>Ga0182030_10007528_pt1 | contig 22707 bp, 18 predicted proteins | sample 812S3MmetaG_FD_121299 | JGI IMG/M metagenome (GOLD analysis project Ga0182030, IMG submission 121299) | Permafrost microbial communities from Stordalen Mire, Sweden - 812S3M metaG (Illumina Assembly) | ecosystem: Environmental > Terrestrial > Soil > Wetlands > Permafrost | place: Sweden...
CGATGTCCAGGGCGCTGGCCCACGTGCTCCCGTTGTAGGTCACGACGTGGCCGGTGGTATCGACCGCGGCGCAAAAGGAGCTGCTCGGGCACGAGATGCCCTTGAAGTTGTTCGAGCCGTCGACATCGGAGGCCGAGGACCAGCTCGTCCCGTTGTAGGTCACGACGTGGCCCGACGAGTCCACCGCGGCACAGAACGAGGTGGTTGGGCAGGACACGGCGTTGAACGAGCGCGTCGAGTCGATGTCGACCGGACTGGCCCAACTCGTTCCGTTGTAGGTCAACACGTGGCCGGTGGCATCGACGGCGGCACAGGACGAGGCGCTGGCGCACGAGACGGCGTACATGGCGGTGGAACCGTCGATGTCAGAGGGGGTGGACCAGGTCGACCCGTTGTAGGTCACGGCGTATCCGTTGGCGTCGGTGGCGGCACAGAACGACGAGGTGGGGCACGAGACACTCTTGATGCCGCGGCTCGAATCGATGCTCGAAGGCGACCCCCAGCTGGTGCCGCTATAGGCCAGGACATTACCGCCGGTGTCGACGGCCATGCAGAACGAAGAGGTTGGGCACGAGACCGAGGTCAGGGTCTTCCCGCTGTCGATGGTCGAAGGCGAGGACCAGGCGTGTCCGGGGTAGGTGGTGGCCGCCTCGAGCCCGTCGCCGGTGTCGAGATAGGTGGTGCTACCCGCCGCTGTCGTGGCACTGGTCATCTCCCCGGCTTGGTTGAATCGATAGCTGGTGGCCATCGGGCCCGAGGAGGCCGTGGTCTGATCCCCCGCGGTGTCATAGCCATAGGTCGAAGAGACCCCATGACTCCCGGAGTTGGGCGTCTGGCTTTGGACCTCACCGGCCGCATCGAAGCTCTGGGTATAAGAATCGAAGTTCCCCAACGTGTCGTGGCTCGAGATCTCGGTCGGGTCCCCCGAGGCGTCGTAGGCGAAGTTGTTGGCGTTCGATCCCTGAGTGGTGTTCCCCTGGTAGACGACGCGCCCCGCGGGATCGTAGGAGTAGTCGAACGCCGAGGAGCCCTGGCTCGAGCACGAGCCGGTGTAGGAGTCCGAGTCGGCTGTCAACTGGCCGTCCGCGTTGCGGGAGCCATTACTGCCCGAGAACGACTGGGAGAGCGTCTCGTTGCCCCCGCAGGTCTGGGCCAGCGTCGAGGTGGCCCCGGTGTTCTCGTCCGCGCTGTCGAAGGTGGAGGAGGTCGAGCTGGTGCCGTTCGGGTTGGACGTGCTCACCGCGTTGTCCTGGTTGGTGGCGTTGCCGTCGGCGTCGTGTCCGAAGGTGACCTCATCGCCCAGCCAGTCGGTCTCAGAGGTCATCGATCCGGTGGCGTCGTAGGTGTAGGTGACCTCGGGCGAGGCGTGCCCGGCGTAGGAGGGGTACGTGACCGACGCCAGCACCCCCGTGCTGAAGTACCCATAGGAGGTGCCGCTGTTGGCCAGACCGGATCCGCCCAAGGCGATGAGTCCTTGCGAGGCCACATCGCCCATGGCGTCGTAGGCGTAGGTGGTTGTCCCGCTGGAGTCGGTCATCGAATGACGGGTGCCGTCGACGTTGAAGGTGTACGACGTGTTCACCGGGGCGCTGTAGCCGCTTGCGGTTCCCGAGTAGGTGACCGAGGTCAGATCGCCCAACGCGTCGTAGGAATCGGTGGTGGTGCCGGCCGGGGTGGTCGTCGCCTCCGAGGCGTCTCCGGGGTAGTACGTGTGGGTGGTCAGCTCACCCGAAGGGTCCGCGCTCGTGTCGGGCGTGGTGCTCGAGTAGAGGTCGTCCCCCGACCCCCCACCGGCCGGAGCCGAATGGGCACAAGCCCCCGACCCGTTCTCGTCGTAGTAGCAGTCGGTCGTCACCTCGCCGCGCGGGTCGGTCGTGGTCAGCACGTGGCCCGCTCCGTCATAGGTGTACGAGGTGGTGTCGCCTATCTGGTCCGTCGAGGACAGCGTGCGGCCGGCGGCGTCGAAGATGGTGGTGAGGTAGCCCGGGTCAGAACCCCCCGCCGGCGGGCTGGTGGGGGCCGGGCTCGGGCACAGGTAGGGGTAGGTGCCGGAGGGGTGTGCCGAGAGCCAGGCGGCCACGTTGGTCGGGTCCGAGGTGCAGTAGGTCCGCCCGTCAGGGTCGAACGCGCTGATCGAGGTCTGCACGTCGGGGTTGGTGCTTTGGACCTGGTCGCCATCGGCGTTGAAGAAGGTCATGGCCACGTTGTTGGCCTGCGACGCCGTCGGCGTGGTCGAGTACAGCGCCGAAGGGCTCGGCGGGGCGCTGATCCAGCTGGCCTGCCAGGTGGGGCATTGGTAGGAACTGTCGCCTTCGGCGTACGCATTGGCCGACACCGAGCAGTACACGTTGCCATTGGGATCGTAACTCTGTGATGTCGTGGCCGGCAGAGTGGTCCCGACGCCGACCGTCGTCGAGACGACCCGGTTGTCCAGGTCATAGAGGTACGACGTGATGATGTTCGGATCGGCCGTGGCGTTGTTGGACTCGACGGTCGTCGAGGCGACGTTGCCCGCCCCGTCGTAGGAGGTGAGGGTGATACCCCCGAGGGGGTTGGTCACTTGGGTGACCTGCCCGTTGGCGTCGTAGCTGGTGATGGTGGCGCCGAGATAGGGGTCGCTGCCGACGCCGGGAGGTGACGACGGCGGGGAGGACGGGCACACCACGCCTAAGGCGGCCTCGGCGGGCGCCACGCTGCAGAAGGCTTCGCCGGCGTCGTCGTAGGCCGTGTAGGTGATGCCACCGAGGGGATTCGTCGTCTGGATCACCCGTCCGTCGGCGTCATAGGTGGTGATGGTGGCGCCGAGGTAGGGGTCACTGCTCGGGGTTGGAGGCGAGGTGGGGGCGCTCGACGGGCAGGTGACCGAGTTGGCGGCCTCGTAGGGATCCACCTCACAGTACTGGCGCCCGAGGGAGTCGTAGGCGTCCAGGGTCGTGGCGGAGTAGCTCCCGAAGGAGACCACCTGGGAGGTCAACTCACCGGCACTGTTGTAGGTGTACGTGGTGAGGGTCCCGTCGGGGTCGGTCTCCGAAGAGACCAGCCCGGGGTGTCCCGTGACGCCGTAGACATACGTCGTGGTGTTCCCGTCGGCGTCGGTCGAGGTGAGGTTGTCGCCGGCCGAGTCGAAGGTGTGCGTCGTCGTCCCGCTCACGTGGGCGGCTCCGTAGGCAGGACAGGTGACGCTCTTTTGGTAGGAGGCCGGATCGACCGAGCAGTAGATGAGGCCGTTCGGTACGCCGGAGACACCCGAGGTGTACGAATAGGTGGTCGTGTTGCCGAGGGCGTCGGTGGTGGCAGTGAGCTGGTCGGTCGAGTTGTAGAAGCTGATCGTGGCCCCGAGGTTCGGGTCCGAACTGCCCGGTGCGGGCGGGGACGACGGGGCACTCGACGGGCAGGTCACCCCGTTGGCGTAGTCCGCCGCGTCGACGGTGCACCAGGCCTGGTTGAAGGCGTTGTAGGCGTTTTCGGTGGTGTTCCCCTCGGCGTCGGTGGAGGTCAGTGGATTGGCCGACGACGTTGTTGTGCCGCCGGTGCCGCTGTAGGTCTGATACGTGGTCGAAGTCTCGTTGCCGTCCCCGTCTTGGACCGTCAGCGGCAGTAGCGACACCGGGTCACGGACGATCATCTCGGAGTCGGCGCCCGTCGTTCCGGACCCCGTCGTCTCACCGATCAGCACGTTGCTCGAGTAGGTGTCGACCGTGACGTTCTGCGGCTCCCCAGACCCCGTGCCCAAGGGATAGTTGGTGATCGTCGTCGAGCCCCCGAGGACCGAGGAGTTGGTGCCCGCGTAGGCGAAAGTGGTCACAGCACCGGAGGGATCGGTCTGCTGGGTTATCTGGCCCGAGCTGTTGTACACGTTGGTCGTATGACCTGACGATCCCGGCGGGGTATCGGTCAACATGTCGTAGTCCAAGCTCGTGTTGGCATTCGCCGAGTCGTAGGTGAACGACTCGCTCAGCGAACCGGGATCGACCGCGGTGCACAGGTCGACTGGTTGGCCCGAACCCCAGGTCGAACACCCCGTGCCCGAGTATGAGAACGAGGCGGAAAGCGTGCTGTTGGCGTCGAAGACCGAGGTCAACTGGCCCGTGCTGTTGGTGGCGAGCACCAGCTCGCGCCCCGATGCCAAGCTCGTCCACGCCACGCACGTGTTCCCGCTCGGACAGGCGGTTTGGCCCGACCCCGGCGAATAGGCCGACGAAGTCACCGTGTCGCCCGTCGTGTCCGCAATAGTGGTCAACGCACCCGATGAGTTGAAGGTGAAGGTAGTTTGGCCACCGGTCGTGCGCACCAGCGTCCACGAACCCCCCGAGTTCTGATTGAGTGTCGCCTCGATCCGCGGGGCGCTGGCACAGAAATTGGTGGCCCCCGTGCACCATGCCGGCGAGCTGCCCGAAACGTAGGCCGTAAAGGTCGTCTGGGCGCCGTTCTCATCGGTGACGGTCGCCGTCTGGGTGCCGGCGTTGTACGACACGTTCATACCGAGGTTGTCCGCCCAGCCATAACCGAGCGGCGGCGCGGAGGATCCCGCTGCAACCTCGGCTTGGGCCGCCTGGGCGTCGTAGGTTCGGGCAAAGGCCAGTGGCACTCCCGCACCGGGCAAGGTGAGATCGGTGCGCGTCTCGTGGAAATCACCGGTGGCGGTGTTCACCGGATCCGCCTTCGTACCTGTAGCCGGAACACCCTCGCATTGACACGACTCGTCGGGACTTCCGCCACCGACGATGTCTTTGACCAGCGACGCGCCCTGGGGCGTCACGGTGGTGACGTCGACAATCACGCCCGCCGTCCCATTTATGCCTCCGGCGATACTGATCACCTGCCCGTTCGCCGGATTAATCTCCGACCCGGTGCTCAGCCTCCACTGATATTGGAAGGATGCCAACCCGCTGAAACCGGCGTTCGGAGTAAACACCAGATTGCCCGCCGAGCCCACCACCACGCTCCCCGCCGCTGTGTTCGATTGGGAGAGGGGGGTACTGAGATAGTCATAGTCATAGACTTGGCCGGGCAGCGTGCTGTGACAGGCGTAGGCCAACACATTTATCGTCACCGCCGTATTGGGGGTCGTTACGGCCTCGACGGTGGCGGCCGGATAGTTGTAAATGTCGGTCCCAGGGCACTGCAGGGTGGCGCAGGTCGCGGATGGGGAGGGGCTCGGAGTGGTCGATACCGGAGTGTTGGCCTCCGCCGGGAGAGAATCAACTGCGATAAATGTCAGCGGCACTACCACCGCCGACGCAGTCAATGCCGAGCTGATGGCTGCCATGCTCGTCCGACGAGTACTGCGCGAACCAGTACGACGCATCTCCAACTCCCCGTGGTGGTGGTCTGATAAGCCAGCCAATGAAGCCGGGCAAAGTCGGATCGCCACGTTTCGTTCTGAGGAGATGGCCCGCCAGAGGGGTGTTCTCTAACTACGAGTTGGTGATCACTTCGGCGGCCCGGCCGACTCAGAGAGTCCCGTGGCTTTGCGTCCCCCACTCACGCGAGGTATGCCCTTTTCAATCGGTCACTCAAACCATTATCCCGTGGTCCGCCGAAGTCAACAGACGGTGTAGGAATTCACCATCTCCAACCAACTGGCAACCAAGATGCAACCAAGCCGAACGACGCGTTCACCGATTCGACCGAGGGAGGGCAGCCTCAGCGATCGTGCGTTCGAGGGCCATTGCCTGACCGTACGCATCGGGAACAATCGCGAGGATGTCCTGAGGCGGAATCGGCCGACGAATCGATTTGCCGTCCAACAAGGTCAGAACCTCGCGATGGCGACCCATCTTGTTCAACACCTGGCAAGCCATGAGCAGGGCCTCTCGGCGCCGGGGGCGCTCCTGGTTTGCCTGCAAGAGCCGGGCCAGACCCTCCTCGGTCTTCCCCTGGGCGAGCAACATCTCACCGGACAGGGTTATGGCGACGTAACGCTCCTCATCCCACTGGCTCTTCACCGCGCAGTTGGTGTAGGCGACGGCGGCCAGTTCGTGCTGGTGGAGGCCACGATAGCTGTCCCCGAGGCAAAACCACGAGCGGGCATTTTCTGGCGCTGCGCTGAGCTCCTCACGCAGCATCTCTACGTCACGGCGGTACTTGTTTGCCCGAGAGGCGCCGTCAGCAAAGTCGCGGATTCTCGGCATGTGGACCTTCCCGCAAGCGAACGGATCGGCGCAGGTTATGTATTCGCGTGTCACGCCGACATACGACCAAGACATGTCAGTTCGGATCAACCGAATGGTCCACATCGTCGGCACGTCAGTGAACGGGATAAGGAGCGCATCAATCCCCCTCTTCTGGGCCTCGTTGACTGACGCTGAGATGAGATTCGCGTCTTCAACGACGTGATCGGCGTCTATGGTCATCAACCATTTCGCAACCTTGAGCTCTCGGGCCAACTGCACCAATTCTGTCCGGTTTTCACCGAAGCTCACCCACGGCCTTTTGAGTAGCGTTCCCTGCCAACCGGCCGTCGCCGAATGAATCTCCTCGATCGTTGCATCGGCCGAACCGGTGTCGATTACCAGCCACGTGTCCACTGCATTGCGAACGCTGGTCAAGGCGCGACTGACTCGACCCGCCTCGTTTCGAACGATCATCACGACCGCTACCAACGGAGTTCCCGTCATCGTATGCCACTATGGGTTAAACGAGGTCTGTCGACACCTTGACCGGCATGGAATTTGAATCCTAAGCCCAGGTGGTGATGTCTTCGAACGAGCGCCACGTCGGAATTGTTTCAGGTAATACACCGCGCTGTTTGTCGACACGGAATATCGGGGGTGGTTTCACCAGGCGGCGGGGTACTTATCCTCAGCTTCCCTTCGGGCCCGAGATCTTTCATCAGACCTTGCCAGATGGCGGCAGGGGTTAGCCCAGTCCGTGGCGTGGGGGGGGATTCCAACCCGCTTCGGTGGGTTGCAACCCAGTCCACTTGATCGTGTACAAGGTCGAACCTCCTATTTGTGTTGTCTTCACGGAGTAGATCGTCCAGGATCGCAACTACGGCACCCCTCCAGATCCCATGGCACCAGGTTGGTCCATGCCCCCTTGCGCGTCATGCACCCCAGAGGCGTTTAGAGAGGTCCGATCACGTCCAGGAATGGTCGCTGACGTGGGAGGACGCGACCACTGCAGTTCGCCACCAACCGCGGAAGTTCATCGGCGTGGCTACAGTCGTGGCTACAGTGATGACCCCTTGCCTCGCGTGCTTGAGGTCAGTCTGGGTGTCGAACACCCTGTTGACCGCTTCCGAGAATGCCTGCCATATCCACGTCGGGCACCGGTTGCTGGACCGTGCTGAGCCATTCAAGTGCCCATCGAATGTGGTCAGCTAGGAGTTGCATTCCCACGGGGTTGGGGCTGATTAGCGGAGTCTTACCGTCAGCGACGTGCTGAGCCTGAGTTGCGATCTCCGCCAGCCGTTCCATAAGTACCGTCAGGTCCTCGATCTCAGAAGCCTCGGGAACGCCATTCAGGATCGCGTAGACGGTCGGGGGCCGCAGCCCGAGAACTTGGGCCACTTCTGGAACCGTCATCATCTGACGCAGCTGGCCGACCACCCACGACTTCCCGCGTGCCATGTCCTGTGCCCGCCGTTGAGTGTTGGCAATCTCAGCGTTGTAGGCGTGGAATTCGGCGACAAGTGTGTTGGTACGGATCTGAAAGTTATCGGGCTGCATCGGGCTCCTAAACTGGTTTATTCCCCCCACCATAACACGGATTATTGCCCGGGGGATAACTGTAGATTCTGGCAAAGGGAGGGCCTGTTAAATGTCAACGAGGGCGCCGAGGCTTACCGGCAGCTCTGGCCGCCGGACGGCCTCCTCGGCCACGACTCGGACCGGGGGTGATACGCCCTCCGGCGTCGGGACAGTGGGGATGCCCCGGTCTGATGGATCCGTGGTCTTGCCTTATTCCTCCTCGATACGGCCGATAATCCCTCGCAGCCGTCTTACTTCCTCCACCAGTTCCAGCACGACCCGATCCATCAGCGTGTGACGCTCCCGGGCCCCGCGCTCGATGCTCTCCAGACGCTCGTCGGTCAGGTTGCCCGCTGTCATGGTGAACGAACATATGTTCGTAGCCGGTATTTTGTCAAGGCCGAAACGACCCGACCCTCTGTCGGACCAGACCGCGATGTGCATTTCAAAGTTGACTACCGTGACGATCCAGCTCCGGGGACTCAGGTTGAGGTCAGCAAGCCTGCATGAGTACGCAGAGCAGCCGGCGGACGGCCGTGATCCGCATGAGGCACATTGATCGCCCGTCGAACCGTGACAGCGGTGAATCGAACTCTGCGCTAGAAACGCGGCCGTGGACAAGCTGCAAGCACCCGCACTCCCGGACCCACTCCAGGAACTCCATGCCGGTGTTGCCTTCTGGCGGACGAAGGCCGACGCGAATTGGCCCGCCGACTTCCACAATGCCGACTACAAGAGATGGGCAAGCGAGGATCGTGACTTCTCCGACGCCTGGTGGACGCCGTTCCGCCGTCGCCTGCACGACTGGATCGCGATCCGACCTGCCACCTATGCGGGCGTGACGGAGCGGTTCATCGAACGACGTGACACGCTCTCGTTGGCTTGGGAGACGCACTGCGCACCGTTTCTCGAGCTTGACATCACCTGCGTCACCTGGGCGCAAGTTGGTGGTTTCGCCGACCTCGTCGGCGAGATCAAGCCGATGAAGGGCCTCGCCTCGCCGGTATTCACCTCGAAGTTCTGCCATTTCCTGCTGCCCAAGGTGTTCCCTGTCGTCGACAACGAGGGATCCGGCAACCGGTGGCCCCGCTACCGGGAATATTTCAACCACGTGCAGTCGCTATGGGAGGTAACGCCCGCCGACACCCGCACAACCCTGATCGCAGCCATGACCGAAGCCGTCGAGGTCGCAGGAGCGAAGCTCAACCCTGAATTCCCAATGGTCAACAAGATCGTCGAACTGCGACTGATCGGCCGCCAGCATCCCGTCGGTTGACCGTCGCGTTCCGCACGATCAACCGCGGCGAGAGATCTCGGGTAGCGCACAATGGGAACCGTGCCAATTCCGGCGGTCTTCGTCACGATCGATCCGGACCGGCTCCCACGCCTCGCCCGCTTCCTGCACAGCGCTGCAAGGGTCGAGGCCGGCTATACCAACCCTGATCCCACGTGGGCGGGCTCTCCCGGCTCGATGGCCGACCGGGACGGCCGGTGGACCGCGCCAGGCGTGGCAGCGGACAAGACCATCCGTGCGGTCGACACCACCTACGCCGCTGCGCGACTCGGGCTCATCGCCGTCACCGATCACGCCGCATCGCTCGGCCGGCTAATCACCGATCCGGATCTCACCGGTTGCCTTGCCGTCGAAGCCGTCGCGCGATCGGCGGTCGAGACCGCGGCCCGTTCCTGGTGGCTCGTCGAACCCGGCCTGACCGCCCGCCAGCGGGTGGCCCGGTTCCTGGCCGACCAATTGTTCAGCGCCTATCGGGCCAAGGACATGGCTCGTAGGATGAACTGGCCCACCGGGGTAGCCGGCATCTCCCCAGAGGCCAACGAGATCAAGGCGAAATGCGACGAGCTCGGCCTCGACTATGACGCCAATCAGTCGGCACCAACAGTCGACGGGCAGAGGAGGCCAGGGGCCACGCCGCTCGTCGCCGCTCTGATGCACGACACCATCTACTCGGCGTCATACCCACTCGTCTACGCGCTCACATCGGCGACCACCCACGGCACGCACTTCGCCCTCATGCGGGCCTACGTCGACAGCGGGGACAAGCACGAGGGTGAAGCGATCCTCGATCGCCGCCTGGACCACCGCCAGATCGAACCCGTCTGCGGTGTCGTCCTCGAAGCATTCGCGGCAACCCTGCGTGGTGTCGTTCAGGTCGCCCGGTGGGGCTGGACCAAGGTCGATGGCTACCAGTCGCCCATCCGCAATTTCCTGTACACGATGCCCTACTGATATGTCGCCTTCAGGCCCGCAAGCGGAGTCGCCTGTGGGACACTTGCGCACATGACGGCTTGGCATCTCGATCCCGCTAACGCGCAACTCGTGCACCGTCTTCGTGGTGTGGTCGCCGGAAAAGGCCGGCTCCTGGTATTCCTGGGTGCCGGGCTATCCTTCGGGGCGGCCCGACTCAACGCTCGGGTCACGTTCGACTACGACCACTACGACCGCTGGTGGCCACATGACTTCCCGCACATCGACCTTGTCCCAGATGACGACGGTCTTCCTCTACCTTCCTGGCCTTGGTTGGTCAGTCGAATGTGCCGAGAGATCTTGATTCACTCCAGCACAGAGGAGCACACCTCGCTTCGATCCTTTTTCATCGAGGAAGGGCCGCTTGACTGTGCGCAGTTGTTTCGCCAGACCGTGGGAGAAGCCAAATATCGCGAGTTTCTACTCTCCCAGTTCGACGCTGCCCGTCAGCCGTTCATCCGCGCTACGCCAAGTCACTCCGCGCTTGTCCGTCTGAACCTGCCAGTGTTGTTTACGACCAACTACGACGAGCTCATCGAAGCTGCCCACGCGGAAGCCGGGCAACAACTTCGAGTTACCATCTCCGAAGAGCAGTTCAGGGCGCGACGTGTTGAAAGACCAGATCGACATCTGGTCAAAATTCACGGCTCGATCGACCAGCCTGACTCGATCGTACTCACCCGCACGGACTATGCACGAGCCCGCGTCAAGCGCACGGAGATGCTTGGGTTTCTCCGGAGCGAGATGGCCGAGACCTCATTCCTTTTCGTCGGCTTTAGCCTCAGCGATCCAAACTTCAACTTGCTCCACGACGATATCCGCTTGGTCTATGGCATGAACGTTCCTACCTCGTACACCGTGCAAGGCCGCCGCAATCCGGTAAAGGATCGATATTTGCGCTCACTGGACGTCAACACGATTTGGCTCGACGCGTGGAACGACCTGCCCGACTTTCTGACTCAAATAAATCCAACGGATTCTGCGGATTTGTGACGCACGGACGCTTCCTGCGGCTGGGCGGCCACATGATCAGTGTCCGCCTTGACTGCGAGCTTCCAGACTCAGTGACGGCCTCCGCGAGCCGTTAGCCCAAACAATGGTCGCCGCCCTGATCGGTGCATTTGGTCGCGTGCGAGTGCCGCAGAGCAATACATCGACGAACGAGACCGAAAAAGCCTCGGCCGAGTTGAGCGGGGCTTACAGTCCGTCAACTTGTGATTCAACGAAGCCAATGACTGGCAGATGACCGGGCCCGAAATAAGTGATGATGTTTCGATGCTGCTCGGCAAACCAAACCACCAGGTCCGGTGCTCGCAACCAAGTGTCCCGAACTCGTGCTGTAGTAGTTGGTCGTAACACCGCCGTCGGGGTTCGTGCTGGTGAGGAGCCGTCCCTCATTGTTGTACGTCTTGTAGGTCGTATAGAGGCACGTCGATGTGAATCGCCCCGGGTTTGATGGAGGCTTCTCTATTATGAACTGACGCCGGCGAGTGTGTGCTCGTCGGACGCTTCACTGCCCGGGTGCTCGGCGCCACCCGTCTCGATTGTGGGGCTCTCGGGGGAACTGAGCGTCCCACTTTCGACCGCTTCGCGCCAGGCCGCCTCGAACTCAGCCGGCGGCACGTAACCGATGGGCTCGAGTAGGCGCTCATGATTCCACCAGTGGACCCAGCCCAAGGTGGCGAGTTCGACGTCTTCGATCGTCCGCCAGGGGCCTTCGTGCTCGTTGTAGATCAGCTCTGACTTGTAGAGGCCGTTGATCGTCTCAGCCAGCGCGTTGACGCCCCTATAGGTTAAGACGAACCCTTCAGAGGGAGGAAATCAGCTCCAAGCGAGCTCGGTGGTCGACCATCACACGCTGGTACACCTCTCTGGCTAAATAGCGCTTCAGGCAGCGGATGATGTCCTTCTTCGTGAGGCCTTCGGCTGTCCTCCGGGTGACTTAGGTGATGGTGGGTTCGTGAAAACGCATGCGTGACAATGACCGCCCGGTAGAGGGCAGCGTTGGCCTGTCGATGCCCCCCTCGTGAGAGCCGGTGGCGATTCGTCATTCCCGACGACGCCGGCATCGGAGCGGTGCCGCAGAGTTTGGCGAAGGCGCCTTCGGATCGAATGCGGGCCGGGTTGTCGCCAAAGACGATGAGGATCTCTGCCGCCGTATCCGCTCCGATTCCGAATCCTTCGCACAGAGTCGGAGATGACTGGACCGTCAGGTCCCCGAGCACGACGTCGTGACTCTTGACCTCGGCTTCAAGGTCGAGCCAACGCTTGGCCAGTGCCCTCAGGGCGTGCTTGGCCGAGGCCGTCGTGTTAGCAACGCGTCCGGGACGAAACCCGGCACAACGGTCGATCAGGGCCTTGTCGGCCAGGCCGTCGAGGGTCTCTCGCAGCTCGGCCGGGGCGTTCACGACGATGGTCTTGAGGGTGATAATGGCAGCCGTTCGGCCCTTTCCGGCGGTGTCACGGGCTACCTTGATCTGACGGATCATCTCCGAGAGCCCGTCGGCTGACTTGGGTACCGACGTGGCGTTGCCATTGAGGACCGACCGGGCTGCGGTTTCCGCGTCGAGAGTGTCGGATTTTCCATTTTGCCGTCGGGTCCGGCGGTCGCCCCGATTGACCTTGACGATCCGCTGCCCCTGGCGACGAAGGAAGCTGGCGAGCCCGGCTCCGTAACTGCCCGTCCCTTCGATCCCGAAGGCCTCCACCTTGCCGAGACTCTGGGCCCATTGGTGCAGTTGGGCATAGCCTCCGGTGTCGGCGCTCACCGTGATGTTGTCCAGACGACCACCCAGGTCATCGAGGGCAACGGCCACGTGGACGTGTTTGTGGGTGTCAACACCCACTGTGACGCGGCGCGGTGGAGCAACGGGGGCAATGCTGGTCATGCTGTAATCCTCCTCGGATGACGGTAGTAGTGGCCTACGTGGAGGCGCACAAGGCGTCCTTCGGGGTCGAGCCGATCTGCGACGTACTCGAGATCGCCCATTCCACCTACTACGCCGCCAAGAACCGACAGCCCTGCGCCCGCGCGTTGCGCGACGCCGAGCTGAAGGTCGAGATCGAGCGGGTGTACGCCCACAACCGCATCGTCTATGGGACTATCGCAAGGCTTTTCACCTCTGAGAGCCCAAGGATTACGTGCGGGGCATGGCGCATGCCACGAACGGGATCGGCCGCTGTGCGGCCGCGGTTTCCGATTGGACTCTCGCCAAAGAGCTCCATCAACGCGCGTATGACCTCTATTTCCGCCTTGAGGACTGTCCGAGTGCCAGCACGGCGCTTGATGGCGCGGCTCGGGCTGCCACGCACTCGGAGATATTCCTGGGACTCTTGCGGCCCGGGTCGCCGCGGTCGACGCCATAGAGGGCGTGCGCGAGGCTCAGGTAGCCCATCAATACCAGAATGAATACAAGGAGCGGTTCGCAGTCATCTACTCACCTCATCCATCATTCGGATCGCGGGAGTCAATACCTCGCGATTCGCTATACCGAGCGCCTCGACGAAGAAGGTGCCGTCACCTCGGTCGGCTCACGCGGCTAAACCCTACGACAACGCCATGGCCGAATCAGTGAACAGCTTTTACAAGGTTGAATGCGTCTGGCACGAGGGCCCCTGGCGTGGCCGGGTGGATCTCGAACTGACCACGGCATCATGGGTCGCATGGTGGAACGACGAGCGGTTGCACTCGGCCCTCGGCGACATTCCGCCCACGGAGTTCGAGGAGATCTACTACCGTCGAAACAGTCCAGCACTCAAGGTTGGAATCCAATAAAACGAGTCTCCGGGGATCCCAGGGCGAAGCAGAGGTGGTTCTTTGAATAGCGTCCAGTAGATCAACCAACCGGCGAGTTTGGAGTGCCTGGGTTTTGGCCTGGTATCGGTGAAGGACCGCTATTTGTTGATGGATGGGCGGCGTCCCATTGTTGCCATGCCTCCTGGAACACGCTCGCCGATAAATTGCTCGTGTCGAAGGGACACGCGGCATGGGCAACCTGGAACGCCGACGATGAAGGGTTCAAGTCACTCCCCGTTGGCCCCCAGACCAAAGGTATAGGTGTCTTGCCGTCTCCAAATGTCGCCGGAGCGTTGGGGTAGTCGCTGATCCCGTGTGCGACCATGCAGCTGGCGCTAGCGTTCCAATCAGCGATCCACGCGGCAGCTTGGGATGGCGGAAGACTTAGGGCGGGTGAGCTAGCAGCTAAAGAACTCTCCGCTTGCTGAGAGGCCTGGTCGACAGTGGGCGTTGACGGGGCTGTCGAGGCACCAGTCACTAGGCCACCGCCCCCGAACACGAACAGTGCAGCAACTCCGGCAGCCAATCCAACCCCAGAGACGCCAACTCCGAAACGAAGTTTCCGTCGGCCTATTGCTATCCGCGCCATGATGCCTCCCAAGTCGCTGGAACTGCGTAAATGTTGTAAGTAGCGTAGTTAGCCGCGTACACCGATGTGCCACTCACACCCCAGCTATATGCCCAGGTGTTTTCGGTGCCATGGCCCTGAGAACCTGCCGTAATATAGCCATTGTCATAAGTCGTGACAACGAAATTGGAGTATCCACAAATGCTGCCGTAACCATAGACAAGGTATTGCTCGGCGTATGCCTCGTTGTAAGCAACCCCGTTTGCCGTAGTGACATAGCAGTCATTGTACGACGAGCTTCCCGGCGGAGGCCCAGGCGACCAATATGACTGTTGGGTGTTAGCTGGCTCGTACCAGGCGCCCGCTACTGAGGCAAACCCGATGCTTGCAACCGTGAGGGCTGCTGAGACGGCACCAAAGCGCCACAGCACTGAACGTGTTTTCCGCACCATAGCCTCCAGATCACGACAAACTTGCGAACATCCCTCTACGAGGGTACCAACCAACGGAGCTTCCGTCTATGGTCCATTCGGACCATAGACGGAAGCAACCTGCTTCAAAAGCAGTTGACGCATTTTCCCCATGGGGTTGGCATTGTCGTAAGCACGAGATTGTGACTGATTGCAAGGTCGTTCGACCGAACAATCGAGGACATGAAGGTATGTATGGACCGATCCGCCAAGTCCTTGATCCTGAACGATTTGCAGAAGTCAAGACCATGCAAGGAGGCTGTTCACTTCACTGAGGCTCATATGGGTATCAGGCGAGTTGTACGCGGTTACGCCGATGTAGTAGTCCGACCCGTAGACAGTGAACCCGCGAAAGATCGACTGGGGCGAACCCTTCGAGCCTTCGGCGATGCGCATGTCGTCCTGGGAAGCCGAGGCGGCCAAATCGTTGGTCCCGAGACCCTTCCAAAGAAGTGGAGGGTTCGGCAGATGAGGCGAGTTCACTCCGGGAACTGTCGCGCACGGAGTGACCATAGGGCTACCATCCGGCGACCAACGCGACGCTCGAGCGCCAATCCGACCGACATCGGCGATATCGTGTGAGTAGGGATTGCGCCACCGAGCGGTGATGAGTCGGACTTGTCGCACGACCTCATGCGGACGATGATCCTCTTGAACAAGACGACCCGCCCCAACCGCAGGCCGCGAGCGTGTCGGGCACAGCCAGTCGTCTTCGTTCGTGCCGCGATGCCATCGCCTGGTGAAAGTTACCCCTCCCGGCGATGACGACACCCGAACCGGTCAGGGCGGGGGTGATGCGACAACGTGGGGCTCGTTCCAGCAGAGGCTGCCTGTGCTCGGACCGTTTTTGTACGGAGCTGAGCGAGTGCTGGTCTGTGAAGGGAGGCGCCGGAGGGCAGGAGCCTCGTTGGTGCCGAGCCTCATTGAACTTCGATTAAGCCGATGGCTATTGCCTGGGTCACTGCCTGCGTGCGGTTACTAACCTCGAGTTTGCGGAATATCGCAGCCACGTGCTTTTTTGTCGTACCGGAGCCAATACGGAGACTGTGTGAGATCGCAGAATTGGACGCGCCCCCAGCCAATTGTTGCAATACCTCCAATTCTCGCGGGGTGAGTGACCTTGATTTCGGTATTCTTTCTCCGGCTCGACAGTCGGAACCTCCCTCTAAGTTTCGCATCCGGATGACCGAATCCTTCCAGGATCTAGAGCGGACGGTTGGTGAGATCTCGCCCCATTTCGCACGGATGCGTAGGGGTACATTGAGTACTCTATCGGCCTGGAATAAAGGCAACGCAGATGTTGCACTTATACCCCATCTGGAACAATTCGCTACTTGGAGCTGGGTCCCGCCGAGAATGCCACCGGCCTTGTGGGGCGCTCGGGTCTGAATGGCCCTCGCGGAGCGTTACGCTTCAGATATAAGGATCAAAGCCTTGGTCAATCCTCCAGTGAGGACATGCCCCTGCCAGGGGATTACTTGGTCGGTTCCAGGTGGAGATCCTATTCATTCGCCCCTTTGCTCGTCGCGCCCTGGGATTGGTTTCTGCAATCCTTCTACCGATCGCATTCGGTCTCTGCGCTCCGTCAGGAGCGACTGCTCCTGTTGATAACCTACCGATAGCAACGATCTCGATCGGGATTCACCCGCCTTCGGTCAACGCGTGTTCAAACAGCGTGTGCATCTACGTCGTCGGCAGTCACGCACGTCAACCGCACTCGGATGACCCCTCACCAGCGTGCCTTCTCGGTCGAGTGATGCCAGAAGGGCTCAACCATCACGGCACCCGGCTGACGGAACGTTAGATCAGCATCCAGCGAGCGGGAGGTCGCCGATATGGTCGAGATCTCCATATGACAAGCAGACGGTATAGCTGATCACCGAATCGATAGCGAGGTTTCCTGCACCACCGGACTCAGCGACCGATCGCTCGTAACCGAGCAGCATCCCGGTCTGCGGATCCAGATGAGGGTATGGCGCATCGACGTGGAGTGCGCACTGACAGCGACTCCGATCCGGCCGGCCCGGTCGACCACGATGCCACGGGATTGGATCGTGGGCTGGTTGGCGAGGACTCGAAGGATGGCCGCTTGCAGCGCGGGTGGAGGCGCTTGTCGGAGCCACAGGTCGACGATCGAATTGATGTACGCCGGAGTACTGCGGCCGGTTGGGTGCTCAGTGGCCAGTTGGTAGGCCAACGCGCCCGGCTCCCTAGAGAGCATATGTATGTCGTACTGCCGGGCCCACTCGCCGGGCAACAAGGTCCTCCCCTCGCGCTGATCGTCGAGCAGATGCACGATTTGCCCTGATCCGTCGTCGGCAATCCAATGCTGCACACGGGAGGGGACGGGACCACCCTTGCGTGAGGGGTGCGATCTGCCATCACCGAGCGCCGGTTCCCTAAAGACCAGCGTTCCATGTCGAGGAAGTGGAAGCGGCCCGGGCGTGGAGCCGGCTGGACATCGGCGTGGCGGGCCAGTTGCTCCAAGAGCGCTGCGGCACCAGACGTTTCCTCGCGGTGTTCGTAGTGCAGCGGAGGAGCAATCGGCGCGAAGGACCGCCCGTTGGGCTCAGGAGGGGACATCTCCGCCCGAACACGGCATCGCCGAGCCGTCACACCGGCTCACTCTCGCCAGCTGTGCCAAAGATCTCCCGCTCCAGTCGGCCGAAACGCTGTGTACGCCACTTACTCCTATCTCATCGTAGGAGCTGGGAGTAGCGACCGCAAAGGATTCGCCTGACGCTGATCCAGTCAATCGGTGGTTGGAAGCTGGACTATCTGCCCGATCAGCCCGGGCCGAACGCCGTCATGCGGCGGGACGGCTCAAAGTAGTTGGCGCAACTAATGTGATCCCCTACGGCTGGACCACCATCAGACGCGCCGGATCGTTCCCACTGTTTCTTGAAGTTTGACTCAACTGTGGACGGTTATGCAGGGTTCGCCGGAGATACCGCTCCACTCGTTGCACAGCTGCGTGCCGTTGGGGAAGTTGCCCGGGTCATTCCACTCCGATTCGAGTTCGTCGCCAGAAGGCCCGCACACGGAGCCGCTGGTTGCGATGACGACACCGTCCTCGAGGTACTTGGCGTAGCTGCACTCGGTCTTTGGGAGGACGCCCGTGGTCGTCCAGCTGCTGACGTTGAGCCCGGACCCGACAACGTAGATGCACACGGCGCCCGAACAGGTGCTGGCAGAGGGCGGGAGAATCAGGGTGGATACGCTCGTGACGTTGGGCGACGCGGCGGTGACGGAAGCTGGGGGCGATGCGTTGCCGCTCGATCCAGGCTTGGCCACCACGTTTGCCCCTGAGGGAGCGGCCAGGCCGATGAACAACGCTCCGACGAGGGCCAGGGTGGATAGGACTGCCGCGACCGGGCCGAGGGCGCGACGGGACAAGAGGGTAGAACCCATTGTTCTCCTTTCGTGAAGGGTTAGCTACGGAGGCGATTGCCTATGCTGCTGTAGGACTGTACGCCTACAGCCTTGTAGGCGCAACCCCTCTCACGAAAATTTTGTAGGACTGATCGTACGGCCGATTAAGTCAGCGGCGGCGGGATCGCAAATCTCGGCGCACGATTCCCGGTCTCGACCGCCCTATGACGGCTGTGACGCGACGCGAGCAGGCGTGCCAGGTGCTGGCGCGATGGGTCTCGTCTTGGCCGGGGATGGCGTCGTCGAAGTGCCGCGATGGTGCACAACGGTGTGCACGGCGGGAGCGTGGAGCACCGGGACCACCGGCGGGAGCCACAGGGACATGGCGCAGAGGACGCCGGCGGCTACCACGCTGGCGGAGACAATCCACACCGAAGGCCGGACCCTGGGCAATCGCTTCGTTTGGAGTGCTTCGATTCTCGAATCCAGCGCATCCAGTGAGGCCATCTCGGTGGCACTGCCGAGGGCCGGCCGAACCTCATCTAAGACTCGAAGCAGTGCGCCGACGAGCGCGTCTTGGCCGGCTCTCGACGTGGCGGAGGAATCAGCGGCGAGCTCGGAGGCGACCAAGGACTTGTCCGCCAGATGCGAGGCCAAGGGGAGGTAGAACAAGGCATGAGAAGCCACGCGCACCGCAGCGGCCCTGGTGGGGTCACGGCGCTGGACGTGCGCCTGCTCGTGCGCCAGGACGGCCCTCAGCTGGTCGGGGTCGAGTCGGTCGAGCATCTCCGTCGAGATGATCACCCGTGGGGAGACGAAGCCAGCGGTGCAACAGAAGCACCGGGGGTCGTCGACCAGGGCGACGTCGATTCCCAGAGCAGAAGCCGAGAGAGCGAGGGACTGAGGACTGGCGATGGGACTCCCGAGCTGGCGCAAGGCCCGGCGGGTGCCAACGATCTGGGCGAGCAGCGTCCAGATTCCAGCGACCAAGGTGGCGGCGACGAACGCTAGGATCACCGCGGCCGGGACCCAGCTGTTGTCGCCGAAGAAGGCGACCGTCTGGCCACAACTGGCGACGGATGGCCGGAAAGAAGGAGAGGAGGTCCACCAACACGGCAGGACATGATCCAGCGATACGACGGCCAGGTAGACCAGGAAACCTTCGATCGCAACTGCCATTGCAACTAGCACCCAGAAGCTACGGGTCGCTCCCCTCATCAAACGCCTCCAGAAGTTGTCGGACCAGCTGCCGGCGGTACGGGTCTTCGCAAAACCGTTTCACAAAGACTGCCACGGCCAGATCGTTGTAGCGCTCGACAATTTCCGACAGCCTGTTACCGACATGCCAGGCGGCCGTACCCACTTCATCCATAATGGGCCAAAAGCGATAGGCACGCCCCTCCTGGGAGTGCGTGAGGAGACCTTTGGTCTCGAGGCGAGTCAAGCAGGTAAGAATCGTCTTGGGGGACAGTTGCCGCGCGCGGTGGCGGTTGAGGGCCGCCGTGACCTCGCCGGCGGTGCCCGAAGAACCCCTCCAGAGCTCCTGCATGATGACGGTCTCAAGGGGTCCTAAGGGGTCCGCACTCTCGCGCCAATGCCGTAATGTCGCCGTGTCTCCAACCATACACCTACGCTAATGTAGGATCGACGTAGTCCTACGGAGTCCCACGAAGTGTCCCGCTCAATGGAGAGCCCACCCGAGACTTCTCCGAGGAACTGCTTGCTCGGCGCCGCCCCTTACCCCCTGGGTCGCAGCCCTCTCCGGCCTCCGTGCAAGTTGTTCCTCGAGGAGGGCTTCGTCGTGGTTCGAGCTAGCGGGCCCGACGCTTGTTCAGCATTTTGCGGAGGGAAGCCAGCTGCTCCGGATCGGTTGCTACTTGATCGACGAAGGTGGCCAGCGCGACATCGCCGAAGCGGTCGAGCATGGTGTCGGCTGCCTTGCTCGCCTGATCGGTGACGAATTCCGCTTCGGTCATAGTCGGCCCGTAGCGGAAAGCCCGGCCCTCTTTCTCGTGGGAGAGTAGACCCTTGTCGCTCAGCCGGGTACAGATCGTCAGCACGGTCTTGTAGGCCAGTGGTTCCGATCGACGGCTGTTGAGGATCTCCTCCACTTCAGAGACCAGCGAAGGGCCGCGCATCCAGAGAATCTGCATGACTTCGGCCTCCAGGGGACCGAGCATCGCTCTGATGTCGACGGGCTTTTGTCGTTTGCGCTTCCCAGCTGCCATTGTCGGTGATCTCTATCGGTAAGTGGAACAGTTCTCGAATCTGAGGATCGAGAGCACTGCGGACTCAATCTGACATCTATTTCGACGTGGCTGTGAGGGCAACCAATCTTTCTTCATCCTAGTGCGAAGAGTCTGGAGAAGTGGAAACCTCATCACCTCAAGATGCCCTTGAAGCTGGGCGAAGGCAGAACACCAATAATCCGACTGGGCTTTGACCTGGACGTTCGCGACCGGACTCAACCATGATCCGGTGCGCTCATCTATCTCGGCTCGTATCGCATCTTCTAGCTCGTAGTGTCGAGCCAAGGGTCCGACTTCGAGCGGACGTCGAGATCGTGGTGGTCCGATAACAGGTGCGTTCGCGCGCGGCGCCCTGATGGGTGTCTTGATGATCCGATCCCCTCGGCCGCGAAGACGGCATCGATGGAGGCAGCGAACTTGGTATCGCGATCTCGAATGAGGAACCCCTTAAAGCAAAGGTCGCATTACGTCGGGCGATCGGCCCGGGGTCGTCCGGTAGGACCTGTCCTGATAAGTGTCCGGTGACAGGGGGGCGAAATGAAGCCGGCGGGTCCCCAACCACTCGACCGGTGGCCCCTATCGAACATGGCGCCGCGAGAGAAGATGGTCAACGTCCAATGCCACGACCCGGGATCTGCCCGCGTCCTCGGTGATGCTTGGCTTGGTGCGGGAGGTTCTTACTCATCGTCGCATCGAAACGACCCTCGTGTACGCGTTCGCCCGGAGCCAGCTCTTGTATCGAGTTCGTCTCGAAGCGGTCGTGCAGAGCCGCAATCTGAGTCGACAAGGTATCAACGAGCACCTTGGCCGTATTGAGCTCCCCCCGGGCGGCGTGCGCATCAGCGATGGCTCGAAGTGTCCTCCCCATCTGCTCTAGCAACATGCCCCAGACCATGGGCGAATCTCTGCCCAGTTGGGACTGGGCGACGATCGCCGCCACTCCTCGGAAGTCTCGCACCACTCCTCGTTCCGGCGGGGGCTCACCGGGTCGGCTCTGCGCCGATCGAGCCAGTGCGTCCGCTGTTGCCGCCAGAGGTCCTGGACTGTTCCCTTCCAGACGTCTCGACCAGGCGGCGAACACCCCGGCGGCTTCCCGAGCCGCCCCGCGCCACGCGGCCAGATCCGATACCGGGACGGCTCTCAAGCGTTCGGACGATCTTTCCACTGCCGCCACCGCCCGTCGCCAATCATCGGGGTGACCGTGTAGAGCCTCCCTGCCGGGGGCAACCGACTTGGCGGCGCTCCATTCGACGACGGCTGCCCTTTGTTCGTTTTTTGACACCTCCCAGAACTGGCGCAGATGCGGCAAGGTCAGGTCTTTGGCCAACTTCCCGCCACCGAACCAGATCGGCGTGTCGGCGGCTCGTGTCCTGAGCGCAACCGAGTACCCGACCACAGCCTTTTCACCCCCGGTCTCGAAACGGGGCCGCACGAGCGCCCCGCTCCCCCGCAACCTCCGGACGAACTCGGCTTCGTCCTTGGAGGCGACCGAGGCCTCGCGCACAATGCGCGCCAGGGAGATCCGTGGCGGTTCGGCCAAGTGCTCGCGGGCCGTGCGCTCCAACTCGGCTCTGCTCAATCCGGGCATCCCCTTACCGGCGCGCCCATCGACGATGGTGAGGCCGTAGGCGTGCTCGAACTCGGCACAGGCTCGTGAAAGGGTCTTTCGGTCCTGCCAGACTTCCACCCGGCTGCCATCGAGTCGGACGAGAGAAGCGGCGATGTGGACGTGCTGATTGCCTTGCGCGCTCGTCCCGTGCCCGACCGCGACCCAGGCGGCGGGCACCAGGGTCTCGCGTTCGAATCCCAGCGCCACCATGAGACTCGTGGCGATCTCTCCCCACTCCTCGTCGATGAGGGATCGATCCCCGGGAGGTAGCGACAACGAGACATGCCAGATATGGCCCCCGCTCGGGTTTTTTCCATAAGAGTCGTTGGCGGCATCGAGCGATGCCCCGAGGTCGGCAATCTCTTCGGCGCTGAGGGTGCGCCCTTCTTCAGCCCACAGGGCCACACCGCTGGCAATGACCCGTTGGTCACGGTGCTCGTTGGCCTTCCCGGGTCCGAACAGATAGCGCATGAGGCCCCGGCCCGAGGCTCCCTTGGAGATCTTCCCAATCATCCGAACGTCTCGAAGGTCGATGCGAGCGCGTGAGCTCTCTTTGAGACGAAACCTGTGGCGCTCCTCACCGTCGCCAGTACGGACTCGATCTGAGCGGGGACGGCGCCATTGGCATTGGCCCACTTGGTCAACTGGTTGAGATTGTTGCCCGCGGCTCGGAGCACCGCTCGCGC
>Ga0182030_10007529_pt1 | contig 22707 bp, 23 predicted proteins | sample 812S3MmetaG_FD_121299 | JGI IMG/M metagenome (GOLD analysis project Ga0182030, IMG submission 121299) | Permafrost microbial communities from Stordalen Mire, Sweden - 812S3M metaG (Illumina Assembly) | ecosystem: Environmental > Terrestrial > Soil > Wetlands > Permafrost | place: Sweden...
ACAAGTCAGTGTCTGCGCGTTAACGGCAACCGTGGAGCATGCGAGCAGCGCCACGATAGCTAACGCGTAAAAATATTTGCGAAAATCTGCCATTTCCTTCTCCTTGTGAAATTTTGGAATTGAATTGATGGAAGTTCTCTTTATCACCTGAGCCTCAATCTAACTCCCTTAGCTTTGAACCTCGGGAACCGAGCTTCCCCAGCCCAACTTCACCACTGGCTGATTTGCGCTCGACTGCTGTGTTACTAGAGCTCATTCTAGACTTCTCTTTTTTGTGCTCGCGGGAGGACGGCTTCCAAAAAGCCGCCTGCCCTTAAATTACACTTCAACTGCCGTGAAACCCTGGACGCAGTCACTTACTTTGATAACATCCGTACTAGGGTCAAGTCAAGTGTAAAGTAACCATTCTGGTTGCCAGGGATACGGGTTCCGGGAGAGCATCGGGAAACTGCGATTTTACGGCGTGAATGGCGACAATCGCCACCTGTACGGTGAACCGCTGCCTGTCAGTTTGATTAAAGTTCCTTAACGTAACGCTGCAGCTTCTTCATGCCATCGCGAAGTTCATTGCTGGCCTCAATGAGGCCGCTTTCGTCGTAGATGACATGTGGAGTCATAAAGATGATCAATTCGTTCCGGTCATGGCTGACGTTCTTGGTGCCGAACAGGATGGAGCCGATCCAGGGAATGCGATCGAGCAGAGGAATGCCGCTAATGCTTTCGGTAGTGGTCTCGCCGATGAGACCGCCGATGGCGATCGTGTCGCCGTCCTGAACGGTGATCTGTGTTTGCACGACTTGTTGGTTAAAGGTGGGCGTCAATGTTCCGGCTCCGGCGCCGGGGGTACTGACCTGTTGATTGATGATGAGGGTGACCACCCCGTTGGGATTCACGCGAGCGTTGACCTGCATGGTTACGCCCGTGTTTTCCGAGGAAAGCGACTGCGTTACGGTTGCGCCGCCGGCCGAGGGTATCGTCGTACTGCCGGTAGAAACGGGAATCTGCGAACCCACATTGATGGTGGCGGGAATACTATCGGTGGCGATCAGGCTTGGCTCGGAAAGAATGTGGGAACGTCCGATGTTTTCGGAAAGGCTAAGGCTGGCCAGCAGTTCGCGGCTCTTGCCGACCAATGCGCCGGAGGTGAGACTCAGACCCGCGCTGGTGATCGTGCCGAGCAGCGAGTTATTGTTGCTGCCGCTGTTAGCCGCTAGGGAAGACCCGACGCCAGCGGAAAACGTTCCCGACAGATCGATGGAATAGATTTTGGCTTCGAGCAGAATCTGGCGCGGAGGCACGTCGAGATCTTTGAGAATTTTGAGGATCGCCTGGTATTGTTGGGCCTCGGCCTGAATGATCAGCGCGTTATCGAGAGGATTGGGGACAATGCGGACGGGCGGCGGAAGCGGCTGGCTGGGCGCGCCGGCATACGCGGCCGAAGCTGCGGCACCGGGGGCGGCCGAACTGCCGGGGATTACGCCGGCCGGCTGGCCGACCGTGTTCGCAGGAGCTTGCGCGGAATATCCGCCAAATACGGGGTAGCCATAACCTCCGCCTTGAGGACTACCGTAGCCTCCGCCGTAACCGCCACTCGCCATACCGCCGCCCATCCCGCCGGAGCCGCCGCACGATCCGCTGCCGCCAAATCCACTGCTAAAGCTGTTGGCGTTGCCGTAGCCGCCAGGTGTGGCACCACCGCTGCCGTAACCACCGGCCATGCCGCCAGATGTTCCGGAGCCGTATGCACCGGCGCCCTGAAAGCCACCACCGCCGGCACCTCCGTATCCACCACCGTAGCCGCCTCCATATCCTCCGCCGTAGCCTCCGCCGCCTGGATATCCTCCGCCGTAGCCTCCGCCGCCGTAACCCATGGACGCGGGGCCGAACAGTTGATTCAAGGCGATGGCGAGACATTCGGAGCGTCCATAACGGACGCGATAGACGTGGGTTTCGATGGATCCGGCAGAGACCTGGACCGGAACGTCCAGCTTGCGGAGCCACTCGGCTATGGTGTCGAAGACGCCGGGATTGGGAGCAACAGCGATTAACGTATTAATGCGGTCGACCGGCAAGAAGCGGACGGTCGCGCTCTTGCCGTCGAGCGAAACCGCTTTCAGAACGTTTTCCAAATCCTTCTGCACGTCGGAGGGGCGGGCGTTTTTCACCTCGAACAGGCGCACGCGTTGATTGGCGAAGGTGTCGCTATCGAACAGAGCGATCAGATCCATGGTGCGCTGCATGCTGCGGCGGCTATCGAGGATGAACAGCAGATTCGCGGGCGCGTAAGAAAACATGTTCGAGTTTTCCCCGGTAAATTCGCCCAGCACCTTGGTGAGTTCTTCCACGGTCACATATTTCAGGAAGACCAGATTGAGCATGAGCTGGTCGTCTTCGGGAATGTCCTTGGAATTTTGCGTGAACCGCAGGGGGAGATGCGAAACCTGCTTCAACGGAACGATGCGATAGATGTCGCCTTCCTGCACCATGCCGGCATTGTTGACGCGGAGGATGAGCTCCAGTAAATTGCGCGCGTCGAGATTCGACGTATCGCCGTAGGTGTTCAGGACGATGTTGCCTTTCACGGCGGGATCCAGAATGTAGTTGATATGCAGCTGGCGCGCCAGTTGATTGATGACCTCGGTGAGCGAGGCGTTCTGCAAGGAAAGATTCCCAATGCGCACGGGCGCGGGTTCAGCGGGGGTGGTTGTTACAGGTATTGCAGGCGTTACAGGTCTTACGGGTATGACGGCGGGCGCCGGTGCTGGAGCCGGGATCCCCGGCACTTGGGCCTGCGTTGCCGGCGGAGCGGCCTGGACAGGAGCGGCCTGAACGGGGACAACCTGGACAGGAGCAGCCGGGGCCGCTGGCCCCGCTGGTTGTGCGGCAGCCGGTTGTACTGGGGCCGCTTGTGCAGGTTGGGCCTGAGGCGCTTGCGCCGCCGGAGCTACGGGGAAGCCCGGCAAGGGTGCCGACTGTACGGGCGGGCCTTGTTGCGCGTGCAAGAGGCCACCGGCGACAAACATTATTGCGAATAGTCGAAATCTCACTTCACTTGCTCCCATCTGCAGACTGATCCAAACATACTGGTAATCATTCGTTTCTGATACCCGTTCAAAACCGTTCCGGCGGGCGAGTTATCACCCGGCAAACATTGGCGAACGCCGCTACCGATTTCGTCTCCGATGCCGGAGGGAGGCTCAGCCTTGGCCGCCTCCGACGACGTCGTCGCCGAGCCGAGCGACTTGACGGCTGGTGCTCCGGCCGAAGCATCCGGGTTATTCATTTCGGGACGATAATTCGCGGCCGAATGAGAAACATTCGCTCCGGCTCCGCCGGCTCCGGCAGGTCCCGCTGCCGCGGAAGCGACCGGCGCGGAGGCTACCACAGGTTCCTTGGGTGCGAGCTCTTCCGGTTTGCGCTCCACCTTCTTGCCGTTCCATTCAAGCTCGATCCGATCGGCATCAAAAGCGACGAGCTTAAATTCGCCGACTTTGTCGCCGGCATGATAACCCTTCTGGTTGGCCGCGTCCTTGGGTAGACTGAGGATCGCGATCGGATCGCCGAAGGCCATCTGGCCGTGATAAATCGGCAGCGCGGGCATGGGAATCTCCGGCGGAGGCTTGGGGGCCTCGACAACGACGTTCGGATTGCGGTCCTTGGAGAAGAGCGTCTTTTGCGCGACGTCCGCATATTCGGCCGGCTGCGACGGACGCATCACCTGTGGCGAGGGCGGAGCGAGCACCGGCTTGGCGGGAACTTTTTTACCGAGCACGGCGAGCTCATGCGCGCGCGCTTCGAGGTAACGTTCGCGCAGCAGCCAAATCATTCCGGCGGCAAACAGCACGAGAACGAGATCCAAAATGATCAGACGCCGGTTCATAGATTCGCCCCTGGCTTGGATTTTTCCGGCACCAAACGCCGCGGCACAATTCCGGACAGCGTCAGGCGGACGCCGACCGCCTTATCCTTGGCGTTGGTGGAGATGACGCGCAGGTCGCTGGTGGCAACCAGTTCGGGTTGCGCGGGAATGGCCGCGAGCATATTGACCAGCTGATCGATGCGGCATTCCACCTGCACCGAAACGAAGGCTTCGCCGTAAGCGTCGCCCAAGGGGCGAACCGGACCGATTTCGGTGGCGCGAATTTCGACGGGCGGGGTTTCGGCCGAGCCCACGCGACGAATGATCTGGATGAGCTGCGCCTGCGCCTGCGCGGCGGTATCGGCGGCAATCAGACCTTTCTCGCGCTGCGCGAGATCGCCCGACACTTGTTTCAAAATCGTCTCTTTCGCCGGCACGGTGGCGGCGGTCTCCCGCAGCTTGGCGAGACGCTTCTCGGTCAGCGCGACGCTATCGGTGGTGGGCGCGATCACGGCCGGCGCATCGGAAGAGGGCCAGAATCGATAGGCGAGTCCCAACGCCACGGCCACGGCCAGCGCGGCGAGAGCGCGGCTATCGCGCGAAGAGAGTCTCATCGCTTAAGCTCCCTGCGTGCGCGAATGCGAAACACTTCACCGCCGGCGGCAATGCGCGTCGGAGGCGCTGCAAATTCGGAGCCCTTCAACAGAGCTGAACTGTCGATCGTCTGCAGCAGAGGCGCGGCCTGCGGAGCTTCGCCGGCGACGGTGACCTGCGTGCGCGTGATCTCCAGCAGATTGGCCCAGGCCGGAGGCGCCAGCATGCGGGTGACCTCGCCGAGGACATCGAGATCCTGCTTGGAGCGGCCGCGGATTTCGTCCAACAGAACCGTGCGCCGGCGCGCGGTTTCAATTTGCTTGTCGAGCGCAGCAGAGCGAGCGGCAGCCGGCGAAATGCGCGCGATTTCCGCGGCAAGCGAGCGTTCGTAACGTCCGCTTTCATAACCGGGGAATGCGGCCAACCCTCCGGCCAGCACAAGGACGATGACACCGAGAACTCCCACCGGGATCCAGGCGGCTCGCGAACTGGTGCGGCGTTGTTCGGGCGGCAACAAATTCAACGAGAGCGCCAACAGAGGACACGCGGAGGTGATGGCGGCCGCGTAGGCGAGCGCCGGTTCGGCTCCCAGGACGTCCCGCAAAGGCTGAATCGGAACGCTCGCTTCCAAACGCAAATCGGAGGCGGCCATGGCGCCGGCGCGTTCGGGATCGGCATCGAATAAGGCGGAAAGAATCGGCCGTGCGGGACTCTCTCCGTAGATCTCCACGCCCGCAGGCGTGACTTCGTAGGCGACCAGTTCGGGGGACGCCGCCCGCAGCAGGTGGTGCGCGGAATGGATGGCGGCGGCGGAGCATGTAAAAGAGCCAACTTCGATGCCGGCTTCGGCAAAAAGATTCGTGAAGCGCTCCAGCACGGAGCGGCGCGTGATGGCGACCAGAACGGAGTTGGTTCCGGGAATGCGCGCCCAGTTCGAAACCGCTTCGACGTCCGGATAGGGGTGCAGGCCTTCCAGCTGAAACTCCACGGCCGATGCCAGATCCTTGTCGTTGACGCCGGGCATCGCCAACTGCCGGACCGTAACATCGCGGCGCGGCAAAAGTACGGTCGCCGGGACGTGACCCAGACCGTAGCGGCGAATGAATTGCGCGTACTCCGTGCCCCAGGTGGCAGCGGCGTGATGCTGCGCGTCTTCAATGACGAGCGCTCCCAGTAAGCGCGCACCGCCAGGACGAACGCGCGCGGCGACAACGCGCAAAGATTCCGCGCCCGGCTGGCCCGCGATCTCAATGCCGACGCCGCTCCCGATGGCGAACCATCTGCGCAGATCGGTGGGGATGCTCATGGATGAGGACCTCCCGCGTTGCCGTTCTCGAAGTTGAGCGTGTCAAAAGGAGGAACAATGCCTTGCGACCAGGCGTCGTCGTACCAGCGCAAAACCACGGCCGGATAGGCGGGCTGGCGCGGATCGAGAAGTTTCACGGTGGCCGATGCCGTACGAACCACGTCGGAAAACATTCCATCGGCGCGGCGCAGACGAGCGGTGGCGCGCAGAGTATAAATGGTGCGGCCGCCGCCCACTGTGAGCCGGGCCACGTAGGGCGTAACCTGCAAGACGTCGCCGATGTTTTTGAAGGGACGCTTTCCCAGCAGCGTGACGACGTCGCCCGGAGCCACGCCGACGGCTTCGAGCAAGGCCGGGCTCGCCGTATTGACGTCAAACGGGCCCGTCGATCCCCACGTCGAAAGGCAATCGCGCAAGCCTCCGCGCGCGAACAGGCGGCCGTCGGAATCGGCGGTGTAATTGCCGTAAAAGAATTCGGGCGTCATGCCGCGCACTAAGAGCAGTTCCTCAATCTCTTGAAAAGACGCATGCCGAGCCTGAAAAGTCGGACGGATGCTGAAATAATACTGATCGAAGGAACCGGAGGAGCTGGCACCGCCGCGCCAGTCCTGAATCCCGTCGGCAATCTCCTTGGCGCGCGTCTCGTCGCCCACCACGGCGAAGACCACCCGGTACAAGTCGTCCGCGCTGGCCTGATTGATATTGAGCTTGGAAGTTTCGGGAATCACGTCCACCACCGCCGCTCCGCTGGGAAAGCTCATGCTGAGGCGCGGCTGATTCTTTTCCCAAAACATGGGGGAGCCATCGGGCTTGCGGTAGGGAGCTCCCCACACCATCCATTGAATGGCGCGTTCCACGGCTCCGGTCGCTAGATAAGATGCGCGCAGGCCGTCCGAAGAAGTGGAGACGCGCTCGGTCTCCGTGCGCACCGTGGAGGAAACCGAAAACGCGATCGCGGCCAAAGCGGCCGAAAGCCACAAGACAGCGAGCAAGGCGCTACCGCGCTGGGCCGGCCATGCGCTGCGCCGCCGTTGCGGAAATCGAAGCCGCAATTGAAACCGGCGAAGAGATCGAATATGAATTGGCAAGGTCATCGTCCTACTGATCCGGATACGAACGAAAGATGTCGCGGTCGACGTGAATCGGCGCGGTGACGGTCACCGAAGGCAATCCGCCGCCGGGTTCGGCGCGAGGTTTCATTTCCACTTTGATGCCAAGCGGCAGCGAGTTGCTGCTGGTCCAAGTCGCGGTCCAATTCGCTTCCTGCTTCGAGGCGAGCGGATTGGGGATTCCGAGATAAGAGAATGTGCAGGCGGCCAAATCGTCGGCCAACACGAAGGGCTCCGCGTCCGTTCCCGAAAATCCGAAGGCGTCGGAAGACCCGCACAGCGGAGCCGTGCTCGCTGGTCCGGTATAGGGATGCTCGATCACCACGAGTTGCAGTCCACCGGACGAGGAGCGTCTGGTTTGAAACTCGAGAATCTGCGGATAGCCGCGGAATCCTTCCGCGATGGAGTAGCTCGAAATCATGCGCAGCGAATCGGGAGCGCCGAAGAAGTACGGAACATTGGACGTCCCGCACGCGGACATCACGGGCATGGCGCCGCCCAGTTCGCGCGAAAGAATCTGATTGCGGCCCAGCTGTTCGCGATTGGAGTGGAGGCGGTCGCTGGTTTTCTCATACGCGACGATGCTGGTGCGCAGCGCAAACAACAGACCCACGGTGATCACCGCCGTGAGGGAAACGGCGATCATCAGCTCGATGAGCGTCACGCCGCGTTCGCCGTGGCGGGATCGTAAAGTAAGACGGCGCTGGCTCGACCTGCGCTTCGCAAGTAGGCTAGGGCATTTTTTGGGATTTCGAAAGGCCTGCTTTGTGGGGCGGGTCTTCCGACCCGCAGCCCGAGCTTCCGCTCGGGCCAATGCCACGCGGAAGCCTGGCATGCGGAGCAGAAGCTCCGCCCCACGCGTTAACTCAGAAAATCGTCTAGCCTCCGGCATCAGAATACAGGATCCCCCTGCTGCAGAACGCCTCTGCGAAATCCCTCCAGGCTGAAGCTGCGGCGGACTTCGCCTTGCATCCACCAGACCTCCAGCTCGATGCGATCCACGCCCCAGGCTCCGGGGCCTCGTCCGGGCAAAGCTTCAAAAGGAGCGATGCGGGCGCGCCATCCCATTTTCGAGTTGCCGGCCACGAGCGGATCGAAGATACCTTGGAGATCCTGGTTGCGCGACGACTCGTGATCCACCAGCAGCTCATCCATTTTTTGTTTCGCGACAAGCGTGGCGCGGTCGTAGTCGGTCAGTCGCGACGCGTTGCGCGCGGCACCGGCAAGTCCGCTGAGCACGCCGGCGACGGCAATGCCCATGACCAAGGCGGCGACCATGACTTCGAGCAGCGTAAAGCCCCGCTGGCCTCTCGTTGCTCTCTTCGCCGTCATCATTGATTCGCTCCGCCGAGTGACTTCACAACGGGAGACGCTGGCGCAGAAGGTGCCGACGCCGGAGCATCGCTCACGGGCAGTTCGCTGCGAGGCATGCCGGTCAGCGGATCGACGATGATTTCGCGCTTCTTGCCGTCGTTGCCGGTAATTTCAATCCCCAGCCGCGGAACGGTCCCGCCGGGATACATCAGGAAGCGGCGCGGATCGTCAGGAGAAACTTCAGCCACCGGCCGAATTGCAGTAATGTGAAATGGCTCCGGCAGCTGGAAGCGCCGCGCGAAGCCCAGATCGGGCGAGCGTGCGATCAGTAGGTTATCCTTCGGCGAAATCCACACTTCCACCAGTTGCTGGCGCCGCTCGGCGTGATCGATGGCGGCGTTCAGAAAATTGACAACGTTATCGGCGGTGGAGCGCAGACGGATGGCGTCAATCCCGGACGCGGCGGACGGATAGGCAATGCCCACCAGGAGAGCGATGAGCGTCATGACAATCAACAGCTCGATCAGTGTAACGCCGCGCTGCGAACGTCGCCGGGTCGCGCTACTGGCTGCTCCAGCTGACAATGTCGCCATTGTTCCCTTCTCCGCCCGGCTGCCCATCGGCACCTAGCGAAACGATGTCGGGCTCATCGCCGTGCTCGCCAGGGAATTTGTACAGATAAGGATGCGCCCACGGATCCATGGGGATATCCTGCGGCAGGTAGGGGCCGTCCCATTGCGCCATGCCCTCCGGCTTGACGCGCAACGCGTTCAGGCCCTGCTCGGTGGTCGGGAACGTTCCCGTGGCGAGCTTGTAGGCGCCGAGCGCCGTCGCGAACGAATTGATCTGCGCGCGCGCGGCCGTGCGTTTGGCCTTATCGGCCTGGCCGAACATGCGAGGTCCCACCAGCGCCGCAAACAGTGCAATGATGGTCACTACCACCAGCATTTCGATCAGCGTGATCCCGCGTTGCGCACGCCGCCCGCCCTTGCGTCCGGCAATGGTTACCGATTGAGAAGCTTCAAGTACTGTCGTCATAATTTACACCGCCACATCGTTAATGCTCGTGATGGCGAGCATCAGACTCAATATCAACGTACCAACGATCACACCCATCACTAGAATGATCATCGGTTCAAACAAAGACGTAAAGCGCCGGATCGCGTTGCGCGTTTCGACGTCGTAAATATCCGCCATGCGAGTGAACATGGCATCCAAATGTCCGGTCTCTTCGCCCACGGCGAGCAGGTGCGCGGCCAGCGGAGGAAACTCCCCGGCCTTGCGCAAAGGCGCGGCAATTCCTTCGCCGCGCTTGACGCCTTGCGCGATTTGCTCCAGCGTTCCGGCAATGCGGCGGTTGTTGAGAATGCCGCGCGAGATTCCCAGCGATTGCACCAGCGGCACGCTCGCGGCGACCAGAGTAGCCATGGCGCGTGCGAAGCGCGCGGTTTCCGCTTTGCGCAGCGCGTCGCCCAGCACGGGCAATTTCAAGCGAGCGGTATCCCACCACATGGCGCCCTTGGGCGTCCGAATGTAGGCCGTGAGGATGAGCGTGCCGCCCACGATGACGATCGCCGCGGGGAGCCAGTACAAATGCATGTAGCGGCTGGCTTCCAGCATGATATAGGTCGGCGTGGGAATCTTCATGCGCGGATCCGAAAAGATCTGCGCGAACCGGGGCACCACGAAATTCAGCAGAATAAAGATCGACGTGAGGCCTACACATGTCAGCAGTGCGGGATAAACCAGCGAGCTGACGATGTAGCCGCGCAGATCGTCGCGCGTGCGCTCAAATTCCGCGAGGCGCTCGAAGATGGTAGAGAGCGATCCTGAGGCTTCTCCGGCACGCACCATATTAATGTAGAGCTCCGAAAAATAAGCCGGATGCGCGGCGAGGCTGTCGGCAAGCGATTTGCCGCCCTTCAACAAGCGCAGCACGTCCTGAATCAGGGCGCGGAAAGACGTGCGCTCGGTGAGTTCGGCGGTGATCGAAAGAGCGCGGTCGACGGGCACGCCGGCGTTGAGCAGCGTCGACAGCTCCTGCGTGAAGAAAAGGATGTCGGAGCGCCGGCCCGCGTTGAAGGACGGCACAGTAATTTGAAACGCGCGCTTCTGATCGGGTCCAACGTAGACCGGAATCAAGCCTTGACGCTTGAGTTCCTGGGCGGCGATCCTTTCGGAATCCGCCGTGAGCGTGCCGGTGCGGAGTTTTCCATCGGAGGCAACGGCGCGGAAATGAAAAGCGGTGGACATAGCGAAGAAGAATTCAGGAGACAGGAGACAGGAGGCAGAATCCGGCACGAACCTGAGGCAATAAGGTCTCCACACTGGCCATCTCACGCGATTTTAGACGCATCTTTTTCCTCATCTGAATTACCATCTTGACCCCTCAAAACTGCTTTCGGGATTCTGACTCCTGACTCCTGACTTCTGTCTCCTTTTTAGAACTCCTGCGTCACTCTGACGACTTCGTCGACCGTCGTTACGCCTCGGCGGATTTTATCCCAACCGTCTTCGCGCAAGTTGCGCATACCGTTGCGGCGCGCGAGCGCGGTCAGCTTGGAAGCATCTTCGTTGCGCATGATGGAGGCGCGGATTTGCTCTTCCAATTCCATGAGCTCGAAAATCCCGATGCGGCCGCGATATCCGCTACCGTGGCAAGCCTCGCAACCTGCGCCATGAAACGACTCGATGCTTTGGCCTTCGGGATTCATCACCCTCCCGGCGGACGTGCGGCAGTCGGGACAGATCACGCGCACGAGACGTTGCGCGAGCACGGCGACAAGCGACGACGTGAGTAAATAATTCTCCACGCCCATATCCGTGAGACGCGTAATGGCGCTGGGCGCGTCGTTGGTGTGCAACGTCGAATAGACGAAGTGACCGGTGAGCGCTGAACGAATCGCGATATCGGCGGTTTCGCGATCGCGGATTTCGCCGACCATGATGACGTCGGGATCCTGACGCACAATGTGGCGAAGCCCCGCAGCGAACGTCAGCCCGATCTGCGGATTCACGTGGATCTGATTGATCCCGTCCATTTGGTATTCCACGGGATCTTCGATGGTGATGATTTTCTTGTCGCTCTGATTGATGCGTTTCAGCGCAGAGTAGAGCGTGGTCGACTTACCGCTTCCGGTGGGACCGGTGACCAGAAAAATGCCGTGCGGCAACGATGTGTAGTATTCCATGCGCGAGAGCATGTGATCGTCGAAGCCCAGACGCTGCAGATCGTAGAAATCGCCCGCCGAGCGGTCCAGCAGACGCATGACGACGCTTTCGCCGTACAGCGTCGGCAAGGTCGAGACGCGCAAATCGACTTCGCGGCCCAGCGTTTTAATCTTGATGCGGCCATCTTGCGGAAGGCGCCGCTCGGCGATATTGAGACGCGCCATCAGCTTCACGCGCGAAATAATCGCCGCTTTGAATTCGCGCGGCGGAGGATCCTGATTCACCAGCACGCCATCGATGCGATAACGCACGCGGAATTCTTTTTCAAACGGCTCGATGTGAATATCGCTGGCGCGCTTTTCGACGGCCTGCGCCACCATGGCATTGACCAGGCGGATGACGGGCGCTTCGCTCGCCATGTCGCGCAGATGTTCCAGATCCTCGTCGGCTTCAGTCGTCGACATCATCGTGTCGGTGTCGCTCTTCTGCGTTTGGCCGTAGTAGCGATCAATGGCATCGAGGATTTCCTGCTCCGCGGCGATACCCGCTTGCACCGCGAGGCCCGTGCAGGAGGAAACCGCCGAGCGCGTTTCATAATCCAGCGGATCGGCCATGGCGAGCGTGACCGTATGATCGTGCAGCATGACGGGCAAGCAGCGGAACTGGCGCAGGAATTTCGGAGAAAGCGTTTCGGTCTCGGGTGAAACGGCGGGTGGACCTTCGATCGTGAGAACGGGAACCTGCAACTGCTCGGATAGCGCGGCGATGACGTCGCGCATGGCGATGAAACCGAGGTCGACGAGAATCTTGCCGATCTTGTCGCCGCGCTCGCGCTGCAGTTCGAGGGCGCGGTCGAGATCCTCTTCGGTAATCAGGCCTCGCTCAATCAGGATCTCGCCCAGTTTCATGAATGGGATTTCTTGGGCCTAATTTTCGATGGTCCGAATCACGGAATCCAGCGCCGTGGCGTTATTGCGCTGTTCGAGGAGATTCTTCTTGGAAGCTTGCATCATGATTTGCTGCGGCAAACCGGTGGTATCTTCCCAAGGATACTTCGAAAGCATCGCGACCACCACAATTTGTTCCTGCGCCGGCACGGTGTCGAGCGAGGAAGCCGAATCGATCAAGGCCTGCCGCATGGCCTGCTTGAGCTGCGGCAAACGCTCCAGCTTCTTCAGCCGGTGCTGCGCAATCTCTTCCTTGGTCATCTGCGGACGGAACATCATCATCGCCGCCGGTGCCGAAACCAGATTGATTTCCGCCGTGAACACCGCGCCGTAGCCGTCCAAATAAATGCCGCGCGTGGGTCCCAGCAGGACGAATGGATTGTCTTGCGACAGACGCGATACGCGGCTATCGAGACTTTTTTCCATCGCGACCAGCATGGGACGGGTCACGCGCGGCGAATCGTTGGTTCCGGCAGGAGCGGCTCCCGAAGGAACGTACGTAACGGCGGCAAGCGCCAGGAGGAGGAAAGACTTTTTCATGGGGGATACTTTCATGGAATTGGAGATGGTTATTTAGCGGACACCCGCGCCGGTGTTCATCGCATAGATCTGCGTTACTTGTTTGTTGAGAATGTCGGCCGACTCGGAATAGCGTCGCTCCGCGGCGGTCAATAATTGAACGGCGCGTTGATCGTCGCGCTTCTCGGTATCGGCGACGGCCTTGTTCACGGCCTGTTCGACGGCCCCGGAAAGCTGCTCGGCCACGCGGTGGTCTACTTCTTCGGCGACCTGTTTTTGAACACCTTGCTGTACAGCGGCCGTCACGCGAGCCTCGATCGCAGCCGCATCCACGCCGGCCGTCATCGGCGCGGGAGGACGCACGAAGGCGTGCACCAGAATAGCCGCGGCCACCACAGCCGCAGCGGCAAACGAGGGACGCAGGAAGCTCTGCCACCACTTGGGCTCGAATACCTTGTCCGATACGAAGGCGATCCGGCGCGGGACTTCTTCCTCACGCAGCGTCGCCATGGCGTCGAGTGTCACGCGCAATCCGGCCAACTCGTCCTGGCAGGCGCTGCACGTTGCGGCGTGCTGTTCGGCTTCGCGCCGGGCACCGGCATCGAGCTCGCCAAGCGCGTAAGATTTCCAATCAGGCCGCGCGTCTTGCAATTTACAAGTCATATTTATACCTCGCTCTACTCGCCTCGCACTGTTTCCTTCTTAAGAACCACTGGTGACAGCGTGATCTTCAGCAGATCCAGCGCCGTATACAACCGCGATTTCACGGTGGAAACCGGGCAATCGAGGATCTCCGCCATCTCATCGAACTTGAATCCCTGATAGACCTTTAAGAGGACCGCCTCGCGTTGGTCGGCGCTCAAGACATTTAACGCACTCTGCACCGCAAGCGACAGCTCGATAGGGAACAAACGCCCGCCCGAATCCACCGGACGAGGTTCGTCCTCCAGATCGGCCTCCGGCTTGCGACGCCGCAACAACGAAAACGCTTCGTTGTGCGCGATGCGGAACAACCATCCGCTGAAGCGGGCCGGATCGTCGAGTTTCGGCAGATTCTGATAGGCTTTCAAGAACGTTTCCTGGCTGACATCCAGAGCGTCTTCCCGATGGCCGATCAGGCGCAACAGGTAGTTGAAGACACGCTTCTCCCACCGGGACACGAGGAGGTTGTAAGCCTCCACATCTCCCCGTCGCGCTTTGGCGATCAGGTCGCGATCTTCAACTTCGCGGAAGATCAAATTAGCTGCTCCGTTTAGAAAGACGCAGTTGGGGTCGAAAAAGTCGAACAGTGCTAGAAATCGACATTCTTAATATGACTCGGCTTTATTATGACTCGCCGTTCGGCCTTCAGTGCTGAGAGCTTGGGATACTGGAAGGACCCCGTTCCATGAACTATCCCGATTCCGTCCAGTTCCTCTACGCCCTTGGCAACGAAATGAAATCGGCCAAGTTCGGCCTGGAGCGGATCCGCGCCGTGCTGGCCGCTTTGGGCCATCCCGAGAGAGCCTACCGGATTGTTCACGTGGCGGGAACCAACGGAAAAGGCTCCACTTGCGCCATGATCGAAGCCGGATTGCAAGCCGCGGGCGTCCGCACCGGTTTATTCACGTCACCGCATTTGATCGAGCCGACCGAACGGATCCAAATCGACGGGATTCCCGTCAGCGAGGCCGATTTTACGCGCGCTTTCAATATGGTTCACCAAATCGCCGAAACGCTCGACCTGGATTGCCATCCCACCTATTTTGAATCGGTCGCCGCCATGGCGTTCCTGTTGTTTCGCGAAAAGGGCATTCAAACGGCCGTCGTTGAGGTGGGACTGGGAGGCCGGCTGGATGCCACCAACGTCGTCGATCCGGCGCTGACCGTCATCACGCCGATTGATTTCGATCACGAAGTCTATCTGGGCAACACGGTCGAGGCGATCGCCGGCGAAAAGGCCGGCATTCTGAAACCGGGAGTTCCCGCGGTGTTCGCGAAACAGCGTCCCGAAGCCGCGAGCGTGCTGGATGCTCGCGCGGCGGAGCTTGGCGTTTCCGTTCAACGGGCGGCGGATGTACAGGTTCGGGATCTCGATATCGACGCGCGCGGCAGCCGTTTTGCAATCGATCACGTCGGGCGTATAACGTGCCCTTTGGCAGGAGAACATCAAATCGATAACGCGGTGACGGCGGCCCTGGCGCTCCGGGCACTCGGCGTCTCGCCGCGAGGAATCGCCGACACTCGCTGGCCTGGCCGCTTGGAACACATCTCGCCGAATCCCGACGTGATCCTCGATGGTGCGCACAATCCGGCGGGAGCTCGGGCGCTGGCCCGATATCTGGAACGGTTTTATCCGCATCGAAGACGCTGGATGGTCTACGGCGCGATGCGCGATAAATCGGTGGAAGAGATCGCCGGGATCCTCTTTCCCCTCGCGGACGAACTGATTTTCACGGCTCCCGATTCCACGCGCGCGCTGCGGCCGGAAGCGCTGGTGGGACTCGCGGGAGGCGGCCGCGCGACGCAGAATATCGGCGCGGCGCTCCACTTGCTGCAACAAGAAGCGTCGGCCGACGACGTCGTCGTGATCACGGGATCGTTATACCTGGTGGGCGAAGCTCGCGCGGCCTCTTACAATAGAAGCTCATGGCCTTTCGCAAGCTTATGGCCCTCCTAGGGCCGCCGCGCAAAAAGGCGTGCGGCGCGCATGCGGCTGGAGGATATTAAGTGCGCGCCTCGCCCTTCGCGTTCCTATGGAGCCTGGTCTTCGTCGACCCGCTCATCATTCTTTCGACCATTTTGTGCGGCTGCGTCAGCATCGTGGTGTCGCTGTTCGATTCCCAGGGCGACGCGACGTTGAAGGTCGCTCGATTCTGGGCGCGCTCGCTATTACTGTTTGCGGGCGTGCGCGTCGTAGTCGAGGGCTTGGAAAAACTAGACCCCCAAGGCCGTTACGTCTTTTGCGGAAATCATCTGAGCTATATGGACACGCCCACGGTGCTCAGCAATATTCCCGTGCAATTCCGCTTTCTCGCCAAAGAGGGCCTGTTTAAAATCCCTTTTTTGGGAACGCATCTCGCGCACGCGGGCCACGTTCCCGTCGCTCGTGGCGATCCAAGGGCGGCGGTGAAGACCATGGCCCAGGCGGCGGAGCTCCTGAACAAGCGCGCCGTTTCGTTGCTGATCTTTCCCGAAGGGGGCCGCTCTCACGACGGAATCCTGCAACCTTTCAAAGAAGGCGCGGCGTATATTGCGATCAAGGCTCAGGTTCCGCTGGTGCCCATCGCGCTGATCGGCACGCGCGAAGTCCTGCCGATGGGTTCGGGCATTTTTCACGGCGGACCCGTACGGCTGAGAATCGGCGATCCCATCCCTACTCACGGTCTGATTCTGAAGGACCGCGGACGGCTTACCGCTGACGCGCGCGAGCGCGTTGTACAGATGATGCGGAAATGATGGGGAGATAATAAAATTGAAATGCCGCAGGTGATGCGAAATGGAATTTGCCTTCTGCGTGGAGACTCGTTAAAGTGTTGAGAATATGATTCGACGCATGCGAACGCGATGGCAAGGAAGCTTTCGGCCCGCCGTGTTACTCCTGCTGCCACTGATACTTGTATCGAGTGGCTGTACGAAGGACGCTCCGGCGCAGACCGTCTATCAGATGGGCGAACGCGCCGCTACCGGCTCGCTTTCGTATAACGTGGTGCAGACCGTGTGGAAGACACAACTGGGCGAACTGTTCAATCTTCGCAGTCCGCAGAATCGGTTTCTGCTGATCACGCTTTCCGCCACCAATGGCGGCGGGAGTGAAGTGGCCCTTCCATTTTTTGTCCTGGAAGGCCCGAACGGCAAGGAAATTAAGGAACTGGAAAACGGAGAGGGCGTGGATAACTGGTTCGGCCTGTTACGCACGCTGAAGCCTGCGGAAAACCACCAAGGGATTATCGTGTTCGATGCGCCGCTCACCTCCTACCGGCTCCGTCTGACCGATGGCGGCGAACCGGGCTCGGAGAAATTGATATGGGTCGAGATTCCACTGCGTATCGATACGGACACGAGCATCTCCGTGCCCACACCCGGCGGGCGCTAATCCACCGTGCGGCGGGGCCGCTGGTGTGCGCGCTCGTGGCATTCGCGAATCCGTGCTTCGGCGCGTTGACCGTCGAGCGGTTGGGGATCCACCAATTCGAAGATGGACCTCTTCTCGATCCCGGCCACATCTTTCTGCCCGGCGAAACCGTCTACGTCAGCTGCCGCATCGCGGGCTTTCAATCGGCGGTGACTGGCGAAAACCAGCGCGGCGTGAAGCTGTCCTGGGAATTGCACGTGGCGGATTCCTCGGGCGTGCGAGTGGTCCCCGATTTGCTGGGACGCGTGGAAACGCCGGTGTTCGCGCAAGATAAGGATTGGCTCCCGAAATTCACGCATAGCTTCCTGATTCCCGCTTTTTTCCCCAACGGAACCGTGCGCATTGACGTACGCGTGCAGGATGAAGTCGCGAAGACCGAAGTGAAGACCGAGCTTCAACTGAAGGTCCGCGGGCGCGACGTGCCGCCCAGCGATTCGCTCACGGCGCGCAATCTCCATTTCCAGCGCACCGAAACCGACGCCTCCGCGCTCGATCCCGCCGTCTATCATCCGGGAGAAACCTTGTGGGCGCGCTTCGACATCACCGGCTACAAGTACGGCCCGAAAAACAAATACGATGTCGAATACGGCTTGGCCGTCCTGCGCGAGAACGGTGAGCAGGTGTTCGCCCAACCGGCCGCGGCCGACGACGCCCATGAATCGTTCTATCCGCAGCATTACGTTCCGGGAGCCATCAGCTTGAATTTGGATCCCATGGTTCCGGAGGGGTCCTATACCCTGGTCGTGACGATGCGCGATAAAGTGGGAGGACAGTCGGCGGAAGCACGCGCACCGTTTCGGATCGCGCGCTAGGACGCTTCGCGGCACATCTCCACACTCTTCCGGAACATGCAGACGCGCACACAACTCCCCGAAATCCGCCGCCAGCGAGGAATCTCCGCCGCGCAGCTGGCCCGCTCCGTGGGCGTCAGCCGGCAAACCATCTACGCGATGGAAGCGGGGGATTACGTCCCCAATACGACGCTCGCGCTGGCGCTCGCGCGCATTCTCGAAGTTCGCGTCGAGGATCTTTTTCAACTGGAAGGCGAGTTGCAGGCGCCCGCCAAACCCGTTTCCGCCGAGCTCCTCCATTCGGGAGAACCGCTGCGCAAGGGACAGCCCGTGCAACTATGCGAAGTGGGCAAGCGCCTCATCGCGATTCCCGCCGAGCCGCAGCCCGCCGTACTGCCTTTGGCCGACGGCGTCCTGGTGGAACAAGCGCGCCATGCGGGCCACGCCAGCGTCCGCGCTTTTCCGGCCGATGGTTCCGAGGGCAAACGACTGCTGGTGGCCGGATGCGATCCCGGCATCGCGCTGCTGGCGCATCACCTTTCTAGGACCGCGGGCGTGGAGCTGGTCGTCGCGTCCTCTTCCAGCCGCCAATCGCTCGATTGGCTCAAAGAAGGGTTCGTCCACATTGCCGGCACGCATCTGCGCGACGCCTCCACCGGCGATTACAATCTGGCCGTGGTGCGCAAGCTGTTCCCGCGAGGCGGCGTGAAAGTGGTGACGTTCGCGATTTGGGAGCAAGGGCTCGTCTTCGCGGCGGGCAATCCCAAGGAGATCCATTCGGTGGCGGATCTTTCTCCAGGTTCGACCGGCAATCGCCTGCGCATCGTCAATCGTGAAACCGGCGCCGGCAGCCGCGATCTTCTCGATACCGAGCTGCAGCGCGCCGGCGTCGCGCCGAAAACTGTTTTGGGATACGACCGCATCGCGCACGGACATCTTCCCGCCGCGCTCGCCGTCAGTTTAGGAGAAGCCGATTGCTGCATCGCGACGCGCTCCGCCGCGCAGGCGTTCGGCTTGGGATTTATTCCGCTCGCGACCGAGCGCTACGATCTGGTGATCCGCCAGCCGTTCGTGAAACTCCCAGCTGTGGAGGCGCTGCTCGATAGTTTGAATCGCTCGGCCATCCGCCGCAGGCTGGAAATGCTCGCGGGTTACGACACCAGCCGGACAGGCGAGGTTCGAGTGAGTTAGGCAGTCCTGCTTGAGACGTGTTTGTTGCGACAATGAAGCTATGACGATTCAGATCCCCGACGACCTCGCGCGCGGACTGGAGAGCCTTGCGGCCGCGCAAAAAAAAACATTGGAGCAGCTTGCCGTAGAGCGTCTTCGCACACTTTTGGGCAAGCCCGATTCTCCTGAGGCTGTGCTGCGTGCGATTCGCGCACTGCCCCATCCAAGCCCCGGAGCCGTGGACGACCTCGAAGCCTCCGTCGTGGCTTCCCGTCTCCCCGTGCGTGAAGCGGGCGCCTTCGACGTCACTTTGGCCAAGTGACTTTTCTCCTCGACACAAACGCCGTCAGCGACCTGATGCGGTCAAACGAACGCGTGGAGCGCTGGATGGCTACGCTTGATCCAGCGGACAGAGTGGTAACGTGCTCCATCGTTCGCGGCGAAATTCTTTACTGTATTTCAAGGCTGCCAGCAGGCCGCCGGAGATCCGAATTGGAGGAAGTGGGCCACCGATTCCTCGACACGTTCTATTGCGAGGCCGTTCCCGAGCAAGCCGGGAACATCTACGCGTCGCTAAAAGTGGTTCGTCAGCTTCGCGGACTCTCACTCGATGAAAACGATCTTTGGATTGCAGCGACAGCGCTCGCGCTCGGGGCGGCACTAGTAACTCGCGATGCCGATTTCGCCGGAATCGATGGACTAAGCGTGGTGGTCCCGGCCTAGCGGATCGGCTCTGCAGTTATTAGGCGATAACATACTTTATCGTCTAATAAAAAGAGCTTCACGCAGAGGATCGGTCCACGCGGTGCCGTTGGTCATGGGACATCCACGAAACGAGCAGCGTATCTATCATAGAACCTGGGGGCTAGACTTGTGAGAAGCTTTTCGTCGTTTCGGGCGAGCAACATGAAGCGGCGGGCAGCGGCTGTTCCGGCTCTTACATTCATCGTCGCGGCGATCGCCAGCGCGCAATCCGTGACGCAGGACCGCGAGTATTGGGTCGATCCTTCCACCGAACTTATGTGGGCGGGGAGGGACAACGGTAAAGATGTGAGCTGGAGCAAGGCGGTGAAATACTGTCGCAATCTTCGATTGGCCAACTATTCCGACTGGAGGCTGGCGAACAATGTTGAGCTCCAGGGCATCTACGACAAAACAGCCAATGCTCCCGGGCTAGCGGGTGATCCCGGCAAGCTTAGGGCTGTTACATGGCACGTGAAGGGCGATCTGTTCGTGACCGGTTATGAATGGGCCAACAATCGAAGTAAGGATGACGCCGGCTACCGGTTTTATTTCGACTTCAATAGCGGGGAATGGGACCGCGATCCGACCGGCTTCCCGTACCCCTTCGCCTTCCGGCGCGCGCTGTGTGTGCGTGGTTCCCGGAAATGATATTACGCCAAGAGATCCGACCAGGCGTCCGGAAACGCGTCCGATGAAGGCCCTCGCGGTCCCTCGCGCGATGTAGAGCGAACGCCTAAAATCCGGCGTTATGTCGCGAGGCGTCTTTCTGCTGCCCAATGCGGAATCACGTCGTCGCTTCGCGAGGCTTTCTTGACGCGAGGGACGTCACGCCAATAGGCCTACAAACTCCTCCACCGCAATTCCTGCTCCGCGAAGGATCGCCCGCAGCGTGCCGCGATCCAATTCCTTGTGGTCTGGGACCACGACTTGGGCAAACGGTTGGTCTCGGCGGAGCACCATGTGGCTGCCTTCCTGGCGGCGCAATCGAAAGCCCACCTTGCCCAGCGCCTTTGTACATTCGCGGCCCGAGACGCTCGGAAGCTTGCTCACACGGCAACCAGAAGGGTATCGAACCGCTCTTCGGGAACAGGCAGGTGATCTTCCTCCAACACCGCAATGTAGAAACGAATCGCGTCCCGCATCTGGCTAACGGCTTCTTCGCGAGTTTGCCCTTGGCTCACGCATCCGGGCAGGCTCAGGCACTCGGCCACCCAATAGCCGTCTTCGCCCTTGAAAACCACTGCTTGTCTCATTTGCTCCCATCATATCCCAAGGTTCTCGACGGCAGCCGGTCCCAAGGTTCTCGACGGCAGCCGGTCCCAAGGCTCTCGACGGCCGCCAGCGATCCGAAAGCAGCCAGATTCGTACGAAACTCGCGACGTGTCCAGCAGTGCCGGGTGGTTCGGCCGAGATGGTCATCATCCGATATTACGTCGCCGTCCTCGCTCCCACATACCAGGGAGCGCTCACCGTAAAAATCCGCTCATTGCCGCGCGAGAGCAGGACCCATTCCAGCAATCTCCCGCGCTGATTGTGCAAAAAGTATTCGTACCAGCGGTCTTCCACCAGCTCCGGCACCACCACGATAATGCTGCGCCCGGGATTCTTCTTCGAGAGATCCAGCACGAACTGCACGATCGGCACGACGATGAAGCGGTACGGCGAGGGCAGCACGACCAGTTGCGGCGGCTGCTTGCCCGCCGCGCGGAACGGCTTCACGACGTAATTTTTCCAGTCCGATTCCAGGGGCTCAGCGTGATCGGACGGCTCCACGTGCAGCGCGATGATTTCCGGCGAAAGGTGCGACGCGAATTCGATTCCTTTGCGCGCAATGTCGCTCCAACGCTCGATGGCGATGACGACGATGGGATCTTCCTTCAGGCTCGCCGCTGCGACGGGAATTTTGCAGGACGTCAGCATCCGGATGGAATGGTAATGGCGCCGCACGGCGATGAAGAACACAATCGTGAGCGGAATAAAGAGGAGCGTGATCCAGGCGCCATCGACAAATTTCGCCACCAGCACGACGACGACCGTAATGCCCGTGACCGTCGCGCCGATGCCGTTCACCAGCGCCTTGTGGATCCAGCCCGGGCCGCGATCCTTCTTCCAGTGCACGACCATTCCTGCCTGCGACAGTGTGAATGCTAAGAAGGCCCCGACGGCGTAGAGCGGGATGAGCCGGTCCGTCACGCCTCCGAAAAGGATCAGCAAACCTCCGCACAAAACCGCGAGCACCACGATGCCGTAGGTGTACACCAGCCTGCGTCCGCGATATCCGAAGACGTGCGGCAAATAGTTGTTTTGCGAAATGGCGCGGCACAGCCGTGGGAAATCGGCAAACGCAGTGTTCGCCGAAAGCGACAGCACCAGCAGAATGGAAGCGATCGTCACGTAGTAAAAAACGCCCTTGCCGAAAACGGCGGCCGTCAGCATAGAGAGGACGCTCTGGTATCCGGGCTGGCCGGGATCCGTCGCGGCGATGCCATAAACCTTGACCAGATACGAAATCCCAGCGAGCAGCACGGCGAGCAGAAAAATGATGGCCGTGAGGCTTTTCCGCGCGTTATCCACGGCGGGTTCGCGAAACGCCTTCACGCCGTTGCTGACGGCTTCCACTCCAGTGAGCGCCGTGCAGCCGCTAGCGAAAACTTTCAGCAGGAGCCAAAAACCGACCATTTCGGTGGCGTGCGGCGGCATCGGCAAAGCGGTCATCGGCACCGGATGCCCTCCGCTGGTCAGCACGCGAACAATCCCGATGGCGATGGTGAGGAGCAGCGTCCCCAGAAACAAATACGTGGGAATCGCGAACGCTGTCCCCGCGTCGCGCACGCCACGCAGATTCAGAATCGTGACGATGATCAGGATTCCCAGGCACATGGAAACCGTATACGGCTGCAGCGACGGCAGCGCCGAGATCAGCGCGCCGACGCCCGCCGAAATGCCGACCGCCGCGGTCAGAATATAGTCGGCCAGCAGCGCTGCAGCCGCTAGCAAACTCGCCCCAGGACCAAGGTTAAATCGCGCGACGGTGTACGATCCGCCGCCCGAAGGATACGCGGCAATCGT
>Ga0182030_10007531_pt1 | contig 22702 bp, 23 predicted proteins | sample 812S3MmetaG_FD_121299 | JGI IMG/M metagenome (GOLD analysis project Ga0182030, IMG submission 121299) | Permafrost microbial communities from Stordalen Mire, Sweden - 812S3M metaG (Illumina Assembly) | ecosystem: Environmental > Terrestrial > Soil > Wetlands > Permafrost | place: Sweden...
CTGCAGGTGATCGGGGGCAATCTGCAATTGATGGTCACGGAGGTCGCCGGCAACGACCGGGCCGAACAGCGGCTGCGCAACGCCCTCGCCGGCGTGTCGCGGGGGGCGAAGCTCGCCTCGCAGCTGCTCGCGTTCGGGCGCCGCCAACCGCTGGCGCCGAAGGTCGTGAATCTCGGCCGCTTCATCCGCGGCCTGGATGATTTGCTGCGCCGGGCGCTGGGCGACGGCGTCGAGATCGAGACGGTGGTCTCCGGGGGGTTGTGGAACACGCTCGTCGATCCCTCCCAGGTGGAGAACGCGCTGCTCAATCTGGCCATCAATGCGCGCGATGCGATGAGCGGGCACGGACGCCTCACCATCGAGGCCGGCAATGCCGCCCTCACGGACGAGTATTCGGCGCAGCACGGCGACGTCAAACCGGGCCAGTACGTGATGCTGGCGGTGACGGATACGGGTTGCGGCATGACGCCGATGGTCATGGAGCGGGTGTTTGAGCCGTTTTTCACCACCAAACCCGAGGGTCAAGGCACCGGCCTCGGTCTCAGCATGGTGTACGGTTTCGTCAAGCAATCGGACGGACACATCAAGGTTTACAGCGAACCGGGTCATGGAACGACCATCCGCATCTATCTGCCGAGGGTGCAGAGTGCGGAGGACGTGACCACGGAGATCGATGCCGGCCCCGCCATCGGAGGCAACGAAACCGTGCTCGTCGTGGAGGACGACGAGGCGGTGCGCCGAACCGTCGTCGAGCTGCTGATCGGGCTGGGCTACCGCGTGCTCAAGGCCAAGGACGCCGACAGTGCCCTTGCCATCATCGAAAGCGGTGCCGCAATCGATCTCTTGTTCACCGATGTGGTGATGCCGGGCTCGCTGCGCAGCCCGGAACTCGCGCGCCAGGCGCGCCTTCGCCTGCCCGAGATCGCCATCCTGTTCACCTCCGGTTACACCAACAATGCGATCGTGCACGGCGGGCGTCTGGACCAAGGGCTGGAACTGCTGAGCAAGCCGTACTCCCGCGAATCGATGGCCCGAAAAATTCGGCACGTGCTGCGCAACCAGCGGCAACGTGCGATCGCGGCGCCGCCGGCGACGGAGCGCGGACCCACGGCGCTCGACGGGCAGACCGATGGCCGGCTGCGGATTCTCCTCGTCGAGGACGACGGGCTCATCCGGACGGTGACCACCGAGATGTTGCTGGGACTCGGCCATTCAGTGGTCGAAGCCGCGGACGCGGCCGAAGCGTTGCGCATTCTCGCCGAGGAGTCGGTGGATCTGATGTTGACCGATGTCGGTCTGCCGGACCTGCCGGGAAGCCGCCTCGCCGCCGAGGCCGTGCGCGTTCGGCCCGAGCTTCTCGTGGTGTTCGCGACCGGTGCCGGATCGGAGCAACCTGCGCAGACCGACGGCGCCGCCGAGGCGGGGTTCACGCTCAGCAAGCCGTACGATCTGGCCGCGCTGGAGTCGATGCTGCGGTCGGTCTGCGAGCGGCGCGGTGTGGCGGGCTAGGCCTTCGTCATAGCACCCCCCGCTCGGCCAGCGACACGCTCGCCCCATCACCGACGATGATGTGATCGAGCAGCCGGATGTCGACCAAGGCCAGCGCCTCCTTGACGCGTAACGTGATGAGTTCGTCGGCACGGCTGGGCTCCGCGACTCCCGACGGGTGATTGTGGGCGACGATGACCGCCGCCGAATTGCATTGCAGCGCCAGCTTGACGATCTCGCGCGGATGCACGCTCGCGCCGTCGATGGTGCCGCGGAACAATTCCTCGAACCGGATCAGGCGATGCCGCTTGTCGAGGTACAGGCAGCAGAAAACTTCATGTTCGAGATCGCGCAATTTGGCCGTCAGAAAGTCGCTGGTGGCGCGCGGGCTGCCGAGGGCCGGCCCCAGCTTCAGCGATTCCGTCAGCTGGCGGCGGGCGATCTCGGCGGCCGCCTGCAGTTCGGCGAAGCGCGCGAGCCCGAGTCCCGGTCGGGCGCAAAAGCGCTTCCGGTCGGCGGCGATGAGCTTGCGCAGGGAATGAAAATGGGCGAGGGCATCGCGCGCCACGTCGAGGGCGGAGCGGCCGGCGGCGCCGTTGCGCAGCAGGATCGCCAGCAACTCCGCATCGGACAGCGAGCCCGCGCCTTTCTCGAGCAGTTTTTCACGCGGTCGCTCGTCGCGGGGCCAGTCCCGAATTGCCATGCGGTGAGGATGCGGGCGCCGCCGCCGCCGGGCCACCGGCATTTCGAGGGGAAGCGTGAAGATTGTCAGCCCTGAGCCTGGTGCCGTTGCGGAGAGGCCCGGGTCGGGTATCCTCTGCCGATGAGTCATGAGCCGTCGAGGGCGTTCTGAAGACCACGATCGGCGAGCTCATCGACTCGCGTCCGCTCGGGGTCGTCCAGTTCCAGGTGTTCGTCCTGTGCGGCGCCATCGTGCTCCTGGACGGCTACGATCTGCAGGCCCTTGGACTCGCGATTCCGGCGCTCTGCCGCGCGTGGGCGCTTGCCCCCGCCGCCCTGTCGTGGGCGTTGTCCGCCTCGCTCGTCGGCCTCGGGCTGGCTTCCGCGTTTCTTGCGCCAATCGGGGACGCCCGAGGCCGGCGACCCGTGTTGATCGGCGGCCTGCTGCTGGTCGGGCTGGCCTCCGTGGCGACGGCGTGGGTGACCACTCCCACCGCGCTCGCGGCCCTCCGGTTTTTCACGGGAGCCGGTCTCGGCGTCTGTCAGGCGAATGCGACGTCTTTGGCAGTCGAATGGGCGCCGCGCGCGCGGCGCGCCAGCATGATGACGTTGATGGCCTGCCAGGTCTCGGTGGGCGCGCTGCTCGCGGGGCTGGTCGCCCCAGGGCTGATCCACCGCTGGGGCTGGCCGGGGATCTTCGTTGTCGGAGGTCTCGGGCCCATCGCGCTGGCGCTGGTGGTTTTTGCGCTCCTGCCGGAGTCGCTCTCGCTGCTCGCCGTGAACCCTCGACATGCGGGGCGCCTGGCCCGGTTGCTCGCGCGGTACGCGCCGGACGTCCCCGCATCCGCCATCGTCGCCGAGCGGCGCCCCGGAGAGCGGCCGGGTTCGATCGTCGCGCTGGTCGGCGCGCGCTATCTGCCGCGCACTCTGGCGTTCTGGCTGACGTTTTGCGTCGCCGCATTCCTGGTGTATCTGTTGACGAGCTGGCTGCCGGTGTTTCTGGGAACCGCCGGATGGTCCCGCGATGCGTCGGTGCGCGGGATCACGCTGCTGCAGGGTGGTGGCATCGCCGGCGCACTCATCCTCGCGCGCTGCATCGATCGCGGCTGGACAGTGCCCGCCCTCTGCGCCGCGTATGTCACGGCTGCGGTCGCCGGCATCGGCTTCAACCTCACCCCGTCGACCGGAGCCGCCTGGCCTGTTCTTCTTTGTCTTCTGGGTGCCGCCGTATCCGGCGGCATGTTCGGCGTGCTGGCCGTGGGCGCGTTGCTGTATCCGCCCGAGCTGCGCGCGACCGGTCTCGGTGTGGGCGCCGCCGTCGCCCGCGCGGGCGCCATTGCGGGCCCGCTGGCCGGCGGTTGGGTCTTGTCGCGCGGCGTCGCGCCGGGGGCTATTTTGGCGTGGCTCGCGGTGCCCGCGGGGGCCGTGGCACTCACCATCGGCTTGCTGCGCCGCTTGTTGCGGCCGGACGGGGCCGACTCGTCCGCTTGACGCTATTGGTGCCCGGAGCTGCCGAATCCGCCGGCGCCGCGCGTCGAGGCGTTGAAGTCCTCGACGACTTCGAACTCGGCCTGAACCACGGGGACGATCACCATCTGCGCGATGCGGTCGCCCGGCATGATGGTGAAGGACGTCGCTCCGCGATTCCAACAAGACACCATGAGCGGACCCTGATAGTCCGAATCGATCAATCCCACGAGGTTGCCGAGCACGATCCCGTTCTTGTGGCCGAGGCCGGAGCGGGGCAGCAGCAGCGCCGCCAGGCCCGGATCCTCGACGAAAATGGAGATGCCGGTGGGAATCAATTCGGCCGCACCCGGTGCGAGCACGAGCGGCCCATCGAGACAGGCGCGCAGGTCCATGCCGGCCGAGCCTGCCGTGGCATGCTGAGGCAGCGGAAAGTCCCGTCCGATGCGCGGATCCAGGATCCGTACTTTGAGCGTGTGTTTCATGGGGTGTCGGTGGGAGTCAGCGGCGCGGCCGGCGGCTGCGCAGCCGGGTGCGGGGGTCGGCGCCCGGCGGCCGGCGTTTGCGTGTTCCGCGGCGCAGACCACCCTCTTCGGGCGGCAGGCGCTCGCCGATGATTCCGATCAGGGCCCGTGCGACCTCGAGTTTCGGACCGCGCGGCACGTCGATCTTGCCGCCCGGCCAGATGACCGTCAGCGCATTGTCGTCGCAGTCGAAGGCGATCCCGTCGCCCACGTGGTTTGCGGCGATCATGTCGAGCTTCTTGCGCTTGAGCTTGGCCTTGGCATTGTCCTCGACATCGTTGGTCTCGGCGGCAAAGCCCACCACGAACGGTCGCTTGGCCATGTCCGCCACGGACTTGATGATGTCCGGGGCGGGCTCGAGATCGAGCTTCACGGCCACGCCGGTTTTTTTGATTTTCTGCTTGGCGATGGTCACGGGCTGAAAATCGGCGACCGCGGCCGCTGCGATGAACACGTCGGCCTCGCCGACGTGGCGGTGGACGGCGGCATACATGTCACGGGCGCTTTCGACGTTGATCCGGGTGATGCCCGCGGGGGTCGGGAGCTGGACGGGTCCGCTCACCAGCGTCACGTGGGCGCCGGCCTCGCGGGCGGCGGCGGCGACCGCAAACCCCATCTTGCCGGAACTGCGGTTGGTCAAATACCGCACGGGATCGAGGCGTTCACGGGTGGGGCCGGCGGTGATCAAGATGTTCAGTCCGGTCAACAGGCCGGCATTCGGCGGCGGCTCGAGCAGACTCTCGGCCAACTGCAGGGGCTCCCACATGCGGCCCACGCCGGTTTCCCCACAGGCCTGGCTGCCCGAGGCAGGCCCCAGGAGGCGCACCCCGCGGGATGTCAGCGTGTCGACGTTCGCACGCGTCGCCGGGTTGGCCCACATGATCCGGTTCATGGCCGGCGCGAGCGTGATCGGCGCCTCGGTCGCCAGGCACAGCGTGCACAACAGGTCGTCCGCACGACCGCCGGCCAGCCGGGCGATGAAGTCGGCGGTGGCGGGGGCGATCAGGACCTGCTGCGCCCAGCGCGCGAGTTCGATGTGTCCCATGGCCGCCTCGGCCGCCCCGTCCCACAGATCACAGCGGGTGGGGCGGCCGGACACGGCTTGAAAGGTCATCGGCGACACGAACTTCTGCGCGGCCGCGGTCATGACCACCTGTACGTCGGCGCCGCGCTCGATCAGGCGGCGCACCAGATCGGCACTTTTGTACGCGGCGATTCCTCCGGTGACGCCGAGCAATATGCGGGTCTTGGCCGTCAATGCGCCGCCTTCAGTTCTTTGAAGCGAGCAATGTCGTTCTCGAACTCCTTGCGCATGGTCGACTCTTCGGAACGCTTCTCGCGCAGGTTATCCTGCTGGGTGTGAATGTCGTTGTCGACGCGCACCAGGTCCTCGGCGAGCTGATCGGACATCGGGGGCGCGCCGGCATCGGCGCTGTAGGGTTTGAAGTGCGATGCGGTGGCGCGCAGCCTCTTCAAGCGGCCGTTCAGCACCTCGAGGAACGAGCTGGTGACCTTGATCTGGTCCGTCAGGAGCGCGAGCCGTTGATCCCTCAGCCGCTCGATTTCGTTCACCGACGAGTAGGTGATCAGGAGGTTCTTGTCGCGTGCCGCGCGCTGTTCCGCGTCCAGCCGCTTCTGCTCCTCGGCGGCCATCTGTTCCGGGGGTTTCTGGGCATCGATGTGCCCGGTCTCCACGCCCTGTGAGTTGATGACGTGCTGTTCCTTGGCCGCGTACTCCGGGGGGATGTGGTCGCCGAAATGCGTCACACCCTGGTCGTCGACCCACTTGTACAGCTTGCGGTCGTTCGCCGCGGTGGCGGTCGACGCGGATGCGGCGAGCATCACTGCGACACAGACTATGGAGAGGGGGTGCTTCAAGGATGCTTTCCGAATGCGCTCCGGCCATTGTGAGGCGGGAGCGGGCGCTTTTCCAGGGCTTGGCTCCCAATCCCGTGGTCATGAGCCGTCATCACACGCCGTACCGCTCGCGATAGTCCCGCATGCGTTCGAGTTCGGCCGGTCTGCCGGCCTCCTGCATGTACTCCATCAGCTCGGCCAGGCTCACGACCACGATCACGGGAATTCCAAAGGTCGCCATGATGTCCTGGACGGCGGACTTGCCGCCATCACCCCCGCGTTCCTGCCGGTCCAGGGCGAGCAGCACCCCGGCCGGAGTCGCCCCCGCGGCCCTGACGATGTCGATGGATTCCCTGATCGCGGTTCCGGCGGTGATGACGTCGTCCACAATCAACACGTTACCGTGCAAGGGGGCGCCGACGATGTGACCCCCCTCGCCATGGTCCTTGGCCTCCTTGCGATTGAAGGCGAAGGGCAGGTCGAGACCCCGCGTCTGCGCCAGCGCGGCGGCGGTCGCGGTGACCAGGGGTATGCCCTTGTACGCCGGGCCGAACAACATGTCGAAGGACACGCCGCAGCCCGCGATCGCCGCCGCGTAGGCGTTACCCACGGCGGAAATCGCCAGGCCGGTGTTGAACAGTCCGGCGTTGAAGAAGTACGGGCTTTCGCGTCCCGATTTCAGACGGAAGCTGCCGAATTTGAGGACACCCTGCCGCACGCACAGGTCGATGAAGTCTCGTTGGTAGGGCTGGGTCATGCTGCGCGCAGTCTCGCAAGCGGGGCTCCGACCTGCAAGCGGGCGTCGCCGGCAGGGGGCTGGTAGTATCGCGCGTCATGCGCATGCCCCATCCGCCGATGCCGAGTTACGAGGTTTGACCCCGGCCGACAAGCCCACGCTGCTGCAGGCGTTGGGGGACAAGCGCATGCTGGTCATCCTGTGCCTGAGCTTCGCGTCCGGGCTGCCGTTTAACCTGACCAACTTTTCGCTGCAGGCGTGGCTCGCGTCCGATGGACTCAGCATCAAGTCCATCGGTTTGTTCTCCCTCGTTGCGCTGCCCTACAGTTTCAAATTTCTATGGGCCCCGCTGCTCGACCGGTATTTGCCGCCGTTTCTCGGGCGCCGCCGCGGCTGGATCCTCATCTACCAGGCCTGTCTGACCGTGTGCATCGGCGCCATGGGGTTCGGTTCGCCGACGAAGGCCCCCTACGTGCTGGCGGGGATCGCGCTGTTGGTGGCGATTCTGTCCGCCTCGCAGGACATCGTCATCGACGCCTATCGTGTGGACGTGATACCGCCGAGCGAGCGGGCGCTCGCCGCGGCCGCCGCCGCCTTCGGCTACCGGACGGCGGCGATGCTGGCGGGCACCGTGCTGGTATTGGTGGCGGCCCACGTGGGGTGGCGCGTCGCCTTCTTGCTCGTCGCCTGCCTGATGGCGGGCACCATGGCCGCGACCTTGCGGGCGCCGGAGCCGGAGATGCCGGGACATCCGCCCAAGACCCTGGCCGACGCGATCTGGCACCCGGTGCGGGCCTTGTTCGCCCAGCCGGGGATGTGGGGATTTCTGCTGCTCATTTTGATGTACAAGGTGGGTGATGCGCTTGCCTTGAGCCTCTACAGCACCTTCATGCTGCGGGGTGTCGGCTTTTCGTTGGACGAGTTGAGCATTGCCGGCAAGCTCAACATGACCATTTCAACCATGGTGGGCGTGGCATTCGGCGGCTGGATTTATTTGCGTTGGGGCACCTTTCGCTCCCTGCTGATCTTTGGCATCGGCCAGGCGCTCACGAATCTGCTCTACATGTGGCTGGCGCTTGCCGGCAAGAAGGTGTGGCTGCTCGCACTGGCGACCTGCATCGACACGATGGTGGGGGGCATGGGACAGGCGGCCTTCGTTGCTTTCCTGGTCTCGCTGTGCTCCGCGGACTTCAGCGCCACGCAGTACGCCTTTCTGTCGGCGCTGGCCGTGCTGCCCAGCAAGGTGACCGGAGTGATTGCCGGCACGCTCGTGCCCATGATCGGCTGGGCGAACTTCTTCGTGGTCACCTGCCTCAGCGCGATGCCCGGTCTCGTGCTGCTGGTGCTGCTGCGCGGGCCGCTGAGAGAACTGGCCGCGCGAGAATCCGCCAAGGCGGCGGCCTAGGACCCGCGGCGCTTCAACGGCGCAGCGAGCGGTCCTCCGGACTCGACCACGACATGCGTGCGTTGTCCTCGAAGTCCCGGTCGAGATCCTCGACCTCGACATCGATGGCGCCGGACCAATCCTCCGGGGCGTCCGCCGCATCCAGCATCCGGTCGAACAGCTGCTCGTGCCAGGCATCGAAATCCATTTCCGTGACGGTGCCGTCGAAGTACTGGATCTCGATGCTTTCGTCCGCATCGTCGATCGCCACGACCTCGAATAGCTCGTTGGTGACGCCTCGATACCACTGACCCACGATCGGCTTCATCGCGTTCATGACGCTCTCCGTCTGTTATCCTCGGCTCCATTCAACTCCCAATGAATGTCGGGCGCAATGCCTAAATTTTGCGCGCAGCAGCAACTTCACGCGCCGTTTTTTCCCGTTATTTGCCTGACGTACGCGAGGTCCCAGACACCGTGGCCGAGCCGCTCTCCGCGTCTTTCGAAGCGGGTCGCCGGTCGAAAATCCGGGCGGCCCACATAGGTGCCGTCCGGACTCAATGAGGCGAGGCCGGCGTTCGCGTTGCACACGGCAAGCATTTGCTCCGCGTAATCCTGCCAGTCGGTCGCAAGCCTCAGCACGCCGCCGCCGCGCAGCTTGCCGCTCACCAGATCGACGAAAGTCGCGTCGATCAGTCGGCGTTTGTGGTGGCGCTTCTTGTGCCACGGATCCGGGAAGAATATGAGGACTTCGTCAAATGCCGCGTCGGCGATCGAGTCCTTCAATACTTCCACGGCATCATGGCAGACGACCCGTACGTTGCCGAGCCGGGACTGCTCGACCCGGAGCAGCAACCGGCCGACCCCGGAACGATGCACCTCGATGCCGAGGTAGTCGGTCCCCGAATGCTGCTGGGCCAGAGAGCCGATGACGTCTCCGGTGCCGAATCCGATTTCGAGGCAGCGGGGAGCGGCGGCACGGCCAAACGCCGCGTCGAGATCGATGACGGCTCCGGTGAAGTCGAGACCAAAACGGGGCCAGAGTTCGGCGAGTGCCCGGTCCTGCGCCGCCGTGACGCGGCCGGCACGCAATACGAAGCTGCGAATGCGGCGATGGGGGTGCATGCGTGCGAAGTGTGCCTGATATGATGGCCCGATGCGCAAATCCTGGAGTTGGGCCGCGACAGGCCCCCACATCGGATTTCGCCGTCGGTTGGCCGGTGCTGCACTGGCGCTGTGGGTGGCGGGCTGCGCCGGATTGCCGCTGCACGTCCAGAAGTATCCGACCCAGGCGCTGCGCGATCCGGCCTCCACGACCCTCGGCCGCCTCGTCGCCCGCAGCGAACAGGGAAACAATCTGTCCGGCATCCGCCTGTTGTCCTCCGGGGACGAGGCGCTCGCCAGCCTCATCGCCCTGGCGGACCGCGCGGAGCGGACACTCGACATCCAGTACTATCTCATTCATCAGGACGCCTCCGCCGCACTGCTGTTGCAGCATGTGCGCCGGGCCGCAGACCGGGGGGTGCGCGTGCGCCTTCTGGTCGACGATCTGAACACCGCCGGCGAGGACCGTCGCTTCATGCATCTGGGCGAGCACGTCAATGTCCAGGTGCGTGTGTTCAATCCGTTTCCCGGCGGCCGCTCCGCGCTTTGGACCCGCATCCTCACCTCGGTGTCCGAGATTCCCCGCATCAATCACCGGATGCACAACAAGCTCTTCGTTGCCGACAACGCCGTCGCCATCACCGGCGGCCGCAACATCGGCGACCAATACTTCACGCGCGATCAGACCAGCAACTTCATCGACCTCGACGTGGTCGCCGCGGGTCGCATCGTGCCGCAATTGTCCGCATCGTTCGACGCCTTTTGGAACAGCAAGTACGCGTATCCCATCGGTTCCGTGGTCTCTCCGGTGGAGGCCGAGCCGGTACCGCCACTGCAGGCGGAGGGTGACATGGGCGGCGAGGCGAGCTGGCTCGCACACGAACTCGACGGCGGGAACCTCCAGCTGCTCTGGGTGCCGGCCACGGTGCTGGCCGACCGGCCGGCGAAGATCGCGACCGTCGCGACTGAAGACGGGGAGGAGACGATCGCCAACGATCTGAAGGCGTTGATGCGCTCCGCGCAGCACGAGGTGATCGTGATCTCACCGTACTTCGTGCCCGGCACCGACGGGCTCGAGTTGATGCGCGACCTCGTTCGGCGCGGCGTGCACATCCGGATTCTCACGAACTCGCTCGCGTCCACCGATTCGCCGTTGGTGGACAACGGCTATTCGCGCTACCGGGTCGCGCTGCTCAAGCTGGGTGTCGAGCTTGCGGAAGTCCGGCCGAAGCTCGGTCAAAAGCGCAAGCGCTTTCATCCCTTTCGCAGCGCCAATGCGAGCCTGCACGCCAAGGCGGTGGTAATCGACCAGGATACCGTGTTCATCGGTTCGCTCAACATGGACGCGCGGTCCGCGCGAACGAACAGCGAGCTGGGCCTCGTGATCCGCAGTCGGGAGATCGCTCACCAGGTGACGACCCTGCTCGACGACATCAGCGCCGACGGCAGCTACCGGCTTAGGCTGGACGCCGGCGGCCGGGTCGTCTGGTCGAGCGGCGAACCCGGCGCCGAACAGATCTGGCACACGGATCCCGAGACCACGCGCATGCAGCGCTTCCTGCTCGAGCTGCTTGCGCCGTTCGCTCCGGAGGAGCTGCTGTAGCAGCCGTCAGGGGGACGAAATCTTGAGACCGCCGAGATAATCCTTGACCTTGGCCCTGAAGCCCTCGCTGCTGGTGACGGTGGCACCCCCGGCGAGCACGAGAATAAAGTCGCCCCGCAGCGTGCGGTTTACCTCCCTGACGTGATTGACGTTCACGAGACAGGACCGGCTGATGCGCAGCATCGGTTGCGTCCGCAGTGCCTGTTCAGCCTGTGTCAGGGTGCTGCGGGCATGGTAGGTGTCGGCTCCCATGCGGATCGCCACGTAGTTGCGGTCGGCCTCGATCGTCTCGACGCGGGCGGCATCGAGGACGTGCAGCGTGCCGTGAAGCTCGGCGAGCAGCCGCGGCCGCTCGGCAGGGGTTTCGCGGGCACCCCGTTCGAGTCGGGCAATCAGGTCGGCGAGCAGTGCCTGCCGGTCGTCGGCGGGCGCGGCGTGCCGCGGCCGGACCCGGCCGAGCGTGTTGCGGAAGCGCTGCTGGTCGAATGGCTTCAACAGATAGTCGATGGCACAGACCTCGAAGGCCTCGAGTGCATAGGCATCGTAGGCCGTCACGAACACCAACGACGGCAGATCGGCGGGATTCAACGCGCGCGCCAGGTCGATGCCGCTCATCGGGTCCATCTGAATGTCGAGAAACAGGAGGTGCGGCCGCATCGTGCGGATGGCCTCGAGCGCCGTCGGACCATCGCCGAATTCACCGATCACCTTCAGATCGTCCTCCTGGCGGCAGAATTCGCGCAGCGTGCGCCGGCCCGCCGGTTCGTCGTCGACGATGATGACGTCCATCAGGCCCCCACCAACGGCGCCGGGGCGGCGGCGGCACGCCGCTCCGGCGAGTCGTGCAACTCGGGCAGCACGATTTCGCTGATCCACAGCCTTCCCGCCGGCGCGGCCCGCAGCTCCGCGCGGCCCATGAATTGCACCGAGAGGCGCTCCCGCACGTTCGCAAGACCGATGCCCTCGGGACCCGCGGGCCTGCCGGGTGCGATGGTGTTGGTCACGCGCAGGGTGAGCCGGTCCGCCACAAGCGCCGCGCAGACGCGTATCTCGACCGGTCCCTGGTGGCCCGCGAGTCCATGGACAACGGCGTTCTCGACCAACGGCTGCAGGATCAGGCTCGGTACCCAGAGCGCTCCGATCGTCCCGAGCTCGGGTAGGATCACCGTGAGCCGGTCCGAGAACCGGTTCCGCTGCAGCTCGAGATACGAGCGGACGAACTGCACCTCGTCGGTCAGCCGGGTGAAATCGCGTTCGCCCGCGTTCAACAACCGGCGCAACAGATCGGCCAGCTGAACCACCATCGATTGCGCCTCCTTCGGATCCCATTCGATGAGGCCCCGGATGGTGTGCAAGAGGTTGAACAGCGTATGCGGCGATAATTGCATGCGCAGCGCAGTCAGGCGCGCGGCGCTCCACTCGCGCTCGAGCGCCGCGACGTGCAGCTCGGAGTTTTGAAACCGCGTGTAAACGGCGAGACCCGTGACCAGGGCCAGGCCGAATCCATACGCGGGGATGAAGCTCACGAAGCTCGCGAGCCAGAGGGACAGGAAGGAATGGTCGAGCAGGGGGCTGCGGTCGTGGTTCATCAGGTGATGCTCCATGCTGACGGCGGCATAGAGCAGCTCACTGAGCGCCATGGCCGGATACGCCACCGCCGAAAACACCGTTCCGAGGGTGAGTTGCAGCGGCAGCGCCACCAGAAGCGGCCGCCATTGCACCCGCAGCGACGCCCAGTACGACATCAGCAGGACCGGCAGGAGCAACAGATGCTGAAGAACCCTCACGTCCCAGGGCGCGAACCGCAGGATGTCGCTGGTGCCCGAAATGCCGGTGCGCATGCTGTAGGCGTAGAGCACGTTCGACAGCGTCACGTACAGCCAAAAGAGGGTCACGATGCCGAGGAATTGCCGGCGGCTCAGCCCGCCCGTGGTGCTCGATACCGATGGATGTCCGGTGGCTGCCATGGACCGAAGCCTAGCGCAATCGCGGCCGTTTTGCGGTGCACCCGCAGGTCGCGAGGGACGAATTCGTCGCTCCGCGGGACGAATGCGAGGGGCGCCCGGTGACCGCTTTTTATCCCGGGTGTCTCATAGCGCTGTCGTCACACAACTTCGGGAGAGCGTTCATGAACGAGAGAAATTCCCATCAGGCGATCGCGGGCCGCCGCCCGGCGATGATGCTGATGATGTTGCTATGCGGTTTCGCGGGCGCCGCAACGCCGGAGGATGTCCCATCGACCGTGGTGCGCTACGCGCCGGCGAGTCTCGCGACGGATGGGGGCACCAAGGCGTTGTACCGCCGGCTCGTGAAAGCGGCCGAGGACGTTTGCCCGACACCGCACAGCAGCCGCATCATTCCCGAGGCGGTCCTGGAGTGCCGGGATCAGGCGGTTGCGCGAGCCGTGCAGCAGATCGGCAATCCCGCCCTGGCGGCACTTCATGCCGGCATCGCGAAACGCGGTTGACGAGCGGGGATCGGCGGCCGGTGGGGGGTGCGGCGCGTTACAATTCGGCGCGCGTCACCGTCCGCCGGCGCTCGACCGGCGGCATGTCGGCATAGCGCTTCAGGCCGTTCATGACCTCTGCGTGGGCCACCTCGAGGCCGGCCCACCCGAGCACCTTGACCCACTTGCCCGCCTCCAGATCCTTGTAGTGCTCGAAGAAATGCTGGATCTGCCGTAGTCGGATTTCCGGCACGTCGGCGATCGTCTTCCAATGCATGAACAGCGGGCAGATGTCGTCCGTGGGGACCGCGAGCAGTTTTGCGTCCCCGCCCGACTCGTCGTCCATGCGCAGGGCGCCGAGCGGCCGGCAGCGCACGACGACGCCGGGTACCAGCGGAAACGGTGTGTGGACGAGCACGTCGACGGGATCGTTGTCCTCGGCAATGGTTTGCGGCACATAGCCGTAATTGGCGGGATAATGCATCGCCGTCATCATGAACCGGTCCACGAACAGCGCGCCGGATTCCTTGTCCACCTCATATTTTATGGGGTCGGCGTTCATCGGAATTTCGATGATGACGTTGAACTCGTGGGGTACTTTTTTGCCGGCGGTGACATTGAAGAGGCTCATCTCAACGGAGTCCTTGTGCGGGAATGATTCGGATGCGGCTGGGGTGCCTACTATAACCGCAGGCTGCCGCCATTCTGTGCCGATTGTCCCGGGTTGACCTCAATTTAACCGTGGCCCGCCGCGCCCTCAGTCGATGGCGATCGACCGCGCGCCGACGCCCGCGGCGAAGGGTGAACCCGCAACCGCCGTCAGCACGCCCGTGGATGCATCCGCGGAGTACACCGACACGGTGCCGGAGTTGTCGTTGGCGGCATAGACGAGCGATCCCGAGGGATCGACCACCACCGACAACGGAAAGACGCCGGCGGCGGCGGTCGAGCCGAAGGTGAGGCCGCCAGTGGTGGGCGTGATGCTGTAGAGGGCAACCTCGTTTTTGCCGGTCACGTTGGCGGCGTAGATGAACCGCCCGGTTGGGTCCACCGCAATCGATTCCGGACTCGTCGTCGTCGACAACGGCGAACCGGCAACCGCCGTAAGGACGCCGTTCGTCGAGTCGATCGAATACAGTGAGAGGGTCGCGGCGGTCTCATTCGCGACGTAGGCGAATGTTCCCGTGGGATCGATGGCGATGGAATCAGCGCCGGCGCCGGCGCCGAACGGCGAACCCGCGATGCTGGTCAGCGCCCCCGTCGTCTGGTCGATCGACAGCACCGTCACGCTGGCGCCCGTGAAGTTGGCGACATACAGAAAATTACCGTTCGGATCGGTCTTGAGCGACAGGGGTTCCCCGCCCACGGCGAAGGGGGAACCCGTCACGGCCGTGGCCGTGCCTCCGGAGAGGGTGAATGCCGACACGGTGTTGTCGCTCAGATTCGCGACGAACAGAAAGCGGGCGGCCGGGTCGACGGCGAGCCCGGAAGGGCCATTGCCGGTGGTGATCAAGGTGTTCGACCCGGTCAATTCACCCGTCGTGTAGTCGATGGAGTATATGACGACGTTGTTCGAGGTATTGTTCGCGACATACAGATAGGCCCCGTTGGGATCGACGGCCACCGCCACCGGCGCGGTCCCCCCGGACGTGTACGGCGAGCCGGCAATCGGGGTCAGTAAACCGCTCGAATCGATCGCAAAGGCGGAAATTGTGTTCGCGCCCTCGTTGGCGACGTACGCAAACCGTCCTGCCTGGGTGCAGTGGACGATCACGTTGGTGATCGCCGCCTTGTCGATGGTGCCCGAGCCGTTGTGCACGGTGCAGGTTTGCGCGGGACCGCCCGGTTGAGTCGACACGGTGACCGAATACTCATCCTTATTCTTGACCCCGGATGAGAACGTGAACGATCCGTTGGCCGTGACGCTCAACGCGTCGCCGCCGTTGTCCTCGAGGACCAGCCCGGAACCCACCAACCCCGTCACGGTGCCCCCGACCGCATACTTGGCGTCAAGATTGCAGGAGGCGACGCCGAGAGCGGCGGCGAAAAGTGTGACGCAAGCAACTATTCTCATGATGACCTCTTCGCCGCGCGTATTTTGCGCACGGCATAGGACCTCGCGGAACGGAAAATATTCGGGGAATTGACGCTTCCTGACATTACTTTAGTTTATCCGACGCCGGGGCGGCAAAATCGATCCATTGTCGCCGCAGTACGACAGGAAGGCATTTGTGAACGTTTATGCGGATAATGGGTCTATCTCAAACGCAACAACCCGTCTCCCGCATGAGGCTTCATGACCATCCGCTCACGACGCAAGATTCTACTCTCGTCCTCCGCGTGCTTCATGCTCGCCGCCGCGCTCGGGCCCCGGATGGCCTGCGCCACGTTGGGCGCACCGGAGTCGACGGCCGCCGATGACGCCGTGCAGTTGAAGGGTGAGATCAAATCCACCGAGCATGGCACCTACCGGGTGCATGAGATTCAGCTGCCGTCCGGCACCTTGCTGCGGGAATATGCAGTGCCCGGCGGCGCCGTGTTTGCGGTGGCCTGGAGCGGCCCCGCGATCCCCAATCTGAGCCAGGCGCTGGGGGGCTATTTCACGCTTTTCACCGATGCGACCAAGGCCAAGCACCTGGGCAGGACGCATCTTCAGGTTCGGCAGGAGGGTTTTGTGATGGAGTCGAGCGGGCACATGCGGGCATTCACCGGCCGGGCCTACCTGCCTCAAGCGCTGCCCGCCGGCACATCCCTGGACGAGATACGTTGATGCGGAACCTTACGCGACGGGCGTTTCCCGGCCTCGTACTGTTGTCGAGTGTGCTCGCGGCATCGTGCGGCGGCGGGGGAGGCGGGTCCAGCGGTTCGGGCTCTTCCACGACGCCCGTGGCCGCGGCCACGAATACCGTGGCGGTGGTGGTCGATGCGGGTCCCGAGAGCACGACCAATCCGACCGTCAATACCCTGTACACGACGGTCACCGTCTGTGCGCCGGGCAGCACCACGGCATGCCAGACGATCGATCACATCCAGGTGGACACCGCTTCCTATGGGCTGCGCGTGCTGGCGTCGGCCTTGACGGTGACGCTGCCGGTGAGCACCGCGTCGGATGGAAACTCCCTGGCGGAATGCACCCAATTCGTCGATGGATACAGCTGGGGACCGGTCGCCGCGGCCGACCTCCAAGTAGGCGGCGAATCCGCCCGTTCAGTCCCCATCCAGGTGATCGGGGATTCGAGCTTTGCACCGGTTCCCGCTGCCTGCGCCGGTACGGGAACCGCCGAAGATACGGTCGCCACCTTCGGCGCCAACGGCATTTTGGGTATCGGCGTGTTTGCGCAGGACTGCGGGACGGCGTGTTCAAGCTCCGCAGCAAACACGTTCTATTATTCCTGCAGCCAGTCGGCCTGCAACGGCGTTGCTGCGTCCCTGACCAGCCAGGTCTTGAATCCGGTGCCGCTGTTCGCAAAGGACAACAATGGCACCATCCTCGATCTTCCGAGTCTCGCCAGCCCGGGCGCCGCCACACTCACGGGTACGTTGATCTTCGGCATCGACACCGAGACGAACAACGCCTCGGGCACGGAGACGGTGATCGGCCTCGATGCCAATGGAAATTTCAGCACGACCTTCATCGGCACGGCATTGACGCAAAGCTTCGTCGATTCGGGCACGAACGGCATATTCTTCAACGACAGCAGTCTCGCCCCGTGCACGAGTTCCAATTTCAGCGGGTTTTATTGTCCCGCGAGCAGCGTGAATCTCAGCGCCACCATCACCAGCAACGCCACCTCGACCATCACGGCTACCATCGACTTCACCATCGACAACGCCGAAACGGTGGCGAACGGCAACCCCAGCTTCTCCGCGATTCCCGGTTTGGGCGGGACCTTCCCCAGCTCCTCGAGCAGCTTCGACTGGGGTTTGCCATTCTTCTTCGGCCGGCGCGTGGCGAATGCAATCCAAGGATATACCACCAGCGCAGGATCGGGCCCGTACGTCGCATTCTGAAGCGTCCGCGGTCCTGATGCCGCCAGTCACCCGGTAAGCGCGCCACCTTGGAAGAGTGATAATCTTCCCTGCAATTCTCGATCGTCCGTTGCAGGGAGACAGCATGCGCAGTTTGACAGGTGTTCTGTGTGTGGGTGCGGTGTGGGCCGCAGGCATGGGGACAGCGGCCGCGGCGCCGCCGGACGCCTCGTTGTCGGAAGCGCTGGCCGTGCTGCAGTCCCACCGGTTCGTCGACCTGACTCACGCCTTTGCCCCGGGCATTCCGCATTGGAAGGGAGCGCCTGACGAACGTGTGAAGACCCTCTACACCGTCGACAAGGACGGCTTTCGCATCAACGAGTACTGCCACATCGGCCAGTGGGGCACGCATGTGGATCCGCCGGCGCATTTTCACACCGGCCTGAAGAGCGTCGATCAGATCGCCTTGAAGGACATGCTCATGCCGCTCGTGGTGCTCGACGTCCATGAGAAGGTGGCGAAGAATCCCGATTATGTGCTGACCCTCGCCGACGTGGCGGATTGGGAAAAGCGCCATGGGATCATCCCGAAGGGCGCGTTCGTGGCGATGCGCACGGACTGGTCCAAACGGTGGCCGGACGATGCGCAGCTGGCGAACAAGGATGCGTCCGGCGTGTATCACTATCCGGGTTGGAGCAAGGACGTGCTGCAACTGCTTTATGAAAAGCGGGGCATAACGGCGTCGGGCCATGAGACCACGGATACCGACCCCGGCTCGGCGACCACGAAAGACGACTATTCGCTCGAGTCCTATGTGCTGGGCCTCGATCATTACCAGATCGAACTCCTCGCCAATTTGGACCAGGTGCCCGAGGCGGGCGCCGTGGTGTGGGTGGCGTTCCCCAAGGTGCAGGACGGGTCGGGTTTCCCCGCCCGCGTCATCGCGGTGGCGCCATGACCGCGACGACGCCATTGAGCGCGGCCGCCGCCGCCGTAACGCCGATCGAGTACGCGGACGCCTCCGACGAGGTGCGCGCCGTTTACGACGACATCATGGCGACCCGCAAATCCGACTGGGTCAACAATTATTGGAAGGTTCTGGCGCATCACCCCCCCACCTTGCGCCGGATGTGGGCCAATTCGAAGGAAGTCATGGGCTCGGGTGCCCTCGACCCGCTGACCAAGGAATTGATCTACATGGCCGTGAGCATCACCAACGGCTGCAAGTATTGCATCGCCTCCCACGGGGCCGCGGCGCGCCAGAAGGGCATGACGCCGCTGCAGCATGCGGAGATGCTGGCCGTCGTCGGGCTCGCCAACGAGACCAACCGTCATGCGGTGGGGCTGGATTTGCAGGTCGACGACCGGTTTCGCTGACGGCGAGCCTGTCACCACCGCTCGATGTCCACCCCCAAGCCGCAATATCTGACCTCTGCACAGCTACCAGCGCCCTTGCGGGCACGGCTTTCAGCGGCGATGGAGCGCCACCAACGTGGAGACATCGGTTCAGCCGAGGCGCACTATCGCGCGATACTTTCAGCGGTGCCTCAAAGCATCGATGCGCTGCACTTCCTGGGCCTTGCTTTGGCTCAACGTGGCGCCTTCGATGAGGGCATAGGACATCTGCGGCAGGCGGTCGCGATGAACCCCGCGGTTGCCGACATAAAATTGAACCTGGCCCAGGCGCTGATGGACAGTCGGGATGCTGTTTCCGCGATTTCCGTCTGCGACTCGGTGATTGCCCTCGAGGCCGGCAACGCCAAGGCCTGGTTCATCCGCGGCAATGCGCTCCAACTGGGCGGCGCGCACGACCAGGCCGTCCACAGTTATGACATGGCGCTGCGGTCCGCTCAGGACTTTGCCGCCGCCCTCAACAACAAAGCCCACTCGCTCAGGCTTCTGCGCCGTTCGAAAGAAGCCCTCGAGTCGCTGGCGCGGGCGCTGGTATTGCGGCCGGGTTACGCGATGGCTCTGAACAATCGCGCTACGGCGCTCGTCGCGTTGAAGCGCTTTCGGTAAGCGAGCAGTGCCTTCAGACAACTTCTCGATCTGGCACCGGGTTGGGGCGGAGCACTTGGAAGTCTGCTGTATTCGCTGCGCAATTGCTGTGATTGGGACCAGGTGGAAGCAATCGAGGATCGGGTTGTCGCGGCGGTATCTCGCGGGGAGGTGGCCGATACCCCGCTCTCGTTCCTCTATACGTCGGATTCCCCAAGTGCCCTGCTCTCCTGTGCTCGTGCTTACTCCGACTCCCAATTCCCCGCCCGACCGATTCCCCTGAGGTCGCGCTGGCCCTACGCACACAGCCGCCTGAGGATTGCTTATCTATCGGGGGATTTCGGTGAACATGCAGTCTCCTACCTGGTCGCGGCACTCATAGAGTGTCATGACCGGGCGAGGTTTGAGACGATCGGAATCGGATGGGGCCGCCAGAATCAAGGGCCAACCCGGCGGCGTATCGAAGGCGCCTTCGACAGGTTCGTGGACGCAACCCAGATGTCTGATCTCCAGATCGCCATTCATCTTCGAGACTTGGAGGTCGATATCGCAGTGGATTTGATGGGCCACACCCATGGCCAGCGGACCGGCGTTTTTGCCCATCGCGCAGCCCCGATACAGGTGGCCTTCCTCGGTTATCCGGGCACGAGCGGCGCCCCGTACATGGATTATCTGATCGCCGATTCCGTGGTGATTCCCGTCGGGGAGGAACAGAGCTACAGCGAGCGCATTGTACGCCTGCCGCAATGCTGTCTGCCGACGGATGATCGGCGAGCCATCGCGAGCGGCCCCCAGACACGCGAACAATTCGGCCTTCCTGCATCGGGATTCGTGTTCTGTGCCTTCAACAATCCGGCGAAATTTACGCGACCTATTTTCCAGATTTGGCTGCGGCTGCTTCGCCAGGTTCCCGGAAGCGTCTTGTGGCTGCGAACGGCCATGCCGGCGGCGCGCGACAATCTCGTTGCGGAGACGCGGAAAGCCGGTCTCGAGCCGGAGCGTCTCGTCTTTGCGCACACGGTGGACTCCATCGAGCTGCACCTGGCGCGACATCAGGTCGCCGATTTATTTCTGGACACCCTGCCGTATAACGCGCACAGCACGGCGTGCGATGCGCTCTGGGCGGGGTTGCCGGTCATCACCTGCCGTGGTCGGAGCTTCGCCGGCCGCGTCGGGGCAAGTCTGCTCCTAAGTCTCGGGCTTCCGGAGCTCATCACGGAGACGCTCGATGAATATGAGTCCAGGTCGCTCGAACTCGCGCGTGATCCGGACCAGATCCACGCTATCCGGACGAAACTCCGGCAAAATCGCCACACGACTCCGCTATTCGACTCGGTGTCCTATGCTCGTCATTTGGAGGACGCCTATGAGTCGATCCGCCTGCGGCATCGCGACGGCGGGATGAGCGAGGGGCCCCCGGCCACACCGTCTGCGGGCTTCGATCGATCATGAGTGCCGGTTCCGATACGCCACGCAATCTTCACATTGTCACGGAGTGGCACCGGGTTTTGAAGCCGGGTGGCACGCTCTTCGTCAGCGTGCCGGATCTTGATGTGCTTTCGGCGTTGTTCGTCAACCGGCAGTTGCTTTCGATGGCGGACCGCTTTCTGGTCATGCGCATGATTTTCGGCGGACATACCGACCGGTACGACTACCATATGGCCGGTCTGAACGAGGAGTTCCTGAGGGGGTATCTGCGAGCGGCAGGCTTCAATGCCGCAAGCCGTGTCGAGGGATTCGGACTGTTCACAGACGGGAGCTGTCTGCGCCTGAAGAACGTGCCGATCAGCTTGAACATGATTGCGACGAAGAGATGAAGCCTCTTAACGTGACAACCGTTGTGCCGCCGTGGAACGTCCACGCCCTCGCGCTAAAGGAGGCCGCCGACTACCTGCACGAGGTCATCAAACAGTGCGGGTTCCGGTCGATCCGATCGATCAACACCTTGTCGGACGAATGCCACAACATCATTTGCTGCGCACACCTCCTGAGCGCGGATCAAATCAAGAAAATTCCACCCGACAGCATCATTTTCAACAGCGAACCGCTGGACGATCCCGAGGAACGTCGGCATTTCAGCGATGCCTACGCCGCCGTGCTCCAAAGTCATTACATCTGGGATTATTCGAGCCTTAATCTTCCGCGGATAGGACATGACCGGACGAGCGTGATACCGTTCCTCGGATGCGCAGCGCTGCGGCGAACCGATGTCGTTCGGACAGAGGGATCCGCGATTCTTTTCTACGGTCGACTGACGCCACGGCGGGAGCACCTTCTGAACCAGCTGCGCGGCTGCGGCGTGCCGCTCCGTGTCATGGTGGGGAAGTATGCCGAGGAGCGCGACGCGGCAATGTTCGGTTGCCGGGCGGTATTGAATCTCCATAAGACCGATGTCGGCCACGCGTTCGAGTCGATCCGTTGCTTCTATCCACTCATCAACGGGGTTCCCGTCATCTCCGAGATCACAACTGACCCGGCATCCGCAGCATTTGCTGATTCCGTTTTTTTCTTCGATCAGGCGTCGCTGGCGTTGAAGATACGTGCGCTCTATGACGATCCCGAGCATTTTCGTGCGCGTAGCCGGTCAATGTGCGCGGCGTTCCAGCGGAAGGATCCGGTGCCGGCGATGACGGCGGCGATCGAGGAATACCGGCGGCGGCTGCGATGATCACGGCGGTCTTTCAACGTTGCAAACCAACGTCGACGCCGCCATGCCGCGGCTCCCATGACGGGGGCATGACTTGCCCAATCCGCCTCGCAATTTGCCCTATCCGGGCATCCGGATTAGAATCATATCGGTGCGGGCGTCGTATAATGGTAATACCCAAGCTTCCCAAGCTTGAGCCGTGGGTTCGATTCCCATCGCCCGCTCCACTTCTGAGGCGATGCCAGGCGATGTAGGGCGACCAAAGAGAGCGCCAAGTCCGCCGTTTTATTGGGAATTCCCATGGGAACTAACCGGCCGTTTAGCGCGGATCCATCGTCTGTCGTGGCCCTGCATCAGTTCACGAATCGCACGCAGGATCGCACGCAGCTCGCGGGGAAAATGGCGCGTGCGATTGATCCCTCATTTACTCGAGTAGTGGTGACCCGGCTTCTCGTCTTGCGTGGACCCTGGAGCGCCTCGATCGGCGGCTGGAAAGACTGGAGTTGACCCGTTGCGGACCTTCGTGGCTGGCACCTTTCGGGTGTGAGTCTCGGAAGCGGGTCTATTCCTTCTGTTATAAAGACTAGGAAACAATCGCAAACCGCACCCCAAGGAAGAGAATCGTGACCGGAATCGACGTTACCTTCGGAAAAGCACTAAAAATATGGTGGAGTTACATCTGGCGCGCAATCCTTTTGATGCTCCCGGTAATGATTGTCGCCATGCTGATTGCAGTCTCAATTCTTCCGTTCCCCAAACCCGGCCAACCCGCATCCGCGATTCGGCCAGATCAGGTCC
>Ga0182030_10007532_pt1 | contig 22701 bp, 15 predicted proteins | sample 812S3MmetaG_FD_121299 | JGI IMG/M metagenome (GOLD analysis project Ga0182030, IMG submission 121299) | Permafrost microbial communities from Stordalen Mire, Sweden - 812S3M metaG (Illumina Assembly) | ecosystem: Environmental > Terrestrial > Soil > Wetlands > Permafrost | place: Sweden...
CATTATAGGTGCCAGCCCCTGTAAGGCCGGCCCATGGCCCAAAGGACACATTTTCTGTGGTTGCATTTATCTCACCCGCCCATTTGTTATCCACGCGGAGCCTTAGTGCAGCGGTATCTGTAGTACCTATGAAGTTGGTACCCGAATGCGTGCCCGCATTGCCTGTTATTTTCCAAGCATTGCTGGAGGTGGGCATCCATGAAGTGCCATTCCACACCAGTGCCTCCCCGGTTGTGGCCCCATGCTGGGCTATTTTCAGCGGGCTGGCCGTGGTGCCGTTTCCTGCCAGTGTAGTGTCTGTAATAGCTACCTGAGTGCCCCAATTGTCGCCTAAAGCGTTGGCCGCAAACAGGGCATATGGTACGCTTAATAATTCTGAAGTGCCAAGGGACGCATAAGTGGCGCCGCCTGTGGGGTCAAGCGCTACTTCCATGTACTTATTTCCCGTGCTCCAGTCTATTGTCGAAAATGTGCCTAATACCACAGTGCCGCTACCCACAGCTACATTGTATAAGCCAAATTCGTTTGTGGTCGGGGTAAATGTTTCTTTGTAAACTGGCGTGCCTAATGCCGAACCATCGTGGATAGTAAGCTCCAGGCCCACAAGTGTGTTTTGCAATGGCGCGCCGGTGGTGGCATTTCTCACCACGCCCTGGTAATTAAAAAATTGCGGTGCCTGCGCCCAAACTGCAAGGCCGGCAAAAAGCAATATAGCAGAGAGTATTATTTTTTTCATAACTGTTTATTTTATTTGGTTGTTGATGAGATCATTTTAGTTTGTCAATTTTATAAGTGGTCATTTGTTCCAAGTTGCCGTCGGGTTTGAAGGTTACCTGGAGCAGGTAAGTGGCTGCTGCCAGCCCTGAAATGTCCACCTGTTCTATCGTTACACCCTGCTTCACAGCTGTGCTGGCATTTGTGATCACCTGGCCGGTGATATCCATAAGCCGGTAGCCGAGCAAACCCGGCGCCACAGCCGTAAATCTCAGGTTAACCACCGTACTGGCCGGATTGGGGAACACCTGCATCTGCTCTGCAAGCCCGGTGTTTCTGACTCCGGTACTGGCCAGCGAGTCGTCCTGTAGTACGCCTTGCGTTACAATAACTGACAAGCCCGTAAAGGTAGAGACCATGGTCATTTCTCCCACAGACCATTCGCAGACATAGCCGAGCGTTGTTCCCGTACCGCCGGTGGCGTTAATGATACTGGGCGCTATTGTACTTTGGCCCCGGGCATCCGGCAGGCCTATCATAGAGCCACAGATACCAAAAAAAATAAAGATTCGTTTCATAAGAATTGATTGTTAGCTGATAGAAAATTACTATTTCTTTATTTATATAAAAGCGTTACTCTATATTATTTTTTATTCGTTAGTTGTGTTAACGTACTCAATATGCGTTTCTTGTTCATCTATAAGAGGTTTAAATTCTGATTATTTTTGAAATTGTAAATTCTTCATTTCCAATTTAAACTACTTCTCCTACTTCGGTAATTTAGAAATCTTATTATTCATCTTTAGTAAAATGGTGTGGATGGTGCCCTGGATGGTGTGAAAGTGTCGTTTTTTGTGGTGAACGAACTTTTATACACGGATTATGAAAATGTAAAAGCCGCTCTGAATCATGGTTTTGGATAGTAGAGGGAAAGTGATCAAGGCAGTAAATTGCGAAAACATAACTGTCAGGGCTGTATTTTTCTATATAGCGGTAGTACGAGCACTATTCATCGTCCACCATTGCTTCTGCAACGGAGGACAAGTGCCCATTTTCATGGAGAAATGTAATGCATAATGTGCTTGTGGACACACATAATTATTTAGTCTGTTGCATGCAACAAAAGCGGAATTGAAATACCGCGGCCATATGGGCCAGGGCTCTTCGGTAGTTTAAATTCCGTATCTTCACTTTATTGATCCACAACCAAAGCCTGCTTTATGAATACTGAAATATTCGGTGGTGTAGATACGTATATCAGCAACCTCTTTGTTCCGAGTGATGAAGCCCTGAATGCTGTGCTGAAATCCAACGACAACGCAGGCATTCCAAAATGGGATATTTCAGCCACTCAGGGCAAGTTTCTGCAGGTTTTAGCCCGCATATGCACCGCCAAAAAAATACTGGAAATAGGCACATTAGGTGCTTACAGCACTATTTGGTTAGCGAAGTCATTGCCTGCTGATGGCAGCCTGGTAACTTTAGAAATTGATCCAAAGTATGCCGAAGTGTCGAGGCAAAATGTTGCTCGAGCCGGTTTTAGTAAAATCGTTGATATCCGTATTGGTAAGGCATTAGATTTGCTGCCTGTTTTAGAAATGGAAGGAAAGGGGCCATTCGATATGATATTTATTGACGCCGATAAACCTCCTTATGCCGAATACCTGCAATGGGCATTAAAATTATCCAGGCCAGGCACTGTAATTGTAGCTGATAATGTGATTCGTGAAGGGAAAGTGCTGGATGAGAACAGCACTGACGAAGCGGTAAAAGGTGTGCAGCGCTTCAATAAACTACTCGCCAGCATGCCCAACGTCACCGCTACGATCATACAATCGCTAGGCGCCAAGACCCATGATGGGATGGCCATAGCCGTGGTCAGCTAATGCCGCATTCAAGTCTGCAAGTGAGCTTTTTGAATCCGGCCATCAACGTTTTCCCATTAATACTCTCCGTAAATTCCCCACTTGTGTGTCAAATCCTTCAGTTCATTTTCCGGCAGCCGTGACGTGCCATCATAAAACCCACTGTGCAGCCGCTGCCGCAATGCTTCATAAAGAGTAATGGCGCAGGCCACTGATATATTGAGTGATTGTACCATTCCCATTTGTGGAATGATAAAATTTCCATCGCAATAAGAAAGGCATTCTTTGGTAACCCCGGCATGTTCATTGCCAAATACAAGGGCTACGCGTTCTGTCAGGTTGAGATCATAAAGCGAATCAGACTGCACGCCGAGATGCGTTGCAAATATCCTATCACACTTATTCTTCACAGCTTCCATACAGGTGGCTGTATCTTCATATTGATGTATGGTAAGCCATCCGGCTGCACTCGCGGAGCTCTTTTTGCCAAATTTTTCGTGCCTTGAAATGATCGTAGTTAATACAAAAACATCCTGTACACCAACTGCATCACAGGTGCGCATTACCGCCGATATATTATGCGGATCGTGAACATTTTCCATTACTACTATCAACCCTTCCTGGCGATGGTTTAATACATTTTTTATTTTGGCGGCTCTTTGCGGGGTCATCCTGCTTGTTGTTTTATTAGTAATTAGTGTTATTTTATTTATAACGGTATTGATTACTTGAAATTATCTGCTCATAAAATAACTAAATTATGAGGTGTTATCATGCATTTCAGCAATTAAATATTTTATGGCACAAAATTAGTTGGTTAAATTTATGGACGTGCAACACTAAATTATTGTCGTACTTTCCCAAATTATTCCGGCAGTAGAAAAATATGAATTCCAGCATAGTACTTGGAGCCAGTCGCCCAGATCTGTTGCATGAAGAAACACTTGCAGATATATTTCGTATGTCGGCCAAAAAATTTGCGTCGAATACCGCTCTTATTTTTGGAGATGTTTCCATTACTTATGCAGAGCTGGACAGATGGAGTGACGCAATGGCTGACTACCTGTATGAGAACGGGATAATGCCAGGAGATGCCATAGGGCTTTGGTGGCCCCGCGGGCTGGAATTGCATGTGGCAGTGCTAGGTATAGTAAAAGCCGGAGCAGCTTATGTGCCGTTAGACCGTGAAATGCCTGCGGAACGTGTAGAAACAGTATTGAATGAAGTAGGAGCCAAAGGGTATATCAGCCAGGATACGTTGCATATTGATTGCCCTGTTTTTTCAGTAGTACCACAGCCGACAGAGAGTAAAAAATTAAATATCACCCTTGGCGCACAACCAGACAATTGGGCCTATGTGCTTTATACATCCGGTAGTACAGGCAAACCTAAGGGAATACCGATAGCACACAGGCAGATATGCCACTTAGTAAGGGCAGAGCAAAGTGTGCTGGAGGTAAATAGCAGGGATAAAGTATACCAGGGGTTTTCTGTTTCGTTTGATATGTGGTGCGAAGAAACGTGGATCAGCTATTTTGCAGGAGCTACGCTATGGGTGGCAGATGCTGCCACAGCCAAATCCATTGACGAACTGGATGAGGTGCTGCGAAAACAACGGATAACTGTATTACATGCAGTACCAAGCCTGCTTGCTGTGATGGAAGACGATGTGCCCGGGCTTAGAATCGTAAATGCAGGCGGGGAGGCCTGTACTACTCAAGTCTTGGCGCGTTGGTCTGTTCCGTCTCGTCGCTTTTATAATAGTTACGGTCCTACAGAGACTACAGTTACCGCAACCCTGATAGCCTTAACACCCGGCGATCCGATTACCATTGGTATCCCATTGCCGAACTACAGTCTTGCGGTAGTGGATGAGCAATTGAATATATTGCACAGGGGCGAGCGCGGCGAACTTGTGATTGCGGGAGCAGGCGTTTGTAAAGGATATATAAACCTTCCGGACCTGACGCAAAAAAAGTTTGTGCCTAAGCCGCAGGCATTAACGGCATTACCAGGAGATACAATATACAGGACAGGTGATGCTGCTGTGATAAACGCTGACGGCAGCATAGACTTCCAGGGACGGTTTGATGACCAGATAAAACTGCGTGGTTATCGTATAGAACTTGGCGAAATAGAAATCCAGCTCAGCAATCTGCCGGATATTACCGCTGCTGCCGTAGCCGTAAAAAAGGACGTAAACGGGCAGGATCACCTGGCAGGATATATTGTATGTGATGACCCCGTAAAGATGAACCAGCAACACATTCGCGAGGAACTCGCTAAAGTATTGCCAGCATATATGGTCCCCAGTGTCATCATGCAACTGTCGGAAATGCCGAGATTGTCCAGCGGCAAAATAGACCGGAAAGCATTGCCTATACCTGCTATGCTGCTGGAAAATGCAGTTTCCATCACCAACGAAGTTATTGACCTTGATGCACCTATCGGAGAGCGTGTTGTGGCGGCGTTACGTAAATTTTTCCCTAACAGGGAAATTGATCTTTCCAATGATTTCTTTACGGATCTTGGCGGGCATTCATTGTTGGCAGCAGCGTTCGTATCGCGCCTGAGACGCGAGGCAAATGTGCCCCAGGCCTCATTGAAGGACGTATACCTGCAACGGCCTTTGAGTACCCTGGTCAATTATTGGGAAACAAAACCGGCAGCGGAAGCAAAGGCAAAACGTGTTTTCAATGAAGTGCCGCGCAAAAGATATATTCTGTGCTGGATCGCACAAACATTTTCCTTGTTTTTATTGTATGGCCTTTTTGCAGTCCAGATATTTTTCCCCTACTTAGGCTACTACTATGTGGCAGAAGACACAAAAAACCTGACATACGGCATTGTGACTGCATTATGTATGTTTTGTTTAATCCCTCCTTTATTTGCGGCATTCAGCATAGGCATAAAATGGCTGGTGATTGGCAAAATGAAGGAAGGGGATTACCCCTTATGGGGCAGTTACTATTTTCGCTGGTGGTTTGTGAAAACCATGCAGCGGCTGCTGCCATCCCAATTTTTAAATGGCACACCGCTCTATTGCGGTTATCTGCGTAGAATGGGCGTGAAGGTTGCTGATGACGCGCAGTTAGCTGCCATAACTATAGGTGCGGAAGATCTCATTACCATTGGCAGCGATGTAAGCCTTAGTTCACAGGTGATACTCAACAATGCTTTTGTGGAAGATGGATTACTCAAGTTACGCCGTATTCACATTGGGGACCACGCATATGTGGGAAGTAGTGCAGTTATAGCAGGAGGTGCGACAATAGAAGCCTGGGGCGAGCTGCAGGACCTTAGTTTCCTGCAGGATGGTAAAACCATCCAGGGCGGTGAGGTGTGGCAGGGCAGCCCGGCAGTACTGAAAGAAAAGAAAGCTATTGAAGATTTGCCGCAGCCTTTGTTTGTTTCTGCTGCCAGGCGCAGGAAGTATTCATTTATCTTCACATTGACATTGCTTCTCTTCCCTTTTGTAGTGCTGTTGCCATTATTGCCGACTATTTTCATTATCCAGAACATTGACAACTCCACTCCTGATTATGACTTCAGTTACCTCATTATAACCCCGTCCCTTGCATTGAGCTATATCATAGTATTTGCCGTGGTAACTATTGTGCTCACCCGGTTATTGCAATGGGGCATAAAGCCGGGAAAGTATCCTATTTACAGCCCGTTTTATGTACGTAAATGGTTTGCTGACCAGTTAATGTCGTTGTCGCTTATCGTCTTGCATCCTATTTATGCGACTGTATACATTTCCCTGCTGTTTCGCGCTCTCGGGGCGAAAGTGGGCAAGAATACGGAAATATCAACTGCAAGCAGTGTTACACATCCGCTGTTGGAGATAGGCAAGAGTGCATTCGTTGCTGATGCGGTAACCCTTGGCGAAGCTGATGTACGAGGTCAACAACTAATTTTAGACAGGACAGTGATCGGCAATAACAGTTTTGTAGGCAATAGTGCGCTTATACCACAGGGTTATCATCTGCCAGGCCGTATGCTGATAGGCGTCCTGTCTACTCCCCCCAGTATGGAGCAGCTGGAGAAAGAGAAAGCCCGGGATTGGTTTGGCTCTCCTGCCATTGCGTTACCGCGCAGGCAGGCCAGTCGAACTTTTGCTACAGCCCTTACTGCAAGGCCAACACCGGCAAGGGTGCTTGCCCGGAGCATAGTAGAGTTTATCCGTATCCTTATTCCTGAAACAGTTATCCTGATTTGCAGCATTCTCTTTATTGCATATGGCCATGACCTGGTTGTGGAAGATCCCTGGTGGAAGATTATCATGCTGATGCCTTTTTATTACTTGTTTTTTATGGGTATCCCGGCTTTTTTAGTAACGGTAGCACTAAAGTGGCTTACGGTGGGAATATATAAGCCTGAACAAAAGCCAATGTGGACTTCTAAAGTGTGGCGCAGCGAAGCGATTACATCAACCTATGAGTCACTTTCCGTGCCATTCCTGCTCGACTTTATGAAGGGTACCCCGTGGTTGCCAATTTTCCTCAGGCTAATGGGTGCAAAAACAGGTAAACGGGTATGGCTAAATACAACTGATATTACCGAGCACGACATGGTACACATAGGCGATGACACGGCATTGAATGAAGATTGCGGCCCGCAAACACATCTCTTTGAAGACCGCGTTATGAAGGTAGGTCCGGTAAGGATCGGCAAGCAATGCAGTATAGGTGCGCGAACAATTATTCTTTATGACAGCGAGATAGGAGACAATGTAAATGTCGATGCGCTTTCTCTCGTTATGAAAGGTGAAAACCTGCAATCAAACAGCAACTGGGGGGGCAGCCCCGTTAGGCCTGCTTAGAATCGCGCCGGGCCATAATAAGCAGATCATTCTTTGCAAATCCTAACGTCTTAATTTCTCGCTAACTTTGATTCATGTCAAAACAAAAACTTGTTGTACTCACTGGCGCAGGTATCAGCGCCGAAAGTGGCTTGCGTACCTTCAGGGATAGCGACGGCTTGTGGGAAAGATATAATATTGAAGATGTAGCCACCCCGGGGGCATGGCGCAGGAACCCGCAGCTGGTACTCGACTTTTATAACCTTCGCCGCAAAGATGTGCTTGCTGCACAACCTAATGCTGCGCATAAAATACTTGCACAGCTGGAAGATCATTTTGACGTACACATCGTTACTCAAAATGTAGATGACCTTCATGAACGGGCTGGTTCGAAAAAAGTGCTGCACCTGCACGGCGAAATTCTGAAAATGCGCAGTGAAAAAAATGAACATAAATTGTACACGATAAAAACGGATATTAAATTTGGAGACAAGGCAGTTGATGGCGGGCAGTACCGCCCCCATATAGTTTGGTTTGAAGAACCTGTACCGATGATAGAGCAGGCTATTCCTGTCATGTATGAAGCTGATGTGTTTGTGCTTATCGGCACATCGCTTGCGGTATATCCGGCCGCGGGATTAGTAGATTATGTGAAAGAGAAAGTGAAGAAATACGTGATTGATAAACAGATCCCATCTGTGAGCAGATACAGCAATGTTGTAGCTATAGAGCAGCCAGCGACATCAGGCATGGAGGAACTAAAACGCCTTTTGCTAAACACCAAGCCCTGAAAGGAGCTGCAAATTAATTTGTCATGCACTGCATTAATATTGAAAGCTGACTGGCACTGTTAGGGCGTGTTTAAGTAAGCGGAGTTGATTATTTTATAAACAGAAGTTGTGTCCAATTGAAAGTAATAACTGTTGACGTGCGAAACGCTTCGCTTTTCAAAAGCACCAAGAAATGTATTCGTCTTAATAGTATCAGCAGCTGCTATCTCACCCTTGTTTAAAAAAATGAACGTTCGTTGAGGATCGTCTCCATTTAATTTTGAAATAAAAATACTTTCTACAGGCGCTGCCCAGTTTGTAATCAGCGCACTGTCTAGATAAGCCACAGGCTCACAAATGATTATTTTGGCGAGATGGGCGGCTTTCATTTTTTGCAGAATATTTTCCATTACCACCACCCTTGCGGTAAAGGGAAAGGCGGCGAAATAGATGCACGTAAGACGTACCGCATAAATGGCTATCATTAGTGCTGCACCAAACTTTGGCTTGATTTTAGGAAGCGCGTAATAAACAAATGTGGTACAACAAATAATAACCAATGGCATATACTCACTTTCCATATAAGACCTCGAATCCACATCCCAAAAAGTGATACAGGTAAGCACCAGATATCCTGCTGCAAAAAGTAAAGTCCAAATGAAGGCTACATATTTTTTGGCGACCAAAGCTCCTGTCAGGCCTGCTATAAACACCAGCAGAAAGAATTTGTATTGGTGAATGCAGCTACGCAAAAAGAAATGTAACTGCGGCGATGCAAGAATCCCCTTTATTTTTTGAATTGGAAAATTCGATAACACTTCCAGTTTGCTGTTATCATAGCCATGGTGCAGACCCTGGTAGAATTTGACATAGGACAGCAATAATAAGAAAATAGAAAAGGTGACAGACTGTATTTTCCCATAGGGCCACAATGCTTTATCGGTCATGAAAAAGAACCAGAGATATACAGCTGCAAGCATTACCAAAGGATGTGTCCATATAGCGAGCGCGAACGTTGCTATAAATAATAGTATGCTAACTACTGGCTGTCTATTTCTTGCCGTAAATGAAAAATTTATTGCAAAAGCAAGCATTAGCCACACTATCCCGGGATGAACTTCATTGTTCGCCCAATAAAAGGTGTCACTTACAAACAATGTAAAATATAGCCCCAGTAAAATTGCAAGCCCATAATTCCTATAGACGTATACCAGCAATAGAGACACTATCAGGTAAAAAGCATAAAAATCTGCTGAATAAAGTATCATTAACGATCTCAAAGACAGATGCAATTTTGATCCTGCAAATGGAAGCACCTGAGAAATTACAGCCCCGTAACGATATTCTTCTGTCCATAAACGTCCGTCATTAATAATTCGGAATAAAATATGGGGAGCATCTATATAAAGCATCCGCTCTCTATAAAAGACAACGGCTAACACCAAAAGCAGTAGTAACACCACCGGCGTGATCGACGCTATATATTTTAGCTGAGCATTTTTAACAGCGGCATTATTGCCCGGAATATTCATGCAAGTATAAAAATAACTGTTTAATCGTATAGAGGTAAATCAATTAGTGTCGGATATGGAAAATTGAATTTTTGAAAATTTTGCTTTGATTAAAAGGGAAATGACTAAGGCACTCTTTATAAATGTTAAGTTAGAAATTGCTTTTCCAATACCACCATTTGAGCTTAAGCGGATCTCTTTCCTTCTCAGGCGTTTCAGCATAATACACGGCACAACGAAATGCATATAAAAGACAAGGGTCCTGTACCGCGCCGACATATTTATTAGAAGCATCATAAATCGCTTCCGGGTTTTCCTCTTTTAGCTCATCCACACTTTTAATACCGATATTCCATAAGTCATTGGCTATGGATATACCTACTCCAGGTATTTGCCGGAGGTCTTTTATGGCCTGTTCTTTAGAGCTTGCCATACCATATCATTTTTGCAGGTTGAATAGACTATCGACAAACTCTTCCTTATTAAAAATCTGGAGGTCTTCCATCTTCTCCCCTACACCTATGTATTTTACAGGTATCCTGAACTGGTTGGCAATGGCCAGCACTACGCCGCCTTTTGCTGTACCGTCGAGTTTTGTGATCGCTATGGCTGTTACATCAGTAGCGGCAGTAAAATGCTTTGCCTGCTCTATGGCGTTCTGCCCGGTACTGCCATCAAGCACCAGCAATACTTCATGCGGTGCATCAGGCATTTTCTTTTTGATCACCCTGTGTATCTTACCGAGTTCATCCATTAGGTAAGCTTTATTGTGAAGCCGGCCTGCGGTATCTATGATGATGACGTCAGACTCCCTGGCTATACCGCTCTGCACCGTATCATAGGCTACCGAGCTTGGGTCGCTGCCCATTTCTTTTTTTACGATCGGCACGCCAACCCTTTCACTCCAGATAGTAAGCTGGTCTACTGCAGCTGCACGAAAAGTATCCGCAGCGCCAAGTAATACATTCTTACCATTCTTCTTAAAATTATAGGCCAGTTTCCCTATTGTTGTTGTTTTACCTACACCATTTACACCCACTACAAGTATCACATAAGGCTTTTTATCTTTTGGCACATCAAATGTGGCAAAGTCATTAGAGGGGGCTTCCGTGAGAATGCCCATGATCTCTTCCTGAAGTATTCTGTTGAGCTCTGATGTTCCGAGGTATTTATCCTTTGCTACTCTTTTTTCAATACGGTCTATAATGGCTACGGTTGTGTCTACGCCAACGTCGGCGCTTACCAGCGCATCTTCCACATCATCGAGCACTTCTTCATCTACTTTATCTTTGCCTGCAATTGCTTTTGTCAGTTTTGAAAAAAAACCTTCTTTTGTTTTCTTCAACCCTTCGTCCAACGCTTGTTTTTGCTGCTCCTCTTCTTTATTACGTTTAAAGAATTTATCAAATAAGCCCATACTGTTTTATTAAAACTGTGCAAAATTAGTTTTAAATTACCGCAAATTGGAATGGGCATCAAACACTCTTATTTGCACTGTCCGCTGGTGCATACCAATGCATTTTTCTTACATCATTCATTTTTAAAGTCCCAACTTTTAAACTTGTAATTAATATATAAATAAAACGCCACAACATAAGTTGATCTCACCCCATTTTATTAACCAGGTTTAAAGAAGATGTTAATTTGCTATGATAAAAGTGAACAACAACTGGTTTGTAACGATATGAGCGTAAAAAATGGAGATTAGTAGCGTAGCGACCGTTTTATGGGCTTGTAAAACCTTATGAAATTGTTAATGAATGCAATTTATATATAATAATAACAATGTTTATTAACTATAAGGAATAACGGATAATCCATTTCCGGATTAGCGTATATCTACAAAAAAAATACTAAAAATGTTCTTTGTTACTATTAATGATAATTTGTATTTTGCATAATCATTATTTTATGAAGCAGTATTTATCCTATTACCTTAAGAGTTTTTTTCTCCTCCTCTTGGTATTAATAAGCTTTATTAATACTTATGCATCTCATATAGTTGGTATGGACATGTTCTATACTTACATGGGTGGCAATACCTATAAAATTACTGTAGTCGCGTTTGGAGATTGCGGGCCATCGAGCGCCACAGCATTTGCTACACTGCCAACTTCAACGCCTATTGTTTGCATTTACAACGGTAATACTTATGTTACGAGTATTACACTTGCCATTCAGGCACCAGACGCCGGGGTTGAAATAACCCCGGTATGCCCCGGAGTAGCTACACAATGTACGGACCCAACATCCACCATTCCCGGCATCAAGAAGTTCGTATATACCGGTAATTATACTCTATCGGGCCCATCAACGGATTGGCGTTTTGTTTTTACAGGGGATATGGGCACCGGCGGAGCTATTGCAGGAAGAGCCGCGGCTATTACCAACATCCTTGGAGGCACCTCAACGGAGCTGATTGATACTGTTGACAACTCCGTGTACAATAGCTCAAGCCCTATTCTAACTGTAGTTCCTACTCCATTTTTTTGCCTGAATAATTATGATGGCTATAACCCGGGAGCTGTAGACTCTGCAGGCGATAGCCTTTCGTTTTCTCTTGTGCCGGGTATTAATGGTGACGGAGTGGATTGTATCGTTGGGCCTCCGGTAAATTATACAGGCACCTATTCGGGAAGCAATCCATTAGGAGTATTGGCTGGAACTTTTTCAATAAATCCAACAACAGGCCAGATATTATTCTACCCAAATGCAATCCAGAGGGCTTTGGTTGTGTACAATATCGAAGAGTATTATGACGGTGTGTTCGTTGGCACCAGCCAGCGGGAAATGACCTTTCTTGTGCAAACCTGCTTACACCCACCTCCAGCAGGAATTCTATCATCTGCTACAGCGGGCACACTTGTGGACACCACTGATTTTAAAATCTGTTCTGGTACCGGGCCATTCTCGATATTTATGAACCCAACTGAGGAGGATACAGCCAATCATATTACAGTATCCGCCAGCGGATTGCCGACAGGCGCCACTTTCACAACGGTAAACAACGGCACTAATCACCCTAATTGCACTTTTAGCTGGACAACGGCCGGTGTTGCTCCGGGTACCTATATCTTTTATGTAACATTCACAGACAATAATTGCCCAATAAACGGTTCTCAAACCAGATCATATACGATTACCATTCTGCCACAACCAACTATAGGTGTAACCGGTGCTACTACGGTTTGTCCGGGCACCGGAGCTCCTTTATCAGCAACTGGGGCTGCCAGCTATGTTTGGTCGCCGGGAACTGCGCTATCGTGTACATCCTGTATCAGCCCGGTGGCAACCCCTGCCGCCACTACTACATACACCGTTACAGGCAAAGGCGCGAACGGGTGTACTAATACAGCTTCAGTGACCATTACAGTAAACCCAATACCAACAATAACAGCAGGCCCACCGGTAACAATATGCTCCGGTGCTACAACTACACTTTCGCCAACCGGGGGCGTGACTTATGTTTGGACTCCGGGAGCCAGTTTGTCGTGTTCATCCTGTACTAGCCCTGTTGCTAGCCCGGCTGCTACGACAGTATATTCAGTGACAGGAACTGGCAGTGATGGTTGTAAGAATACCAGCACCGTAGCTATCACAGTGGACATCGTAACAATAACTGCGGGGCCTCCCGCTACGATATGCCTGGGTGGTACTTCTACATTGTCCCCAACCGGCGGTGTGAGTTATGTGTGGTCACCGGGCACAGGCTTGTCATGTACATCTTGCATCAATCCAGTCGCTAGCCCCACCGCAACAACGGTTTATACCGCTACCGGCACAGACGCCCTCGGTTGCCATAACACCAATACAGTTACGATTTCGCTGGACATCCCGCCAATACATGCCGGCACACCTGCTATTTTATGCCCCGGTTCTACAGCTACTTTATCTCCATCCGGGGGTGTTAGTTATGTTTGGTCCCCTGGTACCGGATTGTCCTGCACAGCATGTACCAACCCCGTTGCGAGCCCTGCTATAACTACAGTTTATACTGTAACCGGTACCGACGGGATAGGATGCCATAATGCCGATACCGTGCGGGTATCCAGGCTTTTGGCATTGCCCGTAGCAGCTCCCGGAATCGCTATATGCACCGGCTCCTCAGGAGCAGTTACCGCTACAGGTGCAAGCACCTACGTATGGTCACCTGCGACGGGCCTTTCGTGCACCAATTGTACAACTACTACAGCCAGCCCAACGGCTACTACAACCTATACCATTGTAGGCTCTAATGGCATTTGTATCGGTACGGGTACAGTTACTGTAAGCGTAAACCCATTGCCTACCATCACTGCAACTGGAACCGCAACAATATGCATAGGAAATACAACACCGATATCAGCTGCAGGCGGCGTTTCATATTTGTGGACACCTTCAACAGGATTGTCGTGTTCTTCGTGCACTTCTCCGTCTGCAACCCCTGCGGCAACCACAACATATTTTGTAAATGGCACCGACATAAACGGTTGTCAAAATACCAGTTCGGTGGTTATTACAATTAATCGATTGCCCACGATAAGTGCAGGTGCTCCTGCCAGTATATGCGCCGGCAGCAGCTATTCCACTACATTGTCCCCATCAGGCGGTATCAGCTATAGCTGGTCGCCCGGCGCCGGGCTGTCTTGTACTTCCTGTACTAACCCGATTGCCAGCCCGGCAGCAACAACAGTGTATACTGTGACCGGCACTGACGCCAATGGCTGCCTTAATACGGCCAGTGTAACCATAACAAGACTGGCTCCTGTAGTAGTAACTTCGACCCCGGTTGCTATTTGCCAGGGATCTTCAGGTACAGTTATTGCGTTAGGGGCAACTACCTATACCTGGACGCCGGGCGCGACACTGTCATGCACCACTTGCCCCAATCCAACAGCTAGCCCGACAGGAACAACGACGTACACAATAGTCGGCGTTCTCGGCACCTGCACCGATACTACTACGGTAATTGTAACCGTTAATCCCCTGCCTCTGATTTCTGTAAGCGGTGGTGGTACGAAATGCATTGGCACCCCTGATCTGCTTACAGCATCCGGAGGAACGTTATATTCCTGGGGGCCAACCACAGGGTTATCCTGTTTCACATGTGTTACTGCTAATGCTACGCCTGCTGCTACCACCACCTACACGGTAACGGGTTTTAACTCTTTCGGCTGTTCCAGCACTGGCAGCGCGACCGTTGTAATCAATCCATTACCGGTGCTGACAGTTACTCCAGGCGCCATATGCTTTGGCAGCGATACCACTCTTGCAGCAGGCGGCGCTGTAACATATACCTGGAGCCCTTCACTGGGGTTGAGTTCTACCGCGGGAACTCCTGTTATTGCCAATCCATCTGCTACTACTACCTATACAATAACGGGAACAGATGCGCATAATTGCGTCAATACAATAACAGACCCCATCACTGTTTATCCCATTCCGTCGGCACCCACGGTAGTGTCACCTGTTTCTTATTGCCAGAATGTAACGCCGGTCCCACTGATTGCCACGGGTACGTCCCTGCTATGGTACACTGCACCATCAGAAACAGGTGTAGGAACAACCGTTACACCTACCCCGCAAACAGCCGTTCAGGGCATAACGGTATATTATGTCAGCCAAACCATAAATGGCTGTCAGGGCCCATTGGATTCCATACCGGTCACTGTTTTTGTAAATGCTGTTACCGCATTTAATGTTGATATAAAATATGGCTGCAATTTTGATACAGTGAATATTACCAATAACTCGCAATACGTTACGAGTTATTTATGGTCTTTTGGTGATGGCACTTTCGATACGGCTGCAAACCCTGTACATGCTTACGATGCGGTAAAGGCAAACACCACCTATATCATAAAATTAGACGGGTATATACCATCGTGTTATTCTGATTCTACATCAGATACCATAACGCTACTGCCCACTCCTAAGCCGTTTACGCTCACCAATATGACCACTGATCAGACCGTGCAGTACGGGGCTACCGTGCAACTTAATGTAGACGGGGCTTATATTTACTACTGGATACCCAATGACGGCACTATAAATAACCCTAACATAAATGACCCTATAGCCACCCCAATCGTTGACACAACTTATACAGTTTACGGGATGGATAAGAATGGCTGTATCGACTCCGCGTCGGTGCACATTGATGTGATCTCAGACCAGGAATCCATACCGAGTGCATTCAGCCCAAACGGTGATGGGCTCAATGATAATTTCCGTGTAGTAAACATGAAATATGGTAAACTGTTAGACATGCGCATCTATAACCGTTGGGGCCAGATGGTTTGCCAAACTACTGACAATACCAGAGGCTGGGATGGCAAATTCAATGGAGTGCCCCAGGACATGGACGTGTATAACTATATGATCATTGTTGCTCACCTTGATGGCACGACAAAGATTTATAAAGGAAACCTGACACTGCTGAGGTAGTTTTTTTTGAATTTGAAAACCCAAAAATTAAGATAAAAGAGGGAGAATAAAGCCTAAATCTGCTGATCAATTATTTAGCGGTTGTAGTGACCTCGACCTTATAAGAGATCCTACTTACCGCTCATTGTTGAAAACTTACTTGAAATACTAATCAATATTATTTGCTGATCATTTACAATATGTCTGAAGAGAAAAATATCAGCGATAATGACCTGCTGACACTCATTAAAGCCATCCGTTAATTGTTCTCGAATTGTCCTTTTTTTTCCTCTAAATGCCCTAATTTTGCAGTCCATTTAGATACATTTAAATTAAATGAAAGATTTTTCTTACGTGACGGGGCCTGATCCGGTTTATATTGAATCACTTTATAATGAGTTTGTAAAAGATGACACTACGGTTGACCCGGAGTGGAAAAAATTTTTTGAGGGCTTTGATTTCGCAGTAAATAATAATGTTGCCAATGGCCACGCTAAAACTCCTGAGAGTGTATCCAGCTATCAGGGGCTCCCAGCCAATAGTGATCTATTCGCAAAAGAAATAGGTGTTTTTGAGCTGATTCGCGCCTACCGCAAACGTGGACATCTTGCAGCAACGACTAACCCCATTAGGGCGAGAAAAGATCGTCATGCACAATTAGAATTGGAACGGTTTAACCTGGGCGAAGCAGACCTTAACACTGCTTTTTTTGCAGGAAGGTTTGTAGGGGGAAAAGATAAACCGCTGAAAGATATTATTTCCAAGCTGCAAAAACTCTACACGGGTAATACAGGCATTGAATACACCTATATTAATGATACAGTAAAATGCCATTGGGTACAGAAGAACTTTGAGGAAATGATGAAGAAGCAGTTTTCTCTTGAAGAAAGAAAACGCATTCTTGAAAAACTGAACGAGGGAGTGATCTTTGAAAAATTCCTGAATACAAAATTCATCGGTCAGAAACGTTTCGGGCTGGAAGGCGGGGAAACTACCATCCCGGCATTAGATACGATCATTAATGATGCTGCGGATGCAGGCGTGGAGGAAGTGGTTATAGGCATGGCGCATCGAGGTAGGCTGAATATACTCGCTAACACGCTTGGGAAAACTTATGAGCAGATATTCTCTGAGTTTGAAGGCAATATGCCTGATGATATGACCATGGGCAGCGGTGATGTGAAATACCATTTGGGTTTTCAATCTAACATAGATACACCTCATGGTAAAACGATCAATGTGCAACTGACACCAAACCCATCGCACCTGGAAGCTGTAAACCCTGTGGTGGAAGGCTTTGCAAGGGCTAAAGCAGATACACTTTATAACTGTGAATATCATAAGGTATTACCGATACTGATACATGGGGATGCTGCTATTGCTGGACAGGGAGTTGGGTATGAGCTTTTGCAGATGTCACTGCTGGAGGGGTATTATACTGGCGGTACCATTCACTATGTAATCAATAACCAGATAGGGTTTACTACAGATTTTGATGACGCCCGCTCCGCTGATTATTGCACCAGCCTGGCCTCTATGCTGAGTGCGCCGGTACTCCATGTAAATGGCGATGATGCAGAGGCCGTAGTAAAATGCGCAGCCCTTGCTCTTGCTTACCGCCATAAATTTAACCAGGATATATTTATTGATATGGTATGCTACCGCAAGCATGGCCATAACGAGGGTGATGAACCGAAGTTTACCCAGCCGCAGCTCTATGCACTGATAGATAAACATCCAAACCCACGCGAGGTTTATACACAATATTTGTTGCAGCACGGTGAAACTGACGCACAGGACCTGGCAAAAGAAATGGAGCAAAAATTCTGGGATGAGCTACAGCAACGCCTGGATGAAGTAAAACAAAAACCACTCCCCTATAACTATCAAAAGCCTGAATTATGGTGGCAGGAACTGAGAAAAGCGCAGGACGCCGATTTTAACCAATCTCCGGATACAGCGATAAAGGACGAGATATTTAAACAGCTACTTGCCGCATTAATGAAATGGCCGGAAGGCTTTAGCCCACTGCGCAAGGTGGAGAAACTACTGCAGGACAAAATAAAACTGTTTGATACGGAAGGCAAGGTGGACTGGGCTACTGGTGAGCTTTTGGCCTATGCCAGCCTGCTGGCCGCGGGCAATGAGGTGCGCCTGAGCGGAGAAGATGTAAAACGGGGAACTTTTTCACATCGCCATGCAGTAATCTACGATCAGAATACAAACGAACCTTACAACCGTCTGGCCCATTTGCAGGAAAAACAAGGCACTCCCTATATTTATAATTCATTGCTCAGCGAGTTTGCCGTACTGGGGTTTGAATATGGCTATGCAATGGCCAATCCTAACAACCTTGTCCTGTGGGAGGCGCAATATGGTGATTTCGCCAACGGCGCACAAACTATAATAGACCAATACATAGTGAGTGCAGAGCAGAAATGGTCGAATATGAATGGCCTCGTGCTATTGTTGCCTCACGGCTATGAAGGTGCAGGCCCGGACCATTCCAGCGCACGCCTGGAGCGCTTCCTTCAAATGTGCGCGGAAAACAATATAGTCGTGACCAACATTACTACCGCAGCTAACTTTTTTCACGCGCTGCGCAGGCAGCTTGCATGGCAGTTCCGTAAGCCATTGGTCAATTTCTCTCCCAAGGCCAACCTTCGGCATGTGCGCTCTTATTCTTTAATGAATGAGTTTACAACCGGGGGATTCAAGGAAGTTATTGATGACCCAAATATTAATGACGCAGCCAAAGTAAAAAAGGTAATACTGTGCAGTGGTAAGATGTATTTTGACCTTAGCGATAAACAACTGGGCGATAAAAGGGAAGATATTGCCATCATCAGGCTGGAACAAATATACCCTTTGCCACAACAACAGCTCAATGCACTGCGAGATAAATATAAGAAAGCCGAATGGACATGGGTGCAGGAAGAACCCCGTAACATGGGCGCATTATCTTTTCTGCAAATGAATCTTGAAAATTCTCAAATGAAGTATTTAAGCAGGCCTGCAAGCGCATCTACAGCCACGGGGTTTTCTAAACTGCATGCCATAGAACAGCAGAAACTTATAAATGATGCATTTGCGGGATAATTGAAAGAGAATAACTTTTTTGGGTTTATCTTTACCATGAAATTTCATCATAGTAAAAATTTACTATAGACATTAAATTTGTATTTACATAAATTACTGCATGGAAGACCTTAAAACAACGCTGAAGCAACAGATCATAGATTCGCTGAACCTGCAGGGAATGAAACCTGAAGAAATAGACGATAACGCTCCTTTGTTTGGCGAAGGGCTTGGCTTGGACAGTATAGACTCTTTAGAGCTTATGGTTTTGCTAGAGCGCAACTACGGCATTAAGATAGAAGACGCCCGCGAAGGCCGTAAAATACTTACATCAGTGCAGACCATGTCGGAGTACATTCAGCAACACCGCAAAATATAATACGCTCCATGGCTGAGCGCGTTGTAGTAACCGGTATTGGGATTATATCCGCGTTGGGCATAGGCAAAGATGCCCATATTGCTGCATTGCGCAACTCCACCGGCGGTGTATGCAGCATCAATCAATTACGGTCAGTGCATTCACACGAGTTTATGCTGGGTGAAATTAACCGCAGCAATGATGACCTCTCTGAATTGATCGGGCTGCCTGCTGGCGACAATGGCTACACACGCACAGCGCTCCTCTCGCTGGCAGGCATGAAAGATCTGCTTGGCAACATAGGTCTTCCCTTGTTAAAAAAAGAACCCTTTGCTTTCGTAAACGCCAACACTGTCGGCGGGATGAGCAAAATGGAAGACATTTACATGAATGTATTTGGGCCGCACACTAATCCTGAAAATATTCAGTATATAGATACGCTCGACTGCGCCGAAAGCACGCAGAAAGTAGCTACATTTTATGGTATTAAACCACTTATGGCCACTATCAGCACAGCCTGCTCCTCCTCTTCCAATTCTATTCTGCTTGGCAGCAGGATGATAAAAAGCGGGATGGTAAAACGCGCTGTTTGCGGCGGCGGGGATGCTCTGAGCAAGTTTACCCTAAATGGCTTTTACAGCCTGAAGAATGTAGACAAGACACCCTGCAAGCCTTTTGACCAAAATCGTGGCGGGCTGAATCTCGGTGAAGCCGCAGGGTTTTGCCTGTTAGAATCAGAGTCTGCAGCCAAGGAAAGAGGAGCCCATATTATTGCAGTGGTCAGCGGCTACTTAAATACGAATGATGCCTACCACCCTACCGCACCATCACCCGATGGCAATGGCGCTTACAATACCATGAAGCAAGCACTAGAAATGGCGGCACTGCAACCCACAGACATTGGTTATATAAATGCACATGGGACCGCAACACAAAACAATGACCTGGCCGAAGGCAGAGCGATACAGAGGCTTTTCGGCACAAACCCTCCGCCATTCAGTTCTACCAAGCCATTTACTGGCCACACCTTGGCTGCGGCCGGGATAATAGAAGCCATATTCAGCATATGGGCTTTAGAACACCAGATGGTTATCCCAAATCTTCATTTTGAAACACAGATGGAAGAACTCGAAATCAGCCCGGCAACTGCATTAAAAGAAAACGTTCTTATCAATCATGTATTAAGCAACTCATTCGGATTTGGAGGAAGTAATGTTTCACTTGTATTCAGCAAACCATGACGCAACCTCTGTATATCATATCAGCCTGCTCCATATCTGCCCAGCATACTTATGATGAGGATCATTTTCTTGATCCGGTCGTAATACGCACCGATGGTACAATGTATGTGATAGATCCCGACTATACGAAATATATTTCCCCGGTAGCCATAAGGCGCATGAGCAGAATGCTAAAAAGAGGCATTACCGCAGGTATGAAGTGCCTGGAGGATGCACAGGTGGCTACGCCTGATGCCATCATCATTGGCACTGCGCGCGGCAGCGTTACCGATATGGAGAATTTCATGAAAGACATGATTATCATGGAAGAGCAGGCGCTCAACCCGACCAGTTTCATCCAGTCTACATACAACTCCGTGAATGGCTGGCTCGCCATGATGACAAAATGCACTGGCTACAACCAAACTTATGTGCATCGTGGCTTTTCCTTAGAACTTTCTCTGCTTGACGCTCAATTATTATTTGCTGAATCGGCTGATAAGAAATACATACTAGCCGGAGGCTTTGATGAGCTGACTTCAGAGTATTTTACGATCCGCGAAAAAATAAACTATTATAAAAAAGACTTCCCTTCCAGCCTGGAATTATTATCGCATTACGACACACCAGGCACCATAGCAGGAGAAGGATCGCATTTTTTCACAGTAAGCAACGAACCGGGGAATGCCGCATGCGCTGTACAATCAATAGCCATGTTGCAACAACCATCCACGGAAGAATTACTCGTTGCAATTGACAATATATTAACCGAAAATGGGCTGAAAAACGAAGATATAGACATCTTGGTTTGCGGCATGAACGGCGACAGCAGGAACCGCTTTTTAATAGATCCCTTAATTGCCAAATGCGCTGAACAAACAACCATTGCTACTTTTAAACAACTAAGCGGGGAATATGACACCGCTTCAGGGTTCGGACTATGGCTCGCTAACTATATCTGCAAACACAACGCCATTCCTTCCGAATTAGTATACAAACACGGAACCTCACCAACTATTAAAAACATGCTCTGTTGCAATATTAATATTGCCTGCAATGTTTCGTTAATGCTACTAAAAACAGTGCAGTCTAAATCCTTAAACTTATAATTCTTCCACTCCTCATACCGTTTCCAAATTAACTGAAAGTTGAAGTCGTTGTTTTGCACGCAAAAAATTTGTACTTTGTGTAGGAACAATTAATTTTATATGCCCATATTGTGGCACATTTTTATTGTCCATAGTCAATCATAAAATTATCAAATCATGAGAAGTATATACACTACACTGATATTATGCTCAGCTGTTCTCTTTGGAAGTAATAACGACTCCTTTGCCCAATCAACCACTTTTGCTTATTCCGGCGCTATTGTAACCTACACGGTTCCGGCGGGGGTAACGAGTTTAAACATAACAGCAACAGGAGCCGCTGGAGGCGGGTATTTGGCGCCAACATTTTTTGGCGGCGATGGCGCAATAATAAATGGTACTGTTGCCGTTGTTCCTGGCCACATCCTTAATATTTTGGTGGGGGGAATAGGAGGTATATCCCCTTCTTGTGCTGGTGGTGGCGGAGGAACATTCGTGTGGGATGCGAGTGCAACCACACCGTTAATTGTCCGCGGCGGCGGCGGCGGGGCGACCAGCACCGAAGATGGTATTGCGGCCTCATTAACTATTAACGGTACGGACGGAGGAGGAGGGGCAACTTATGGTGGCGCGGGAACTGGGGGTTCAGGTAGCACCCCTCCTACTGGTATCACCTCTGTTTCGGGTTATGGCGCGGGGGGCTGCGGTTGGTTGTCAAATGGGACCAATGGAAACCCCGGGTCTCCAATTATAGCTGGCACCACTACAGCCCAGGGCGGTAAGTCTCCCAATCCTGGAATCAGCCCTGGTACAGGCGCCGGGGGAACGGAAGGCGGAACTCCCACCGCCCCTGGCGGAGCCGGCGGATTTGGCGGCGGCGGCGGCGGC
>Ga0182030_10007534_pt1 | contig 22699 bp, 18 predicted proteins | sample 812S3MmetaG_FD_121299 | JGI IMG/M metagenome (GOLD analysis project Ga0182030, IMG submission 121299) | Permafrost microbial communities from Stordalen Mire, Sweden - 812S3M metaG (Illumina Assembly) | ecosystem: Environmental > Terrestrial > Soil > Wetlands > Permafrost | place: Sweden...
CGAGACAGTCCATGACTTGATCTGTGGCATCCTGAAATCTATCTTCGCCCAGCTTGCACAACTCTGTCCGCGCCGCTTCACAGAGGGAACCAGGATCGCCACTATTTAAGGATAAGTTCTAAGTCGCGAACTGGCGCGCCGCGGTCATTCGACGCTGCACGTATTCTTTGACGACAACCCATCCACCCCCAAGGGAAATGTCAAAGGCTATGCGAGCGAGCTTCCCAATTTTTCTATCGAAGGCCTGCATATCCCAATGCAGTTTTCAAAGCATTCAGTGTTTACGCGAAGACAATCGGATATTGCGTATGGCAAAGCGGTGGCGGAGAAGGTCGCTTCATTCAGGCCAGATGTAGTGATATCTGCCAATATGCCGCTTGACGCGCAAAAGATATTGCAACGAGCGGCTAGAAAGCAGAATGCAAAGTTCGTTTTCTGGGTCCAGGATGTCTATAGTTTCGCTGTGCGATTTGTACTGGATAGAAAGCTGAGTCCCTTGGTTGGCATGGCAGTCGCATCATATTACAGACGCATGGAAAAGAAGTTACTTTGTAACTCGGATGTTGTTGTCTGTATCGCTCCTGATTTTAAAAAGATTGTCACAGCGTGGGGAGTTCGTCCAGAGCGAGCTTTTATGATTGAGAACTGGGCGCCACTCAATGAAGTTCGTCATACAAACAAAGACAATGCCTGGGCTCGCGAACATAACCTGCAAAACAGGTTCTGCTTTATGTATAGCGGCACTTTGGGGATGAAGCATCGCCCTGAACTACTGCTGGCACTGGCGCGCGAGCTAGAGACAACTGATGACGCACAACTGGTAGTGATTGCCTCTGATGCCGGTGCCGACTGGCTACAAAAAAATGCGAAGCATATCCGCAAGAACACGCTGACGTTGCTTCCCTATCAACCCTATGAACGCCTCTCCGATGTGTTGGGCGCATCTGATGTGCTCATAGCGATGCTAGATTCAGAAGCCGGAGCGTTTTCCGTGCCTTCCAAGATTCTGACGTATCTGTGTGCTGGCCGCCCGTTGCTGTTGGCTGCTCCGTGCGAGAACCACGCGGTCGCAGTAATCAAGCAGGCTGACGCGGGTACGGTCGTATCGCCGGATTGCTCCGCTGATTTTGTAAACGCCGCTATGAATTTGATGGAGAACGCCACTCAGCGCAACATATACGCGGCCAACGCTCGCACCTATGCCGAGCGAATGTTTAATATAACGAGCATCGCAGATCAATTTATCGAAGTGTTCTCACAACTTTGAAACTACCGATTTCATTCGATCTTTCGAGTCGTCTGCATGGCTAAACTTGGAATTTTCATCTTGGAAACATTGATTTGTGACGGATGCACGTTTCATCAACCGGATTTTTAAGGCAAAATGAGAGTGATATGAGCTATCGATTCGAACTTAACTCAGAACTTCGTGGCGCGGTGGATCTGGCCGTCGCAGACTGGCAAGCAAACGGAAATGTTGCCCGCTTTTGGCAGAAAGACCCCAGCCTGTGGACTCGCGATGGCGAGGAAAACTGGCTTGGCTGGATTGATATTGTTGAGCGGCAACAGAAGGACTTCCAGTCCTTTATGTCTTTGGCCGCTGAGGTTAAGGAAAAAGGCTTCAAGTCGGCTCTGCTGGTTGGTATGGGCGGCTCCAGCCTTTGCCCAGAGGTGTTGTCGGTGACCTTTGGCCAGCAGGCAGGTTTTCCGGCACTGCACATAGTGGACTCGACCAACCCGGTTCAGGTAAAGGCCTCGCGCGACAAGGTCAACTTGGCGGAGACGCTGGTGATCGTCGCCAGCAAATCTGGCTCAACGCTGGAGCCGAACGTTCTGAAACAGTATTTCTTTGAAGAGATGCAGAAGGCCGTGGGTGCGGAGAATGCGGGCAAGCATTTTCTTGCCATCACTGACCCCGGCTCGAAGATGGAGCAGGTGGCCAAGGCTGACAGCTTCTGGCATATTTTTTATGGAGACCCCAAGATCGGCGGGCGCTTCTCGGCGTTGTCGAACTTTGGCGTGGTGGTGGCCGCAGTGGCGGGACTCGATACTGGAAAATTACTGGCGGAAGCGGCCAAGTCTGTCGCCTCGGCCAAGCTGGAGCCTTCAGAGAATCCAGCAGTCAAGCTGGGCCTCATCATGGGTTCAGCAGCCAATGCTGGCCGCGACAAGATCACTATCTTTACCTCGCCTGAGATTTATGATCTGGGCGCATGGATGGAGCAACTGATCGCCGAATCCACCGGCAAACTGGGCAAGGGCATTACGCCTGTCGATCGCGAAGCGATTGCCAAGCCAGAGATTTATGGCAATGATCGCATCTTCGTTTATGTTCGTTATGCAAGCACGAAGGACTCATCGCAGGATGCAAAGGTTGCTGCTCTTGCTGCTGCCGGTCATCCCGTGGTTTCCATCGAGATTGCCGACCTCTACGAGATTTTCGGGCAATTCTTTGCCTGGGAGATCGCAACGGCTGTTGCTGGCGCGGTGATGGGCATCAACCCCTTCAACCAGCCAGATGTTGAATCGGCCAAGATCGAGACCCGCGCATTGACGGCTGCATATGAACAAACTGGCAAGTTGCCAGAGCGCACGGCGATATTGATGGATCAGGAGATCAAGCTCTACGCTACTGACGAGTATGCGGCCAAGCTCAAAGCGGCTGCGCCTGCTGCGACACTAACCGGTCTGCTCCGCGCACATCTCAACCAGATTCAAGCAGATGACTACTTTGCCACGCTGGCTTTCCTGCCCATGTTCCCGGAGTACGAAGCGTCAATCCAGAGCTTCCGGCTCAAGGTGCGTGATGCCAAGCACGTGGCCACCTGCCTGGGCTTTGGCCCGCGCTTTCTGCACTCCACCGGCCAGGATTACAAGGGCGGACCCAACAGCGGCGTCTTTTTGCAGATCACCTCAGACCACTCCGTCGATGTTGCGATTCCGGGGCAGAAGTTGAGCTTTGGTGTGGTCATCGACGCGCAGGCTGGCGGCGATCTGGCGGTGCTCGAGTCGCGTGGCCGTCGCGCTCTGCGGGTCCATCTGGGAGCCGACGTAGCAGCCGGGTTGAAGACTCTGTCTGCGGCAATCGACGCTGCGCTGGTGTAACCTTCAGAATTAACGGAGATTAAAGAAAGGGGGCGATTCAGCCCCCTTTTGTATTTCGAGTTCACATTTCGACAAAGACTGTTCCTATCTGCGCAACTTTTGCCTGCCTGCAGTGTTTCAATCAGTGACGGCTTCAGTGATCCCTCGTCTAACGAATTGAACCTGGTTGGAGTGGGTTGAGCTGGCAGCAACACCTCAAATAGAGGAGAAGCATGGATATGAATCGTTCAATGTTCAAGAAAGTTTTTCCAAGAACTGTCGCCTGGGTTGGAATGATTGCCTTATGCAGCGTCATTGCGCTGGCCCAGGATGCGCCAACGGCGGCACCGCGCACGGATGGCCAGATTGAGATGGATGTGGTGCACTCGCTTGATGCATCAAAGGCTCTCAAGAACGACATGATTACAGCGGCCACTATTCAGAGCGAAGTTACACTCTCTGGAACGGTTTCGAGCGAAGCATCGCGTGAACTGGCCGAGTCAATTGCCAGCCACGTGGCGGGAGTGAGCGGGATACACAACAATCTCAAGGTGGGCAATCCTAAGGATGCGCAAACCGCGCAGGCCGCCGATTCCGACACGCAGCAACCTGCCGATAACCAACCTGCCGACTCCATGCAGGCCGATTCGGCTCCCGATGTTGCAAATGGGCCGCAGCCTGCTCCGAATCAGTCTCAAGCACCTCCTGCGCGACCTCAATATGCCCCCGCACCGCGATATACGCAGAAACCTCTGGCACCTGCTTACGAGACGCCAAAAGGTCCTGTGACCATTCCGCAGGGAACGCTGCTGCAGGTACGGACCAATGAGCCAGTGGGCACCAAGAAGGCCACTGATGGCACTCCAGTGCAGTTCACGGTGATTCAGGATGTGGCCAATGGTGGAGTGCTGGCCATTCCACGCGGAGCAACCGTTCATGGCGTCGTTACCGAGGTCAAAAAGTCGGGCGAACTATCTGGCAGCTCTGAACTGGCGCTCAAGCTCACCTCGCTTGACCTGGGCGGACAGAATTATCCGCTCGATAGCGACCAATTCAAGGTGAAGGGACCGAACAAGACCGGTCATACTGTGGGCAATGCCTTTGGCGGCGCAGTTCTGGGCGCGATCATTGGCGGCGCAGTGGGACGCGGAGCTGGCGCTGCAATCGGTGCTGGAGCAGGCGCGGTAGCAGGCACAGCGGCTTCAGCGGCCACGCCGGGACCGGGTGTCTGGATTCCCGAAGAGGCTCTTGTGGACTTCCACTTGACGACCCCGCTCACCGTTACACCCGTGAGCCAGCAAGAAGCAACGCGGTTGGCGCAAGGGCTTTATTCCGGTGGTCCGCATCTCTATCGGCGCGCTTATTACGACCCATACGGTCGCCCATATTATCCCTATGCCTACGCTTACCCGCCTGTTTATTACCGTCCGTATTACACGGTGGGCGGGTATTATTACTGGCGATAAACGCCTGACAAACTGTCAATAACACGGCGGGCGCCTCGAAAGTCAGGTCGCCCGCCGTTTTTTGTGGCTGTGTGTTGAGCAATACCCGGTTCCCGGTCGTCTATAATTGCAGAGAATCGCGTCGAGCGAGAAATGCGTATCGAATGGGAAATGCCCACACCGAGTCGCCTGTGTGCGTCGGTCTAAAGCAACCTGTAAAAGCGCGTAGAGAGTTGAAGGCTCAAGTCTATCCATGATTCGTTTCCTGCAAAAAGATAACCGTGTCGTCAAGGCATTTTTCGTCGTCATCATCGCCGCTGCTTCGCTAGGCATGGTGGTTTACCTCATCCCCGGCCTCACTGGCAGCATGGGTTCTTCGACCACCGATGCCTACGCGGTGGTCTATCCGCATTGGTATAGCCGCTATCTTTCTTCCGGCGTAACGATCAGCCAGCAGAAGGTGAGCCAGCTAGCCCGCCAGCAGTTGCAGCGCCAGCATTACCCTGACAATCCGATGATCGTTGGTCTTTTTGAGCAGCGCGTGGGCCAGCAACAGGTGCAGGGAAAGATTCTTCTTGCCGAAGCCGAAAAGCTTGGCATTCACGCCACCGACGACGATGTGAAGGCGTTCCTGCACAAAGGGCAGTTTGGCCAGTACATCTTTCCTGACGGCAATTACATCGGCGACGACAAGTACACCGACTTCATTGCCAACCAGTTCCAGATGCCGGTGGCCGAGTTTGAAGATGAAGTGCGCCAGGATATCGTGGTGCAACGCTTGCAGACGCTCATCACGGCTGGAGTAACGGTGAGCGATGCAGACGTGCGCGATGAATATCGCAAGCACAATATCAAGATCAAGTTTGACTACGCAGTCATCTCCACCGACGATGTGCGCAAGACGATCAATCCCACTGACGCTCAGCTAGAGGACTTCTTCAAGAAGAATGGCGCTCGTTACGCATCGGCTGTTCCGGAGCAACGCAAGATCACGTACTTCGCCTTTACACCGGATCAAATGCCTGGTGGCGTCCCACAGCCGACCCAGCAAGAGATTCAGCAGTACTTTACCGCTCATCAGGCCGAGTACTCGGTTCCTGAACAGGCCCGCTCGCGCCACATCCTCATCAAGCTGGCCGCTGGAGCCGATGCCAAAGCCGACGCCGCAGCCAAGGCCAAGGCCGAGGGAATTCTCAAACAGATTCAGGGTGGTGCGAACTTTGCCGAGCTGGCCAAGCTGAACTCAGACGATCCCGGCAGCAAGATGACTGGCGGCGAATTGGGCTTTGCCCAGCGCGCTCGCATGGTGCCAGAGTTCGACAACGCCCTCTTTACGCAAAAAATCGGCGAAACCCAGATTGTGAAGACCCAATTCGGCTATCACATTGTTCAAGTGGAAGAGCGCCAAACGGCTCATGCTCAATCTCTGAGCGAAGTGACGCCTATTATTGCTGCAACGCTGATGCGCCAGAAGGCCGCTACCGCTGAACAAAATTATGCGCAGTCGCTTACCTCCGAGGCCATCAAGAACGGTTTGGAGCAGACCGCTGCCGCACATCACTTGCAGGTTGTGACCACACAGCCAGTTGGCAGCCGCAGCGTAATTGCCCAGTTGCCCGATGGCTCGCAACTCATCGGCAAGGCGTTCGAATCCAAGCAAGGCGATCCGCCGCAGTTTGCGCAGACAGGTGAAGGCTACGCGATCTTCCAGGTTACTGGTGTGGTTGCCGCGCACGCGCCCAGCTTTGCCGATTGGAAGAGCCATGTATCCGACGACTACAGTGCCGAGCTTTTGCCGCAACTGCTGAGCCAGAAGACCAAGGAACTGGCCGACAAAGCCAAGGCGGAAAACGATCTAGCCAAGGCTGCCAAGGAAGTTGGCGCGACGCTCAAGACCAGCGACCTTGTTGGTCCAACCGATCAGGTGCCTGATTTGGGCCAAGTGGCGCAGGTTGCTCCGCAACTGCTTGAACTCTCCGTGGGCAACTTCAGCGGACCGATCAGTGCGCAGCGTACTGGCGTTGTGGCCAAGCTGCTGGACAAGCAGGAACCCAGCGCTGACGAGATTGCCAAGAACCTTGACCATACCCGCGACCAGATTCTTGAGCAGCGCCGTTCCGAAGCTTTCAGCGTCTTTATGAGCGGAATCATGGACGACTACAAGAAGCACAACCGCATCCGCATGAGTGCCAAGGCAAAGAGTCCAGAGTTGCCAGGAATGTAATTGCGGTTTGAAGTTAAAGCAACAGCGAGGCCCGAATCTGATTGGATTTGGGCCTTGCTGTTTGCGTTGGAATGATTGTTTTGAATTAATCTGCAAAAATTTTGGCTAAAAATAAATATGGTAGGGGGGGAGGGGGGGTGCTTTTTTGGTCCAAATTCGATGCGGATAGAACCAAGGCAGAATTCAGAATAGCTGAATCAGGGTAAATAATCTGCAGCCACCTGCGGTGGGGCTAGCTGCTCGCTATTCGCTCGCATGGGCTTCTTTGCTTCCCGCCTATCGCAGGGGAAAGTGATGGATGGAGTGTCCTGCATCGGGCTATTGAGCAAACTGAGGACGAGTGATTTATGGGATTCTGGACGACTTCACAGGAGCAATCTGCCAACAAAGAGTGCACCGGCGATTTTGCGTAAAGCGAGAACCGCTCCTGGCGCAATGGGCGCTAATCAGGATTAATCGATGGTTACTGAATATTTCTAGGGGACCAGTGCACAAAAGTAAAACCGAGTGTGCCCGGCACTTTTTGCATCACTTCGTCTTTATGATGAACGGTCCAGAGCTATCGTCGGAGTAGTAGATCATTGCAACTTCGCTGCGTGGAATGAATGTTGCCATCTTGTCGTTCGCGCCGATTAGGTAATAGCCAGAATCTGTTTCATCGAGGATTTTGGCCGAGACGTTCCGGTTCGGTAAAAAAGGCGAGTCCTTAGTGAAGTAGATAATCGCGGAGATCGGTGCTCCGCCGCCCCATGAAGTTTGAATCTGAGGATAGTAGAAGATTGAGAATGCGGCCAAGGCGGTCAGGCTCAGGCCGAGACTCTGGGGCCAATTGCCGAATTTGAGCTTCCAGGACCGCATTCGCATTTCTGATGCGACGAAGAAGCTAATGACCATGAACCATAGCGCGACAAAAGCAGGAGATTGACGGTGATAAGAGAGATCTCTGCCCCCACAAAACATCAATAGCCCACAGAAGACGAGATTACCAGGCAATACCAGCCAATGCGGGAAACGTTCCCACCTGTCTGCGAAGACCAATGCTCCAGAGATCCCCATCGCGACGGTGATCATGCCCGTTGAAGGAAACACTGTTTCTGTCTGCGATGAGATTTCGAACACGAGTTGGAGGAAGAACCCAAGCGCGAAGGAAACTGTTGTATAGAAGCCAAGAGTTGCGCCGCGAGTATATCGCCAGCGCTCGCATTCAGCCGGGGGAAATCTAAATCCCCTCGCTTCAATGACGGTCAAAATAGGAAGAGCGGCGAAGAAAAGGAACCAGATACCGGCAGCGAGCACCCTTGGGCGCAACGGGTTCACTTCCGCGAGTCCATAACTGTGTTGATGAAGAGAGGTGACAAGGAAGCCGCATCCGTAGATCACTGCCGCTAAAACGACGGCAGCCTTCACAATGAGATCAACGAGCTTCCCGGCGTCAAGCCTGGATGGCTGGGAGTTCTCCGGGAGTGATTCAGTCGTCGCCATGGTTCCGTCATGCTGGTGCGTTTTGGCTGCGATCGCAGCATATTATTTTCACCACAAGATCGCATGCCACCTTGTGACTGCGATAGAGGGTGATTGCGTGGCTATCCAGAATAGTATCTGATCCCCACTGCCATCGTCCAAAGATCAATCTTTCGAAGTCGCCAAGGCACCGCTGATCTGCTTCTGTAGATTTCTGGATTTACAGTAACAGCCCATTGCGCTCATCCTGCTTGGATTACTCTCCAAAATTCGGATCCGTCCCCGAAAAACGTCTATGTTGCTAATGTCCCGAGTCAGAGATTCTTTCGATGCAATACGAAAAGCAACCGCAGGTCCCTCGACTCGCTGCGCTCACTCAGGATGACAAATCTGAATTGTGCTGGAGATTACAGTGCTTTTGATGATGCGCATATCAGAGTGAATCTTGGACTGACAAGTCCGCACCTTTTATTACGCAAGTGAATCCGCAAGCGAGAAAAAGCTGGGCACCTTCAATTGAAGATGCCCAGCTTTTTATGTGTTGCGTTGGGTGGTTGCTTACTTGGCTGTGGCGACCAGACCGGCTTGTTCGGCTAGCGCTGCGGCTTTGTCGGTGGCTTCCCAGGTGAACTCTGGCTCAGTGCGGCCAAAGTGGCCGTAGGCGGCGGTTTTCTGGTAGATGGGGCGACGGAGGTTGAGGCTCTCGATGATGCCCTTGGGGGTGAGCGAGAAGTTTTTGCGAACCAACTCGGTCAGCTTGGCCTCGCCAACCTTGCCGGTGCCAAAGGTCTCAATGCGGACGCTGACCGGCTCGGCGACGCCGATGGCGTAGGCAAGCTGGACTTCAGCGCGGTCCGCAAGACCGGCGGCAACGATGTTCTTGGCGATGTAGCGAGCCATGTAAGCAGCGGAGCGATCAACCTTGGTTGGATCTTTGCCACTGAAGGCACCGCCGCCGTGACGGCCTGCACCGCCATAGGTATCGACGATGATTTTGCGGCCAGTGAGGCCGGTATCGCCCATGGGTCCGCCGATGACAAAGCGGCCAGTTGGGTTGATGTGGTATTTGGTGTGTTCGTCGAGCCACTCTGCGGGCAGAACGGCTTGGATGACGTACTTGAGAATGTCGGCGTGGAGTTGGTCGTTGTCGACGGTTTCGGCGTGTTGGCTGCTGATAACGACGGCGTCAATGCGAGCTGGCTTGCCGTTTTCATCGTACTCGACAGTGACCTGGCTTTTGCCATCGGGGCGAAGATAAGCCAGCTTGCCACTTTTGCGTACGGCGGTCAACTGCCGGGTAAGTTTGTGGGCCAATGCGATGGGCGCGGGCATCAGCTCGGGGGTCTCGTTGGAGGCATAGCCGAACATCATGCCCTGATCGCCAGCGCCACCGGTATCAACACCCTGGGCAATGTCGCCCGACTGTTTGTTGATGGTGGAGATGACGGCGCAGGTGTTGGAGTCGAAGCCGTAGAGGGCGTTGTCATAGCCGATGGAGGCAATGACACCGCGCACCAGACTTTGGAAATCAACATACGCCTTGGTGGTGATTTCTCCGGCGATGACGACGAGTCCGGTGGCCGTAAGGGTCTCGGCGGCAACGCGGCTGTAGGGGTCCTGCTCCAGACATGCATCCAAAATTGCATCAGAGACCTGATCGGCAATTTTATCTGGATGGCCTTCGGTAACGGACTCAGAGGTAAACAAGAAACGGTCGCTCAACGTAAGGTTCCTCCCATTGCAGGGATTTCAATTTTGGCAGCCAGCGGCGAGGACCGGTAAATGCTGGATCACCGAAGCGGAGAGAAAACTCTCGCATCGGACCCACTCTCGCAGAGGGCATACCTGCACCGTCAGGCCTGCGCCTTGGGATGCATCTATCTATGTTAACGGTCGAGAGTCACGGTAGGCAAAGCCTCTTGGGGCGAATGGAATGAATAGGCCATTCAAGGGCGGGATGCGGGGGGTGAGCGGGTTGCACCGATCTGGGATTGGATGAGCCACGAACGAAGTGGTTCAATTCCAGTCAGTGGTAATCTGCAATCTATGCTTGATCAAGCCGCCATCCTGACCGCTCTGCGCGACTGCTTTGACCCTGCGATAAAGATGAACGTTGTCGATCTGGGATTGATTTATGACGTCAGCACTGGAGCTGACCCGGACTCAACGCCAGCGTGGCCGCGTCAGTGGGTCAAGATCACGATGACGCTGACGACAACCGATTCGCCGGCCAATGGACTGATACTCGAACAGGTCCGTAACTGGCTGGCGGGCGTTCAGGAGATCAGCAAAGTGGAAGTCGATTTGGTTTGGGAACCGAAGTGGACGCCGCGCCGGATGAGTGCTGCGGCGCAACTGCAAATGCGAATTTAGAAGGGAGCTTGGTGCTCGATCAGCCAAGAAATTAGCTGAAATAGAGCAGTAAATCGTGCTTCGGAGTAAGATAAATTACAAGGATGAGCTATGGCTACCGCAACTGTCTATATGCCAGTCGAAGAGTATCTGCGCAGCTCCTTCGAGCCGGACGCCGAGTACGTGAATGGCCAGATCGAGAAGCGAGCTGTGGGTGAATACGACCACTCTGCGTGGCAGAAAGCAATTGTCTTTTGGTTTGAAAAACAAGCGCGCGACGCTCAGATTCGCGTATGCCCAGAGTTACGAGTGCAGGTTTTGCCTCATAGCTATCTCGTTCCCGATGTAACAATTCTGGACCGCAATCGACCTATCGAGCAGATCATCACACATCCACCCGTAGCTGTCTTTGAAATTCTCTCTCCGACAGACACGCTCAAGCGCGTCATGGCCAAGTGCGGGGATTATGAGCGAATGGGCATCCAGACAATCCTGATTATCGACCCTGACGGGCCGAAGTACCGCTACATTGCCGGAAGGCTTGAGCCGCTTGAAGTGCGTGTCTTCGATCTTCCCGGCAGCCTTGCCCGCTTCGACCTCGACGAGATTGAACAGCTTATTGACTGATACATCCTATTCGTAGGCCAGCGCGTCAATCGGGTCTTTGCGTGCAGCCATCCATGCGGGATAGAGCGAGCCGCAGACCGAACCAACCAATGCGATGAGCGAACCTTTGATGATCCAGTCCATGCTCATATCGAGATAGAGTGTGGGAAAGCGGTGCGCCAGGAACGCTTTGACGGCAAAGGAAAGCGCCACCCCGACGAGGACTCCAGCAGCAGCCAACACGGCTGTCTCGCGCAGTACCACTGTCACAATGGTGAGCTTGGATGCGCCCATCGACTTGAGGATTCCAATCTCTCGCGTGCGCTCAAGGACTGACGTGTACATCGACTGAAAGATCACCAGGAAACCTATGATGACGGCAATGCCGACAACTACGCGCATGGCGATATTGAGCGCGGGAATGTGGTCGGGCGTCATGAGCGAAAACCAGTCGCTCATGCTCATGACCTGGTAGCTGTCTAGACCTCGCGTCTCATGAATCTCCTGAGTAATCAGGTCCATATTTGCGGCGTTGTCAGCTTTCAGATAGAAGACCGACGCCTTGCCCTCGGAACCCATCAGGTCGCCTAGCGTGGCAATGGAAATCAACTTGCGCCCACCCTTGCCATGCTCGAAGATACCGGAAATGCGGAAGGGATGCTTGAGAATGAGGATCGTATCGCCGACGTGATGGCCGTGGCCGGAGCTTGCGAATACATCATCGACCATTACGTCGTATGGCCCTTGCATGGGACCGCCAGACAGAAAGACGAACGGACTCAATCGACTGTAGCTGGGGTAATCGACACCCCAAAGGACCTCGACGCCGTCACTCATAGAAAGATTGGTTATGACCGGCGATGCCACTGTAACGTGGGGCAGCGCTTCAAAGACTGCGGCCAGTTTGGCTGAGATCGGTGCGCCACCAACTCCGTTGAAGAAGACTGCATTTCCGGGACGGACGATCAGATCCGCGCCAATGCCGTTGTTCAAACGCTTCTGACCGGTCAACTGTCCCATCATGATGGCAATGATGGTCAGCATCATAATCACTTCAATGGCTACGGCAAAGACGCTGATGATCGAGCGCAACGGACGGTGCAGCAAATTGGCGAGTATGAGCTTGTTCATTGTTCCAGCAGTGCTCCAAGGCTTTCAGAGAGCTTTAGTGATAGCGAAAAGCCCTCGTCTTCAGGGTAACAGCCTAGGGTGGACTCGGCTGCGGTTGGATGTTTGCGAACCAGTTGTGGCATTGTGAGCTGAACGATGAGGCGGAATTTGGCCGCAACCAGACGAGCCCGACCCACAATATGAGATGTGTCTATCGAGGGTAAATAGTTGGTCAATAAGGTCTAACCTGTGGAAAAATCGCCAGACTAAAGAAAAGAAAGGAAAAAGCCGATAATTCTTTTGACGGGGAACGGAGACCGGGTTTATTGTGTATGGTAAATCATTTCGGTTTTTATCCCTGTTTTGTGGCGTCCGATGGGAAACTTTGGAGAAGACCTGCGCATGGAGCGATTGTCTCGCGGCATTGCGCTGGAACACATCACGGCGGTCACTAAAATCAGCCAGCACCATCTCTTGGCGCTGGAGCAGGAGAAGTTTCGTCAACTCCCAGGCGGCATTTTGAGCAAGGGCATCGTACGCGGTTACGCCAGTGCGGTTGGCCTTGACCAGATGGACTGGACTGACCGCTTTATGAAGGCCTATGTTGCCTCTGGCCAGGTGATGGACGATGACCGCGACTGGATGGCATTTGCCTCGAACGTAGGTCAGGCACGCATCCAACGCCGCGCTGCCATCGAGTTCCGACTACGCTGGATTGGTGCGATTTTATTGCTGTTGGTGGTCTCGATAGGCGCATATCTTACAGTGCGTTTCTATGGAATCCGTGCGGGGTGGTGGCACACTTTGTTGCCGGTTATGAAGGTCTCGGCTACTCATGCGGCGCTGCTTGTTTCTTCGGCTTCTTATGCACGTTTTGCACGCTTGCTGGGACGCTGAATCTGTCTCCATTTGTAAATCCTCAGCGAGGGCTGCAATCGCTTCGATCGACATATAATCTACAGATTTCAGATTGATCTGGAAGTCGAAACATTTATACTCACTGCAAAGGGAAGTTCAGGAATGCTTCAGAATCGACAGCGGCGCAGATGGTTTCTGATTGCGGCAATCGCGATCAGTATTGCACTTGTGTTGATGCTGGTTCCTCACGGGCATTCCGGGAACTCGGCGGACGGGCTTGCGATTTTGTTGCTGCTGTTTGTTGGCATCATCTCGCCACTCAGTCAGCTTTCGCCACTGTCGTATGTCTACGCTGGCCGGGTGCCCGATGCTCCGGTGCTACCCTCACGCTTCCAGCGTCCGCCTCCCTTCACACTCGCTTAATTTCTCTGAAACAGTCCGGCTGCGCTTATCAGCTCAATGCTGCTTAGCGCCTGCGGCTATTCATTCGAGATTTTCAGTTTGCGATGCGTGAGGGGTGCATATGCAGATCAATTTTATTTCTTTGTCGATTATGTTCTGTTTCGGTTCGCCTTTCCTGGCGATGGGTTCGATTCTGGTGCATTACAAAATCCGTCGTATAGTGTGGCGGCGTAACAAACGTCAGGGAAGGAAGAGTCTGGGCTTTTGTCCCTCTTCCTCTGCGCTGGGGTTGGCATTGATGTTTCTTCAGGTGATCTACAGGCCCGCGGTGGCTTATGTCATCGAGGAAAAGCAGGACGAGGATGCTGACGCTGAGGATGGAGGTGAACCAGAGACCGTTAACAAGCAATTGCACCGTCAACTTAGGCGGATTCGGCGCGGTGAACCGGTAGATAGGCTGGTGCTGCGGCTTTGATTCCGCCCCATTCCATTTTTCAAAACTGAGTTGCGGGGAAGTGGCAGCAGCGGACTCACTTATTGAAAGGGGTTTTATTGACCTCTTTCGAAGCCTCAGCATTTACACTGGTAAACGGAGAATCCTGTGTTTTTCGATAAAGTTCTAACGAAGATTTTTGGTACGTCCAATGAACGGCTGCTCAAGAAACTTTGGCCGGTAGTGGCTACAATCAATGCGCTGGAAGCGGAGATCAAGCCGCTCACGGATGAACAGTTGCGGGCCAAAACGGTCGAGTTTCGAGCGCGGATTGCTGCCCGACTGGAAGGAATCACCGACGCGGACGAGATCAAAGCTGCCGAAAAGACTGTGCTCGACGAAATTCTGCCTGAAGCCTTTGCAGTGGTGCGCGAGGCGGGTTGGCGCGCCGTGCAGATGCGGCACTTCGATGTGCAACTGATTGGCGGCATGGTGCTGCACCAGGGCAAGATCAGCGAGATGCGCACCGGCGAAGGAAAAACGCTGGTGGCGACGCTGGCTTGCTACCTGAACGCGCTTGCTGGACACGGCGTTCACGTGGTCACGGTGAACGACTATCTGGCCAAGCGCGATGCGGAGTGGATGGGCAAGATATACGAGTTTCTTGGGCTGACCGTCGGCGTGATCGTTCACGATTTGGACGACAGCGAGCGCCGTGCCGCCTATGCGGCCGACATCACTTACGGCACAAATAACGAGTTCGGCTTTGACTACCTGCGCGACAACATGAAGTTCGAGATCAAGGATTGCGTGCAGCGCGGGCATTATCACGCGATCGTCGACGAAGTGGATTCGATCCTTATCGATGAAGCGCGAACGCCGCTGATTATCTCTGGACCCACTGATCAGACCACCGACAAATATGCGCGCGTGGTAAAGATCGTTCCTCAACTTGTGAAGGGCGAAGAGGTTGAAGAGGGCGAGAACAAATACCTCACCGGGGATTACATCGTTGACGAGAAGCAGCGCACGATTGGCGTAACCGATGATGGCTGGGTAACGATTGAAAAATTGTTGGGCATTGATAACATTGCCGATGCAGAAAACTGGGAACTGAAGCACTATGTGGAGACGGCCATCAAGGCGCTCGCACTCTACAGACGCGATGTGGAGTATGTGGTCAAGGACGGCGAGGTCATCATTGTCGATACTTTTACTGGCCGCCTGATGCCGGGACGTCGTTGGTCCGACGGTCTGCATCAGTCGATTGAAGCCAAAGAAGGCGTCAACATCCGCAAGGAAGATCAGACGCTGGCGACGATTACTTTTCAGAATTATTTTCGCCTCTACAAGAAGTTGAGTGGCATGACGGGCACTGCCGAGACAGAGGCGGCTGAGTTCGAGAAGATTTACAAGCTGGAGATTGTGGTGATTCCCACGAACAAGCCGATGCTGCGGCTTGAGAATCCTGATGTTGTCTACCTGACAGAGAAGGCAAAATTCAATGCTGTGGCAGATGATATTTTGCAACTGCATGATAAAACTCAGCCGGTTCTGGTGGGCACAACTTCGATTGAAAAGAGCGAGCGGCTTTCAGGAATTCTGCAACGCAAAGGTGTAAAGCACGTTGTGCTGAATGCGAAATTTCACGAGCGTGAGGCAGAGTATGTGGCACAGGCCGGGCGATTGGGTGCAGTGACGATTGCAACCAACATGGCAGGTCGCGGCACCGATATTCTACTCGGCGGCAACGCGGAGTTCATGGCACGGCAAGAGATGGTGAAGAAGGGAAGCGCGCGGGCCATCAGTGTCAATGAAGGCGCAATCAACCCCATGGCACCGGCCGGCTTTTTCCGCTTTTATTATCAGGGGCAGGAGTTTGAGGTTGCCGAGCCAGAGTGGGCCGCGGTTTACAAGGTTCACGCCGAGGCTGCGCGCGCGGACCATGAACAGGTGATCGCAGTGGGTGGGTTGTTCATTTTAGGCACGGAGCGGCATGAATCGCGGCGCGTGGATAATCAGCTTCGTGGTCGCGCGGGTCGTCAAGGCGATCCCGGCGAATCGTGCTTCTATCTTTCGCTTGAAGATGATTTGATTCGTATCTTCGCCAAGCAGTGGATGAGTTCGATGATGCAGCGCATGGGCATGGTGGAAGACGAGCCGATTGTGTCCAAGATGATTTCCAAGCGCATTGAAGCGGCACAGCAGGCAGTTGAATCGCAGAACTTCGAGAGTCGCAAGCACATTCTGGAATACGACGACGTGATGAACAAGCAGCGCGAAGCCGTGTACGGATTGCGGCGGCAGTTGCTTGAAGAAGCCGACCAGAAGGAATTGATTCTTGAGGATTACGTTGGTGGAATTCTGAGTTCGATTCTGGACGAATTTGCGGGCGAAAAGCTGCGTCCTGACCAATGGAACATCAAGGGACTGGAAGAGAAGCTGGTGGATCATTTCGGCTTGCAATATGCCTCGCTGAATATTGGTGCTGCCGGAATCATTCCGCAGGAACTCAATCGCCACGAACTGGGCGAAGCGATCTTTGAGAAGTTGAAGCAGGATTACGATGCGAAAGAGGCGATCTTGAGCGCCACGACGATGCGCTATCACGAGCGGATGGTGATGCTGAGCGTGGTCGACGGGCTGTGGAAGGATCATTTGCTTTCAATGGACCACTTGAAAGAGGGCATTCATCTGCGTGGTTATGCGCAGAAGGATCCACTGGTGGAATATAAGAGCGAGTCCTACGATATGTTCGAGGCGATGATGCTCAAGTTCCAGGAAGATACGGTTCGGTTCCTCTTCCGTATGCAGATTCTGGGGCCAGACGGGCAACCGGTGAATGCGGCACCTCAGCCTCGGCGTGAGATTCCTGCAGCGCCTCCGGTTGCCAGCGCGGATCGGGCTGCGAGTCTGGATGCGGCACCGCGAGAGATTGCGATCTCCACACGACAGGCTTCAACGACCATTGACGCGTTGGAAAAAGAGTTTCATCGCAAGAAGCAGCGAGAGTTGGAAGCGGCCAGCTTTGCAGGCGCAGGAGATGCAAGCGCACCTACACAACGCCGTACCGGCGAGAAGGTCGGGCGCAACGATCCCTGCCCTTGCGGATCGGGCAAGAAGTTCAAAAAATGCCACGGAGCTGAAAAGTGATTTTGTAAAATCCAGCACAACTATCACAGGGCTGGGATCACGACCAGCCCTGTGATTGCTCCTATTCCAGAAGAACCAGCACTAATTTCCAAGCGTGAAATTGATTTCTATAGAGGTCGTTGCCACACCATCACCAGGCTCGAACTTCCATTTGCGCACAGCGTCTTCAGCAGCGGGCGACAACATATGGCTACCGCTGACTGTTTTCACGTCGGTCACGTTGCCAGCCGCATCAACAGTGACATCCAGCTTGACGCTGCCGGAAATCCTCATGCGCTTGGCGATCTCAGGATAGACTGGCGGCACACGTGATTTGACGGCGCGACCTTCCGCCGCGCATACAGGCAACAAAAGCAGCATAGCCAAGCTCAGAGCAGTTGCTTGAAGCAGCTTAGTTGCTTTGCTCCGACCCATAAAGAAATATTCATTTCTCCGATTGCGATTCATTGTCTCCCCCAGACGCTTGCTTGGACTCATATAAGTTATCGACTGGGCGAAGAGCATCGTTAATTATTTTTCAGGCTGCAATGAGTAAAACCTTCAGATTGATCTCACCATACGAGACACCTACCGGATGGCGGATACTATCGCTGCAAAAGTAAGGTCTTCGACCATCGCATGGTGTTGCTGCCGCCATTGGTCGAAGAGCCGGCCATAGCTGAGTGTGATGTACTGTGAGGGGTCAATTCCCAATCGCGCGGCGGAACGGTCAATCCATGCGGCAGAGCCTTCGAGCTCTGCGTAGTTACCTATCGGGGTCTCATCGACGACACAATGGCCATCGCCGTCGGTCCATTCGGTACGCCACTTCTCGTAGCGAAAGGCAGGAACCAGACCAAGCGATAGAAAAACCGTGGCTAAGGCCTCGCCGTCTGCAACTTCTGTTTCGGTTTCGATGCGGTGCTTGTGACGATCTTCTGCGGGGCCTTGATCTGGCGGTCGTTTGTGTGTCAGGGTCCAGCGTCCGGCATATCCGCGAATGCGCAAAATCTCGGTGCGAGAGCGAAGGGAGCGATCCTGCGTGTCGTAAAGCACATTGCTCTCAAAAGAGCGGACGGTTTGCAGAGTGAATCCAGCACCACTCAATCTGCCGGAAAACTCAGCAAGATCGGTCAGCAAGAATTTGATTTCGGTTTCGATGGCCATCGTAAGCTGTGAGTATACGGCAGGACGGCAGAATTGTGTAGACGTCTATAAATTTCCATCTTGGACGAATCGGCTGGACGATGGCAAAATCCACCCCCATCCTTTCTGATGTTTTGCGGAAAGGATGGGGAATACCACACTCGTTCAAAGCGCAATCGCCTCTACATGGTTCATACTTTATCTATGCAACCGTCGCGTGCGAATTTTAGTTTTTCTTGGCTTCTGGTCATGCTTCTGGCGGCCGGTGTTGCGGTTGCGGCACAAACAAGCCGAGTAGCATCGCATCCATCAGCGCAATGGCAGCGTGCAACCAATCATGTTGGTAACAATGCACCCGATGCGCAGGTGCTGGTGCTAGAGATTGGCACAGGAAGATTGCTGGCATCTGCGCATCTGGCTGAAGCGGGCAGAACGCTTGCGACTCCCGGCTCTACGCTCAAGCCACTGATCCTCTACTATGCCTTGCGATCGAAGCGTTGGGATGAGCAGCGCAGAGTTGCTTGCAGCCGTCAATTGCGCATAGGCTCTCATCAACTGAATTGTTCACATCCAGTTACTGACCCGATGAATGCCGAGCAGGCACTTACGTGGTCATGTAACTCGTACTTTGCGGAGTTAGCTGCAACGCTAACTCCAGACGAACTACGCAGAGCACTGAGTGAGAGAAATCTATTGGCAGCCACTGGCTTGACTGCACAGGAGAACGTAGCCCAGTTTCGCGAGCCGATCACAAGCCAACAGGTTCAACTATCTGCGTTGGGTGTGGAAGGGATTCGCGTGACATTGGCCGAGTTAGCAGAGTCTTATCGGTCGTTGGCTAATGAGTTAGTTGCATACCCAGAGACCAGTGCAGCGAGAGTGGTTCGCGCTGGTCTGGCCGACTCAGCCAGCTTTGGCATGGCGGGCGCAGCAGCGTTGGGCGGTGTGCCGGTTGCAGGCAAAACCGGAACGGCCAGCGCAGAGTCTGGCGGCGCAACGCATGGTTGGTTCGTGGGTATGGCACCGGCTGAATCACCGCAAGTAATTCTGGCAATCTTTCTGCCGTCTGGACGAGGTGCGGATGCGGCTCAGGTTGCGGCAAACGTACTTGCGTGTTCGCCCTTGAGGAAGCGATGAGGCCTCTGGTATTTGCGCAAATTCTATTTATTGCCGCAGTAGCTGCGACAGGTCAGACTGCGCCGCGCTCAACCCTTCGCGTGGGCGTGTGGACGTTGTGGCACGATCATCAAGCCTCTGTTAAATCTGGTGCAGGCGCTTCACTACGGACGTGTGAAACCTGCAGGGCACAGCCGTTTGAGAATATTGCAATTCAAACAACGGGAAATGGACTGGAATGGACAGATCAACATGAGCGTATGCACTCGGCAACGGTTCTACTACTTACAGGTAGTTATCGACTCGAAGCTCATGGTGAGTCGTTGACGCTAACATATCCATTGGAAATTTCAGCGCATTCAGGTGCGCTTCAGTTAGTGACAGTGTTACCTGTTGAGCGTTATGTGGAGCTTGTTGTTACTGCCGAGAGCGGTGCTGCTGACGGCCCAGAGTCGCGTAAGGGGCTGGCGATTGTTGCGCGTAGTTATGCGCTTCAACTAACTCATGGACATACGAGATTCGATGTGTGTGACTCGACTCACTGCCAATGGGTGCGCTGGCGCTCTACCCCTGAAGCTCATGCAGCTGCGTTGGCTACGGCTGGAGAAGTTTTGTGGTTTCATGGAAGTCGCGCCGCTGCTTACTTTCATCAAAATTGTGGAGGACGTACGGCAGCAGCGGAAGAAGTTTGGCCGCAACACAATTCAACAAACCGCACGGGGCCGGGAGTTTTACTTTCGCACTCTGATCTTTATTGCCAGCGTGTTGGATCAAGTGAGTGGTCAACGACGCTTTCTCGCAGTGAGTTAACTCAGGCGTTGGCGGCGGCAGGACTTGCTGCGTCGGGATGGAAGAGTATCACGGTTGCTCAGCGCGGTGAATCTGGTCGTGCCTCGGTATTGTCTGTTGGTGCAAACAAAATCCTGGCAGAAGATTTTAGGCTTGCAGTGGGCCGCACATTTGGATGGAATCGAATCCGCAGCAATTGGTTTGAGGTTGCGGCACAGGGCGATGGATTCCTATTTCATGGGCGCGGATCGGGCCACGGAGTAGGTCTGTGCCAAGCGGGCGCGGCAGAAATGGGTCGCGAAGGGTACAGTTATCACGAGATACTTGCACAGTATTTTCCCAAAGATAGGCTGGGTGAGGAAACTACGGGCGACGCATGGACGACGTCAGTTGGGCCAGGATTCATATTCGAGACAAGCGAGGCTACTAACTCGAAATATCTTCCAACTATCTCGCGTGCCCTAACTGAGGCTGAAAGCCGAAGCGGGCTACACTCAAGCACTGTTATTGCAGTCCGCGCCTACCGTTCCACTCCAGCCTTTCGTGATGCAACGCTGGCACAAGGCTGGGTTGCGGCCTTCACAGAAGGTGATTTTATTGCTCTGCAACCAATGCCTGTGCTGGCTTTGCGCAAGCTGTTAGATGGTGTGTTGCGACACGAGTTTCTGCACGCACTGGTGGAAGAACAGGACTCCGCACATACACCACTCTGGCTGCGTGAAGGCTTGGTTGAGGTATGGTCTGGAGAGAACACTAAAGCGCCGACACCTGTGTTGACACTAAAACAAATCGACCAAAAGCTTGCGCACTCAGCAAGCGAGTCCGAGTCAGAAGCTGCACATCAGGCGGCTGGTTGGTATGCCGCCCAACTTCTGACCCGATATGGTCGCGTTCAAGTACTGGCGTGGTTGCGCTCCAGTGTGCCACAGAGCGTGTTAGTCACTCTCCGGTAATGGTAACTTAGCAGAGGCTTCTTCACCTTTATCCGAGGGTCCGATCAAGGCGGGAAGAGCTACTAACTCAGCGTTTGACGGCGGTTGCTGGTGACTAAAAAGAACTGCCACCCAACCCAGCAAAAGAACCCAACTACTTATCGACAAAATGTAAGTTGCAACTAACTTCAGGGTTACGTGCCAGACCTGTGCCGAAACTGTTCCGCGTGGTTCAGAAGTAAAGAAGTGACTCGGTAACTGTTGGCCGACCAATGCGGCTAATACTACGCCAAGCCACCAGCGCCAATTTCGAAGCATCTGAAAGACTCTCCGCCAAGGCAAACGCAGTCCCCATTGCGCAGAAGCAGTAGCAAACGGAATCAACTTAGCCGGAATAACTACCCAACGAATGACCCAATCCACATCGAGAATCCAGAGATAGATGTGTTCATAGGTGAATAACCTGGCTCGTAAATGAGATGGAGCCTTTGAGTTCAAGTAACCAGCCCACTGCGGAACCTGATCGTCGCACCAGTTCAGCAATGCCCAGGCTAGTGCGCAAATCGCTAACCAAACGAGCAGTGAGAATGCACCCCAAACTAGTTTTACGCGCTTTCCGTCATCGTCAGCAAAACTGCGCATGGTTCCAGTTTGTAACTCGAGTGCTGAAATTGCCAATAGCAGCGACAACAAAAGCGAGAGAGTTACTTGCCAGAGGTGCTTTTCTGGAATACGAGTCCATGCCATACCGATTAGAACCAGCAGTAGCGTCAAACCAAACTGGATAGCAACCCAACGGCGACTCTGAACGAGGCGGGCATATAACTCTCTCAATAAACTCATTGCTGCACCTCCAGGGTTGCGGGTTCTGTGGTAGTTTCCACGTTCGATTGATACATAGGTCCAGCTTGCGCGGGACTTATAACAAACTTACCTGGAGTAACTACCTTGAGTAAATAAACATACTCGCGACGGCCACTGAATTCTGTATTGAAGAAGGCTGCGCGGTCATCATGAAACTCCTTGCGAGTAAACCAGTCAGCCCACCAATCGGGTTTGTGATTCAGCTTGTAGAGACCGGTATTTGGCAGGAATTCAGTACCTGCCGGAATAGGATCCTCCGCAAGAAGATACTTCCAACTCGTGCCGTTCAGCGCCAGACGCACAGCAACAATATCGCCAACATGAACTGGACCTTTTAGTGGAGTCAGGTCGTATGTGATCGGGTCGGTCGGTTTAGGCTGATTCTTGTCGAGAACATAGTAGTCACGTGTGATATTGAGCGCGAGTTGGCCAGTCTGATAGAGTCGTCGATCTGCTGCATACCAGAAACTCTCAACCGACCAGTATGAGATGCCATTACCGCTCTTGCGAATTGTCACCTGGCCTCCGCCACCTAACTGCGAAGCTGGCACTTTAATGCGCCAGGGCTGCGTGAAGGCGTCCTCTGGAGCAAAGTGCCGCTTGCCCACGCTCGTTCCGTTGACCATAACTTCAACGTCGGAACTATTGGCTAACTCGCCACTCAACGCCAGATAATCAGTAAGTCCACCGATCACCATAGCTGTCTGTTTGGTCGAATACCAAAAGTCGCCGTCACGATGCCCAG
>Ga0182030_10007535_pt1 | contig 22697 bp, 13 predicted proteins | sample 812S3MmetaG_FD_121299 | JGI IMG/M metagenome (GOLD analysis project Ga0182030, IMG submission 121299) | Permafrost microbial communities from Stordalen Mire, Sweden - 812S3M metaG (Illumina Assembly) | ecosystem: Environmental > Terrestrial > Soil > Wetlands > Permafrost | place: Sweden...
CCCGCGCAGCTTGCAGCCGCAAGCTGCGCGGGGTGCGGGACGAATAGAGGGCGGGAGCCGTGATTTCGGCGGGGCTGAAGCCCCGCCCTTCCAGCATCGTCCAAACCTGGTGAGAAGTCCGGGTTAGGTGAGGGGTCCCTTTCAACCCATTCGACTTTGACGGTGCTGCCCGCTTGAGCGGTGGGGTGGATTTGTAGTAAAAAATTTTGAAGAGGACCTGGTCGATCAACTGTTCAATTGGAGCGAGAAGCGGTTCGCCGGGATTTTGCTTATGCTTGCGCACTTCGGCAAGTAGGGTAAGCAGGAGCCGGTGATTCCCAAGATCAGTCAAGAAATACTGGCGGGAATGATCGGAACCACCTGGTCGCGGGTCAGCCATTTTATGAATAAATTCCACAAGCTCGGATTTATCGATTACAATGGCGACTTGCAGGTTCACAGGTCACTTCTCAACATAGTTTTACATGATTAGAGTGCTTTCTCGCGAAAGCCCCGGGCCAAAAAGGAGCCCGCGTCGGGGGGCCTTCCGTTATTTTTAAAAGTGAGCAATATTGAGTAGATTTCTGTCCCTGCGAGCTTTAGCCTGCGCTAGGGCAGAATCGTGGTATCTCACCGCATTCCGAAACGACCCTCCACACGCCGAAATTACCTGGCCGAATGCTGTGCGTAGTAAGTACGGACCCAACTGCTTCCTGTAATCGGACCCACACACGTAACTCCGTGCATCGAGGCGAATGGCAAATGAATATTCTTCTCTACAATCCGGACAACGAAGTCACCAACAATTTCATGCCGCATCTTTGGATGTTCCTCCTGAAGTCGCTCACGCCGCCGGGTCACAACGTGTTCCTCATCGACGGCAACGCGCGGCGTATGAGCACTCAGGACCTCGTGGAATACATCCGGGAGAATCACATTGGGCTGGTGGGGATTGGCGCCATGACGCGCATGATCCGGAAGGCTTACCGCATGGCGGATGCCGTGCGGGCTGCCGGTGTTCCGGTGGTAATGGGAGGCCCGCATGTCACCGAGGTGCCGGACGAACCGCTGGGACGTGACGGCGAACCTCGCCACGCCGACGCGGTGGCGCTGGGGGAAGCCGACCAGACTTGGCCGGCCATCGTTGCCGATGCGGAGCGCGGCACGCTGAAAGAAGTCTATGCCCCGGTCAATACGGACGGCAAAGAAGTCAAGCCTTCTTTGGATGACTACCCGATGATCCCCTGGGACCGCATGGACATGGACCAATTTAACCTGATCAAGCATTTTCCCAAAATGGCGCGGCGGCTGCTGTCACTTTTCGGCATGACGTGGCAGAGCTTCCACCTGATTCCGATTGAGTCCGGGCGCGGCTGTCCCTACGGGTGTGAGTTCTGCACGGTGACGGGCTTCTTCGGCGACTCCATCCGGTTCCGGTCAAATGAAAGCGTCGTCAACGAACTGCTGATGCTGAAGGCATTGGAGAAGCGCGAAAAAGGAAAGGTCGCGGTTTTTTTCATCGACGATAACTTTGCCATCAATCCCCGCCGCACCAAGTCATTACTGCGCGAGATCATCGCGCGCGGAGCCCAGGTGCCCTGGGTAGCACAAATCAGTATGAACCTGCTCCGCGATGAGGAATTGGTCTCCCTGATCGCCCAAAGCGGCGGCAGGTGGATCTTCATGGGCCTCGAGTCTATTGACCCGGAGAACCTCAAAAGTGTCAGCAAGGGATTCAACAAGCCCAACGAATATCAAGCCGTCCTGGAACGCCTCGCCCGCCACAATGTTTACGCCATCACCTCGTTCATTTTCGGGATGGATGGCGACCGCCCCGGTGTGGCCCAGCGCACCCTGGATGTGGTTCGCTCCTGGCCGCCCGGGCTTCCGGTGTTTGGTTTGCTGACGCCCTACCCGGCGACACCGCTCTACGACCGGTTGGCCACAGCCGGGCGGCTCACTCGGCCAAAACACTGGCTGGAGTTCAAGCCCTTCACCATGGCCTTCAAACCTTTAGGGATTACCGTTGATCAAGCGGAGGAAGAGGTCCGGCAGGCCTGGGCGTCGACTTACAGCCCCCAGACAATCGCCTCTACGATGGGATGGCTGGAATCGAGGACTTTTACCGACCGCCTGATTCATCTGCTCTGCCGCCTGGCTTTCCGGGGAATTTATTTTCCGCAGATGAAGCGGCAGGATTGGTTGCACGTCCTTTTTCAAAATCGGGTTCCCATCCTCCACCTCCTCGCCCAGGCGCTGGAACTGAAATTCAAACCGCACCCGCGCGAGCCTCTCTCCCTCGAACCCCAACGATCGGCCGAGCCCACAGTGTGAGCATCGGAACACATTGAACTTCCGGTGCTGCAAGCTTAGACTCAGGGTATGAACTTTGAATGGGACCCGGCAAAAGCGGCGGGGAACCTTCTTAAGCGCGGAGCCTCATTTGAGGAAGCTTCGAGCGTTTTCTATGACCCCTGGCAGTGACGGGCGGCGATCCCGACCATTCGGAAAGGGAACCAAGGCGGTCACTTTTTCCGTGTCGCCGGGCGGGCAGCGTTCAGGTTACGTCCATCGAACTGCCCATTGACTCTGCCGGGGCCTTGCCCTAGTCTAGTGCAAATCACCGGATTCATTCCAGGAGGGTATGGATGAAGAGTTCCAGGAAATCGGTTCTCTTTCTGATTTTGGTCGCGGCGCTTGCCGGGTTGGGCGTAGGCGCGCTGTACGCCCAAGGCCCACCCGGGGAAAGCGCGAAGGATCCGCTTCTCGACACGCTCAACAGCGAATTTCGGGTGCAATATCAACAGGCATTGGCGGCCACACTTGCCCATGCAGGGCCCATGATTCTGGAGGAGGGGGACAACCTGATTCTGGTTCACAACGGTGAACGCACCACCGTGACGGTGAAGCCTGTGGAGTATCACGAGCTCAAGGCCGTCGCCCACATTCCCCTGGCGCTCTTCGTGATGCTGTCATTTCCGCAGGAAGCAAGCCTCCCTGCTGGCCGCCGGGAGAGCCTTCGCGGCTACCGCGAGCTGATGGAAAAGGCGCGTGCGACCCTGCCGGACCGCCGCTTTACCCCTGAGCAACTTTTGCGGCAGCAAGAGATCTTTAGCGCCTCGTTCGAATTACTGGATCAGGTCCTTGCCAAAGGTCAGGTGAAACCGCAGCAGCTTGCCGGCTTCGCGGCGGAAATCGGGCCGCTGTTGCTCGCCAATGTTGCGGATGCGACGGCGCTGGAGATGCGCAAGCTTTACGCGACGGCAGCGGCTTGGCAGCGACAGCTCAGCCCGGCGGAGTGGAATGCGCTGCACGTGGTAATGATTGGCCCGCACATGCCGCGCGAGCAGGAGTGCTCCATGCAGTTCTTTGAGCGTCTTTTCCATGAGCCCGAGGAAGGCAATCGGATCGTCTATGCCGAAGCTCTGTGGAATGAGAAAGACGCGCTTACTCTGCTCGCCACGCATGTGGTGGATGAGGCCGCCGGAAAAGCCTTTTTTGGCGACCCGATGCGCATGCACCGCGATTTGCTCGCCGACGCGGCCAAGACTTACCTGGATGCGCATCCACTCGCGCCGTAGAGCGCCATTTCGTGGTGTCGGAAACTGGCTGCGTGCGGTGCGCACGCATGTGGCAACAGGAGTCCCACCCTTGGGTCTAACGGGGATTTCTCCCCACGGGTCTGGAAGGGTGGGGCCGTACAGGCCGCGGAAAAACCGAACAATGCTGTCATCCTGAGTCCTTCGCTGTCATTCTGAGCGAAGCGAAGAATCCCGCCCTGCTGCTCAGGATAAACTGCTCGAAGGATCTCGCTCTGGGCATTATCAAGGCAATGCGAGATTCTTCGTCGCCGCTGCTCCTCAGAATGACAGCGCTTTCGAGTTTTTCCGCAGCCTGTTTAGCCCCGCTATTTCAAGGCCTTCCCGGCTAATCCCGTCTCGTCCAAGCGCGGGGAGAAATCCGGACTAACGCGCCGGCGGCTTGCCCGACCCGGTTGCGGCCAGGCAAAATCCCTCCCCCCAAGTTGCGCATCTGCTGCTAAATTAGCTACCTCATGCGGTTCTCTATTAAGGGACTGTTGGCTTTTCTGGCGACCTTCGTCGCCCTGCTTCTATTGCACCTGCCCCTGCTCCGCCTGCCTTACCACTGGGATGAAGCGGGGTATTACATTCCGGCGGCGTTGGACTTCTATCGCTCGTGGTTGCTGATTCCAATAACCACGCTGCCTGAGGGTCACCCGCCGCTGGTCATGATCTATCTCGGTCTCGCGTGGCGCCTATTCGGCTATTCGCCGTGGACCACACGCGCCGCGATGACACTGGTCGCAGCCGCAACGGTCACATCGCTCTATGCGTTGGGGCGTCGCGTTGGCAGCCGTGAAGTCGCCGCCTGGAGCGCCCTGCTCCTGGCGCTATCGCCGCTCTTCTTTGCCCAAAGCACCCTTGCCCACCTGGATCTTACCGCCGCGCTTTTCACCACCTTGGCGGTTCTGTTCCTGCTTGGTGATCAGCCTTGGCTCTTCGCGCTGGCGGCTTCGTTGGCCGTTCTCAGTAAGGAAACCGCCGTGGTTCTGCTGCCCGTTGTATGGCTCTATGCGTGGCGAAGGGGACGCGGGCTTGCGGCCAAAGGGCCCCTTGCCCTCTCAACCTGGGCGGCGCTGATTACGCCGCTGGTGCCGCTTGCGGCCTGGGCGCTGTACTACCACCACGGGACAGGCTACTTTACGGGCAACCGTGAGTACCTCAGCTACAATTTGTATTCCACTCTTTCCCCCGCGCGGGTTTTCTGGAGCCTGCTGCGACGCGCTTATGAGCTCTTTATCGGCGGATTCAATTGGCTGCTTACTGCGTGCGCTCTGGTGGGGTTCTGGTGGGGGCGGAAGCACTCCAAGCTGGATCCAGCCCGCGTGGCCGCAGGACCTCCCTGGCGGCCCTTCATTTTTCTGACTGCCGGGTTGGTGGCCATCTATCTGTTTCTGTTAAGCCTGGTGGGTGGTGCGATTCTGCCCCGGTATCTCCTTCCCGTCTTGCCCCTGTTCTATCTCGTCGCGGCGGCCCTGGTGATGCGCTTACCCGGCTTCCCGGCGCGGCTCATTTTGACGGCGGCCGCAGGCTGCTTTGTGTGGGCATGGTTCATCAACCCGCCCTACCCATTTCCATTTGAGGATAACCTCGCGTATGCAGACTTCATCCTGCTGCACGAGCAAGCAGCGCATTATCTGGAGGCCCAGCCCGGCCAGCCGCGGATTCTCACGGCGTGGCCGGCGACAAACGAACTCACCGAGCCTTACCTCGGCTATGTGCGGAGGCCGTTGCGCGTCGTTCCGGTGCAGGGTTTCGCGCGGGAGGAGTTCGCCGACGTGCCCCCGGAGTCGTTTGACCTGCTCTATCTCTATTTCCGCAAGTGGGAGCCGCCCGGAAATTGGGTGACGCGCTTCCCGGGCTGGCTGCGAGTGCAGGGGCGCTACTTCGATTATCGGCCGCAGGTTGCGGCGCAGGACTTGGTTGCCCGGTACCACCTCCGGTTGCTGACGGAGCTGGAACGCCGCGGCCAATGGGTGCGAATTTACTCCCACTGAAAGGTAATGACTCATTTTGAGGTGCCGCGGGCGCCCCGCCCGTGTCCAGACACGGCCAAGAGAAGCTGTGAAAAAATCAATTTTGGGCCTGTTATCCACGATGTAACTCATTGAAAATGCATGATGCCAAAATTTGAAAATCCGATTTTTTCACGGCTTCAGATGGCCGTGGCACTTCGATGTGAGTCACCGCCCGCTGAAACGGCGATGCCCGCCGGCTTTGGCGCTTATGTTATACTCGCCGTTCGATGCTAGGAAGTGTTGTCTCGCGCTGGCGGGTTGTTGGGTGATACCTCTTTTTCAGGGATAAAACTCCATTCCCCAATTCTGTCATTCTCCCTTGAGCGTTCCGGGAGTTTCCGGGGAGGGGTCCTGTTGCGCGTTGGCAGTGGAGGTTGTGCGTGTTTCCCCTGAAGTCCGAGCGGCAGACAGCCGCACCTCAATGGGTTGGCTTTTTGCCGGCGCGCGCGGCGGGACTTTGGCTGTGGGCACGTACTTTCGCTCTGTTGATTGCGGTCCAAGGCCTTTGGGCTCAGCAGGATAATGCCCAGGTGAAGAAGCCGAAAGAGATCGTGGTGGTCACCGGCGTCTATGAACCCGTGCCTCTCGGAGAGGTCGATCGCCCCATCACTCAGCTCGATGTTCGCAGCAACGAACTGGTTTCTAACTCCCTGGAAGACTTTCTGCGCCTCGATTCCTCCGTTGATTTGCAGGAGCGCGGAGTGAATGGCACGCAGGCGGATGTCGCGATGCGGGGGGGGACATTCGAGCAAACCTTGATCCTGGTGGACGGTTTCCGCATGAACGACCTGCAAACCGGGCATCACGACATGGATTTGCCCTTCCCCGTGGACTCTTTTTTCGATGTGGAGGTTTTGCACGGCGCGGGTTCGGCGCTCTACGGCTCCGATGCCGTGGGTGGGGCCATCAACTTTATCACCCATCCGCCGCCCGTCACGGAGCTTCGCTTGCGCACCGGCTTCGGCAACTTCGGGGTCAACCAGGAAAGCGCCACGGGGAGTCTCGTCACCGGCAGCCTGGCGGAGCAACTTACCTTTGCGCGCGATTATTCCTCTGGATTCATGCCGGATCGCGATTATCGGGACCTCGCACTCACATCGCTCACTGACTTTTCCACCGCCCTGGGCAATTCGGAACTCATTTTGGCGCACAACGACCGCCCTTTCGGCGCCAACCAGTTTTATGGGCCCTACGACTCGTGGGAGCACACCAACACCTATTTCGTGGCCGGGAAGCAGGATCTGGGGAAATCCACCCAGGTTTCATTTGCCTATCGCCATCACCGCGACCGCTTCGTGCTTTTCCGGGAAAATCCCCTGTATTACCAGAACCTGCATGCGCTTCAGAGCTTTCAGGCGGCTCTGCGAAGGCGGCAATTGCTCAGCCAAAACACCCATATCTTTTATGGGGCGGAAGGTTACAGTGACAGCATCCACAGCACGAATTTGGGGGACCACACCCGTGGCCGCGTGGCCGCGTATGCGGCTCTGGATGCGCGAGCGCTGAACCGTTTTTCCTTCAACATCGGAGCACGCGAGGAGGTTTACCGGTCCGTGCAAGGCCAGTTTAGCCCCAGTATCAGTGCCGGCTATTGGTTGAACTCCCACTTGAAATTTCGCGGAAATGTCAGCCATGCCTTCCGCGTGCCATCGTTGACAGACCTCTATTATCACGATCCCACCAGCGTCGGCTCCCCCAATCTGCGGCCGGAACGCGCCTGGGATATGGAAACAGGACTCGAATGGAATGGCCGCCGCCGTCTGCACGGCGACCTCACGTTGTTTCAGTTGCGTGAGCAGGACGTTATCGACTATATGCGAGACTCTCCCACGGCAATCTGGCAGGCGACCAACATCGATCGACTTCATTTCGATGGCATGGAAAGCTCTCTTCGGGCGCCTCTTTCCCATTCACAAGAGCTTGATTTGAGCTACACCGCGATGCATGGGTACCATGAGGCGATGCCGGGGATTGAATCAGAGTATGCGTTTTGGTATCCCGCCCAATCCGGCATCGTTTCCTGGAGGGCGCAGTTGCCGCACGGTATTCTTGCCCGCTCCAGGGTGGGGGTTCTTGATCGCTACGAATACAAGACCTATGGCTTGTGGGATGTATATTTGGCTCGGTCCACGGGACGGTTTCATCCCTTTGTCCAACTCACCAACCTGACGAATACTTCCTACCAGGAGGTCCAGATGGTGGCCATGCCGGGCCGGGCGGTGGTGGCAGGCGTGGAGGTTGTGGTCTTTTCGGGAAAGAAGTGAATGCCGGTTGACGGCTCTCCGTCAAGGCCGCACGAGCCGGCGGCAGAAAGTCCTTGATTAGATATTAGAAAGGGCTTAGGGAGGCTTTTAAAAGCTTCTAGAATATTGACAGCACGCAGGCCTGTGCTATACTCAAACTGTTCGAGTCTAAGGAGGTTCGGACACCTACCAGGTGGGACTCGGACTTTATCATATCGGATTCGGGTTGGTAGTGATGACCCTGCCGTCCGCATTTCACCTTCTAAATTGCCTTTGAGGCGCCGTGGAAGCCACAACCTGTAAAAAAGAACTGGTTATTGAAGTCCCTATAGAGGTCGTGCAGCGCGAAGCAGATTCCGTTGCGGGCCAATTCGCCAAACGCGCGCGGATTCCGGGCTTTCGTCCCGGCCACGCTCCAACTTCACTGGTACGTCAGCGTTTTCGGGACGACATTCGCAGTGAAGTTGCCCAAACCTTGATTCCGCGCTTCTTCCAAACAGCAATGAAAGACCAGAAGTGGGAGATTGTTGGCCAGCCGCATTTCGAGGACCTGAAATTCGAGGATGACAAGCCGCTTACGTGCAAGGCCACCTTCGAAATTTACCCGGAGTTTGAGCTCCAACCTTACAAGGAACTGGAAGTCGAGGAGGAGCAACCCGTGATCGCGGACGCCGACGTGGATAAGGCGATCGCGAATCTGGCGGAAAACGCGGCGACATTCGAGGTGGTCACTGACCGTACTGCCATGGATGGCGACTATCTCACGGTCAATTACCGGGGGCAGGACACGTCCTTGCCCGCCAGCCCACCCACCGAAGCGACGGACGCTGCCGTTCACCTGGGCGGGACCCACACGGTGCCGGCGTTTACAGAAAACCTGCGGGGCGCCAAGGTAGGAGAGGCCAGAGAATTCCCGGTTACATATGCCGCGGATTACCCCAAAAAGGCTCTGGCGGGCAAAACTCTTAGTTACCGGGTGGAGATTCAAAGCATCAAAAGAAAAGTGGTTCCTCCTGCGGACGACGAACTTGCCAAGTCTGTTAGCGAGTTTGCGACGCTGGAGGAGTTGCGCGCCAAGCTGCGCCAGGACTTGGCGGAGAGCGCCCAGCGCCAGGCGGAGATCGGCTCCAAACAAAAGTTGGCGGAAAAGCTGCTGGAGGCACACCAGTTCCCCGTCCCCGAGCTTCTGGTGGAAATCCAGTTGGATCGAAAGTTGGAGCGAACCTTGGGGCAACTGCTGGCGCAAGGAATCGATCCACGGGAAACCCAGGTGGATTGGAGAAAAGTCCGCGAAGAGGCCAGGCCTGATGCCGAAAAGGAAGTCCGGGTGGCGCTAGTCCTAAACCGGGTAGGGGATGCTGAGAAGATAGACTTAACGGAAGAGGAACTGGACGATGTTATTCGCGAAATGGCGCGGGAACGCCGCATCACCCCGGCGGAATTGAAGACGCGCTTGACACGCGACGGAAAGCTGGATACACTGAAGTCTACTCGCCGAAATCAAAAAGCGCTGGACTTCATTTACCACAACGCTAAAATCATTCGGAAAAATGCGTAACTAGCCGGCCCGGTTCGAGAGAGTCTGTAGATAAAGAACATGAGCAACCAGCCTAACATGACGTTGGTCCCCATGGTGGTGGAACAAACCAACCGTGGCGAGCGTGCGTACGATATCTACTCGCGCCTTTTGCGCGACAATATAATCTTTATCGGTACTCCCATTGACGACAACGTCGCCAACCTGGTGACGGCGCAATTGCTCTTTCTGGAAGCCGAGGACCCGGAAAAGGACGTTTCTCTTTATATCAATTCGCCGGGAGGAGTGGTTACGGCGGGGATGGCCATTTACGACACGATGCAGTTTATTCGCCCCGACGTGGCAACCATCTGTATCGGGCAGGCCGCCAGCATCGCCGCGCTTTTGCTCGCCTCCGGCACCCCCACCAAGCGTTATGCCCTCCCCAACGCACGCGTCTTGATTCATCAGCCTACCATTGGTGGACTCTCGGGGCAGGCGACCGACATTGACATTCATGCCCGCGAAATCCTACGCATTCGTGCCAGCCTGAACGAAATCATGGGAAAACATACCAACCAACCCATTGAAAAGATTGAGCGCGACGTGGAACGTGATTTCTGGATGAGCGCCCAGCAAGCGCACGAATACGGCATCATTGATGAAATCATATACAAGCACAAGTAGAACCCGGAGATGAATTTGAAACGCCCTGGTACCGAGGAATTGCTTCATTGCTCCTTTTGCCAGAAGCCTCAGGACGCGGTGGCGAAGTTGATATCTTCGCCGGGCGACCATGCGCGCGCGTACATCTGTGATGAATGCGTCGCGGTGTGCAACAGCATCCTGGAGGAAGATCGCGGGGATCGCCTACCCGCGGCGCAACCCAAGTTGCCGCGCCCCGCGGAGATCAAGACGTTTCTCGACCAGTATGTGGTGGGCCAGGATAAAGCCAAGAAGAAACTCGCCGTGGCCGTTTACAACCACTACAAGCGCAACATTCTGACGCGCATTCGCAGTGATGTGGAGTTGACCAAATCCAATATCCTGCTGATTGGGCCGACGGGCACAGGAAAGACCCTGCTGGCCCAAACCCTGGCGCGCGTGCTGGAAGTGCCGTTCGCCATTGCCGATGCCACCACCCTGACGGAAGCAGGATATGTTGGCGAGGATGTTGAAAATATCATTTTGAAACTCCTGCAAAGCGCCGGCGGTGATGTGCAGCGCACGCAGCAGGGCATTATTTACATCGACGAGATCGACAAGATTTCGAAGAAGGATGAAAACCCTTCCATTACCCGGGATGTTTCAGGCGAGGGTGTACAACAGGCTCTCTTGAAGATTCTGGAAGGAACGGTGGCCAACGTTCCGCCGCAGGGCGGGCGCAAACACCCCCACCAGGAATGCACGCCGGTGGACACCACGAACATCCTGTTCATCTGCGGCGGGGCTTTTGTGGGGCTGGAAAAGGTAATCGAACACCGCATGGGTAGGAAAACCATGGGCTTTCGCGCCGAGGCGCCCGCGGCGCCGGTCTCGCTGGGGCGGCGCGATATTGCCATTCTCGAGCAGGTGCAGCCGACGGACTTGATCCACTACGGGCTGATTCCCGAATTTGTGGGCCGCTTGCCGGTGGTCAGCGTTCTTAGTGACCTGGACCAGCAAGCCCTCATTGAAATTTTGACGCAACCCAAGAATGCCCTGGTTCGTCAATACCAACGGCTCTTTGAATTTGAAAATGTCAAGTTGCGGTTCAACGAGGCGAGCCTCAGTTCGATCGCCGCCCAGGCGCTGGAAAGGAAAGTGGGCGCGCGCGGGCTGCGCATGATTCTGGAAGACTTGATGCTGGACCTGATGTACCACCTTCCCAGCCAGCGCAAGATTCGCGAATTTGTTGTAACCGATGAGATGGTGAAGAACCACGAAATAAATTTCAGTTCCGCTTTCCTTGAGAAGGCAGGTTAATGGATCCCCTTATGTTTTCTGGCCGTGAAAAGAACGACACTCGATTGTTGCCCATGATGCCCATACGCGATGTGGTCATCTTTCCTCACATGATGACTCCTTTCGTGGTGGGGCGCGAAACCTCGATCCGGGCGCTGGAAGAAGCCCTGGCGGGCGATAAGAAGATTTTTCTGGCGACACAGCACGATGCTGCCGTCGATGAGCCCAAGCCCAATGAGATTTACCAGGTGGGGACGATCGCGAATATTGTTCAGAGCCTGAAGTTGCCCGACGGCAACATCAAGGTTTTGGTGGAGGGCGTCGAGCGCGGGAAGATTCTGAAAATGTCGAGCGAGGAGGGCCACCTCCGCGTCAACGCACAGACCAAGCAATTTCGGCCGGTGACCACTCCCAGCCTGGAGCAACTGGTGCAGCGCGCCACCTCCCTCTTTGAGCAGTACGTCAAACTTTCCCAGAGCCTCAATTACGAAACCATGATCGCGGCCGTGAAAGTGGATGAAATCGGCAAGTTCACGGACACTATTGCCGCCAATCTGAATGTCAGCATCGAGGAAAAGCAGGAACTGCTTGAAATCTTCGATCCAGTGGACCGCCTGACGCGCCTGGCCGACATCCTTGAAATCGAGATCGAGAAGCTGAACGTAGACCGCACCATCCAGGGGCGGGTGAAACGGCAGATGGAGCGCGCCCAACGCGAGTATTACCTGAACGAGAAAATTAAGGCCATTCAGAAGGAGTTGGGCCGCAACGAAAAGAACGAAATCGATGAGTTGAAGAAGAAGATTGAATCCGCCGGCATGACCAAGGACGCTCTTGAGCATGCCACGTCCGAACTCAAACGCTTGGAGATGATGCCGCCCATGTCGGCGGAATCCACCGTGTCACGCAATTACCTCGACTGGTTGCTGGCCGTGCCCTGGAAGAAGAAATCCAAAGAAATCCGCGATATTAGCCGCGCTCAGAAGGTGCTGGAAGAAGACCACTACGGTTTGGATAAGATCAAGGAGCGCATCCTGGAATTCCTGGCCGTGCGCCAGCTTGTCAAGAATCCCCGCGGGTCGATTCTCTGTTTCGTGGGGCCTCCGGGCGTCGGGAAAACCTCGCTGGGCAGGTCCATTGCCCGGGCTACGGGCCGGAAGTTCGTCCGCCTCTCCCTGGGGGGGGTTCGGGATGAAGCGGAAATCCGTGGCCACCGCCGGACTTACATTGGTGCTCTGCCGGGCCAAATCATCCAGATGATGAAAAAGGCGGGTACTGTAAACCCTGTCTTCTTGCTGGATGAAGTTGATAAGATGAGCATGGATTTCCGCGGGGATCCCTCCGCAGCGCTGCTGGAAGTCCTTGATCCGGAACAGAATAGCACCTTCATGGATCACTATTTGGACGTCGAGTTTGACCTCTCGAAGGTGTTCTTTATTACTACGGCCAACGTCGTCCACACCATCCCCCAGCCACTCCAGGATCGTATGGAGATTTTGCGGCTGGAAGGCTATACGGAGCCGGAAAAGCTGGAAATCGCCAAGCGCTTCCTGGTAAAGAAGCAGCGTGAGTCAACCGGTTTGAAGCCGGAGAACCTCACATTCGCGGACGAGGGGATTGTCCAGATCATCCGTCATTACACCCGCGAAGCGGGAGTCCGCAACCTGGAGCGCGAAATCGCCAACGTCAGCCGCAAGGTGGCCCGTAAGGTCGTCAAGGAAGGCCGGAATTTCCAGGCCACAGTGGGCCCGGATGACCTTAAGGAATACCTGGGCGTCCTCAAGTATCGCGATACCAGGACGGAAGAAAAGAACGAGGTGGGTTTGGCGACGGGGTTGGCTTGGACGGAAGTGGGCGGACAGATCCTGACTATTGAAGCCACGCTTATGCAGGGGAAAGGCAAGCTGCTGCTAACCGGCAAACTGGGTGATGTGATGCAGGAATCGGGTCAAGCCGCCATGAGCTATGTGCGATCCCGGACTGCCATGCTGGGATTGGATCCCGATTTTTATCGCCATCTCGACATTCACGTCCACATTCCCGAAGGGGCTATTCCCAAAGACGGGCCCTCAGCGGGAATCACCCTGGCCACGGCGCTGGTCAGCGCGCTCACAAAAATCGCAGTGCGGCGCGATGTGGCCATGACCGGCGAGATTACTCTCCGCGGAAAGGTCCTGCCCATTGGGGGAGTGAAGGAAAAGCTCCTGGCCGCCCACCGCGCCGGTAATCGGACGATCATCCTTCCGCGGGATAACGAGAAAGATTTGGAGGATATCCCTGCGAATATCCAACAGGAAATGACGATTCGTTTCGTCGATCGAATGGACGATGTGCTTGAGATTGCTTTAGAAAAGAAGCTGGAATCTCGCCCTATTCTCGTCCCGGGCGAGGCCACTCCGCCCACCATGGAGACCCCTTCTACAGATTTGGGCCGGGAGCCCATGACGAACTAGACGTATCAAAGGACCAAGGCTTTTTGCCGGAGGATCTGGAAACCCATCGAGGCGCCGGGGCATCAAACCGGTTGGGTTTAAGGCTCTTCGTTTTAGTGGAAGAGCGCCTATTTTCAACCGCTCACAATTTGGTCCGCAAAGGTTTGCAACTACGTACGACGCTTCTTGCCGCACCTTGTACGACTGCTTAGGTACCTCGAGTAATCCATTACGCCTACGGATCGATTCCGCGAGCGACTTGGCAGTGGAACCCGAACAACTGACGGGACGGTCACACGACCGGTAATTTCAACTAATTTGAGAGATAAGTTATGCCTGCAAAGAAACAGGAAGTAAAAGTAGACGAAGTTCAGGAAGAAAAAATCGAGGATCTGAAAGAGGGTGAAGTCCTCGATATTGGCAAGCTCAAAGAGATGAACATCACCACGCTGACGCAAGTCGCCAAAGACTTGGCCGTGGTGGGGGCCACCGGCCTGCGCAAACAGGAATTGATTTTCAAGATCCTGCAAGCGCAGACCGAGAAGAACGGCCTCATCTTCTCCGAGGGTGTGCTCGAATGCCTCCCCGATGGCTTTGGATTCCTTCGCGCGCCGGACTATAACTATCTGCCGGGACCGGATGATATCTACGTGTCGCCCTCGCAAATCCGCAAGTTTGATCTGCGCACAGGTGACACAATTTCGGGACAGATCCGGCCGCCCAAAGAGGGCGAACGCTATTTCGCGCTCATCAAGGTTGAAGCCATCAACTTCGAACCGCCCGATGAGTCGCGGAACAAGATCTTCTTTGACAACCTCACGCCCCTGTATCCCCAGGAGCGCATTCACCTTGAGACGGTCAAGGACAACATCTCGGCGCGCGTGCTTGACTTGCTCACGCCGGTGGGTAAGGGGCAGCGCGGCCTTATCGTGTCGCCGCCGCGCACCGGTAAGACCATGCTGCTGCAAAGCCTTGCCAACTCCGTGACGGCCAATCACCCCGAGATCACGCTAATCGTCCTGCTCATTGATGAACGGCCCGAGGAAGTTACGGACATGCAGCGCACCGTGAAGGGCGAGGTCATCAGTTCGACCTTTGATGAACCCGCCGCCCGGCACGTGCAGGTGGCGGAAATGGTTCTGGAAAAGGCCAAGCGGTTAGTTGAGCACAAGCGCGACGTGGTGATCCTGCTTGACTCCATCACGCGCTTGGCGCGCGCTTACAACACCGTGGTGCCGCCTTCCGGCAAAGTGCTTTCCGGCGGCGTCGACTCCAACGCCCTCCAGCGGCCGAAGCGATTCTTTGGCGCGGCGCGCAACATCGAGGAAGGCGGCAGCCTGACCATTATCGCCACCGCCCTCATCGATACCGGCAGCCGCATGGACGACGTGATCTTTGAAGAGTTCAAAGGCACCGGCAATATGGAAGTCCACCTTGACCGCAAGCTGGTGGACAAGCGCGTCTTCCCTGCCATCGACCTTAACAAGTCCGGCACCCGCAAAGAAGAGTTGCTCGTGCCCCGGGACGAGTTGAACCGCATCTGGGTTTTGCGCAAGGTCCTGAATCCCCTCTCACCGGTGGAATCGATGGAACTCATCATCGACAAGTTGGCCAAGAGCAAGTCCAACCAGGAATTCCTTTCTTCCATGAGCAACGGCGCCGGCCCCGGCGGAAGGTCGTAAGAGCCGGGGTTGGGGGCTTAGAGTTTCGGAATCTGGGATCTGGAATCCGGGATCTGCCTCTAGGGGTAGGAATCGTCTCGCCCCCAACGGCCATATGGCACCGACCCAAGCCATTGGGTCCGTGGCCTTCTCGCTTGCTCCTCTCTGCGATCGGAAATCTCAGATGCGGACCTCCCCCTCCATGTGCCCGGTTTAAATTTCTCCTCTGAGCTTGAGCCTTAACCCTCGCCACTGAAGGGATGGTGGAACATTATCGTGTCCACGCATACCCTTTCCCCTTATTTCTCTCCCCCCGCGCTTGCCGGTTCTCCCAATCCCTTCTTCCCTACGAGATCGAGAATCTGTTCTACCACCTGGTCGGCCAGGAGCTGCGTGGAATCGATCTCCACGGCGTCGGAGGCAGGGACGAGGGGCGAGATTTTTCGTTCCGCATCGAGTTGATCGCGGCGGCCGATTTCGTAGGCAGTCTTTTCCAATGTCGCCTTGCGGTCGCCGCGCGAATCCTGCTTCAGCCGCCGCCTCGCGCGTTCTTCCACATCGGCTTTGAGGAAAATCTTGAGTTGCGCCTGCGGGAAAACTACCGTGCCGATATCGCGCCCTTCCATCACCACGCCTCGGCCCCGCGCGAAGGCGCGTTGAAGTTCAATAAGCTTCGCGCGCACTTCCGGCAAGCGCGAAACCTGCGCTGCGGCCAGCGTCACTTCCGGCGTGCGCAGGCGGCCGGTCACGTCGTCGCCGTCGACCAGCACGCATGGTTCGCCATCGCCGGGCGTTACCTGCACATTGGTCGCGCCAATCAGCCTGGCCACGACGATCTCATCATGGGGATCAACGCCGGCGTCCAGCACCTTGAGCGCCACCGCGCGGTAGGTGGCCCCACTATCGATATACATCAGTCCCAGACGGGCTGCGAGCTTTTGCGCCACCGTGCTTTTTCCCGCGCCTGCCGGGCCGTCAATGGTAATGACTAGGGGTGCATGCATAGTTATCCATTATTGGTGATTGGCGATTCGTGATTGGTGATTTCTCAATGCGCACCGGCGGCCTCGAAGCCCGGCGGGGTTAACAATCACGAATCACAAATCGCCAATCACCAATTTGCTAGATCCTCTTAAACGCCTTCATTAAATCTTTCATCCCATACCGCAACACCGTGGGCCGGCCGTGCGGGCAGGTCATGGGACAGTCGGTTCCACCGAGCGCTTGCAACAGCCAGTCCATTTTGCTCCGCTCGAGTGCCATGTTCACTTTGATAGCTGCGTGGCAAGAGATGGAGGCTGCGATCCTGCCGCGCAGATCGTCCAATGAAAGTGTCGCTCGCTCCTGGCTGGCGCCTTCCAGGATCTCGATCATGAGCTTCTCAACTTCGTCCGCCGGGAGGTCCGCCGGGGCGGCTTTGATGGCCACGGTGCGCAGTCCGAACGGTTCAACTTCAAAACCGTTTTCCGCCAATTCGTCAGCGATGAGCTGGTAGGTGACCTGTTGTTCAGGCTTCAACTGGACGATAATCGGCATCAGGAGCCGCTGCACGTCGACTTTCTTCTCCTGTCGCCGCCGCACGTGGCGGTCGAAGAGCACGCGCTCGTGCGCGGCATGTTGGTCGACAATCCAAAGGCCGCCGGAGTTGACCGCGACGATGAAACTCTCTTGCACCTGTCCCAAGGGTTGGAGGTCCAATGGCAACTCGCGAGGAGACTGTATTGCCGTCTCCTCCGTCGTCACCGTCACGGCGAGGAGTGGGTTCGACGGCGCTACCGGCGAATACGGGGCAAGAGCTGAATCCAGAGGCAAGCGCTGGGGACGAGGCTCAATGCCCGCCGGCGAAAGGTGGAACTCTCTGCTCGTCACTCCGCCTGATGAGTGGGGAGGGGGAGGAGGCGTCGTCGCGCCCCGCATCAGCGGCGGCTCCTCTGCGAGTGCATCCGCGACGTCCGCTGCTTCCACGGCCAAACCCGCGGGGGGCGCGGACCTTGACATAGGGAATGAAGCCACCGGGCGCGTGGCGAGCAGCGTCTGGCGAATCGAATCCCTCACCAGGTCATGCACGAAGCTCCCGTGGCGAAACCGCACCTCGATCTTCGACGGATGGACGTTCACGTCCACCTCGCTCGGAGGGATCCCCAGGAAAATCAGCGACACGGGAAAAGCACCTGACGGGAGGATGTTTCGGTAAGCTTCCGTAATAGCATGTAGAATCAGGCGGTCGCGCACCAGTCGCCTGTTCACAAAGAAGTAAATATTGTTGCGATTCAACTTCTGCACGTCCGGCCGCGAAATAAAGCCCTGCACCCGGATCGGGGCCGTTTCGCCAGGGGGTTCGCCATCTTCGCCCGCCTCAGGCGAAGCCGCCGTCAAAACCCGACGCTCGACCGGCGCCATCTCGAGAAGTTGCTCGAGCATCTGTCCCCCCATCACCTGATACAAACGCTCGCGATGGCTCCCCACCGGCGGGACGTTCAGAATTTCATTGGTGAGGGATGTCAGGCGAAAACTCTTCTCGGGGTGCGCCAGGGCATAGTGGGTCGCTAACGTGGCGATGTGACCGAGTTCGGTGGACTCAGATTTTAGAAACTTGCGCCGCGCCGGTGTGATGTAGAAAAGGTCGCGGACTTCGATGCTCGTTCCCTGCGGCCATGCTATCTCTTTCACGTCGCGCAGCTTGCCCCCGGCAATCTCTACGCGGGTCCCGGAATTCTCCGAGGCGTGCCGGGTTTCCAGCACCAGGCGCGCAACCGCCGCAATCGAGGGCAGCGCTTCCCCCCGGAAGCCTAAAGTGGAAATCTCAAACAGATCCTCCGCCGAGCGAATTTTGCTGGTGGCGTGCCGCTCGAAGGCCAGCAGAGCGTCGTCGTGCGTCATTCCTTGCCCATCATCGACGATGCGAATCAGGCGCTTCCCCCCGCCCTCGACGGCGATTTCCACGCGATTCGCGCCCGCATCCAGGGAATTCTCAAGCAACTCCTTCACCACCGAGGCAGGCCGCTCCACGACCTCGCCGGCGGCGATTTTGTTGGCTACAGCTTCAGGGAGGATGCGGATGATGGACATGGAATTGATTCACCGGGCCAGTGAGTCACTGAGTCATTGAAAAAACAGCCGAACTGCCCCGTGGGTCTAATAATTCACTCGCTCACTAATTCAGTGGGAAGTAGCGCGGACCTGTTCTGTAGGTCCGCGGCTTTTCCTTGCCCATAGGGGACGAGCCGCGGACCTACAGATCAGGTCCGCGCTACAACTGCTAGACAGCGCTACGACGTATCTTTCGTGATCGAAAGCCCCAACTCATCCAGTTGCTCCGCATCGACCCCGGCGGGCGCTTCGCACATCATATCGATGGCGCTGGCGGTTTTGGGGAAGGCAATGACTTCCCGGATGCTCGCTTCGCCCGCCATCAGGGCGTTGATGCGGTCGTGGCCGAGCGCGATCCCGCCGTGCGGGGGCGTGCCATATCCCAAGGCTTCGAGGAAAAATCCGAACCGCTCCCGGGCTTGTTCTTCGCTCATACCCAAAACCTTAAACACGCGTTGCTGAATGTCCTGCCGATGGATACGAATCGAGCCACCGCCGATCTCCGAGCCATTGAGCACCAGATCGTAGGCACGCGCTTTGACGGCCCGGGGGTCAGTTTCGAGTTTCTCTAAATCCTCTTCCCGCGGTGAGGTGAAGGGGTGGTGCATGGCGCCGAAGCGATTCTCCTTTTCGTCGTACTCAAACATGGGGAAGTCCACGACCCAGAGAAAATTCCACGTGCCAGATTTGAGCAATTCGAGCTTGCGTGCGATATCCAGCCGCAGTTCGCCCGAGGCATTATCCAGCTCTCGGAAGGCGTCCCGGCTGGATGCAGATTTAATCCCCAGCAGCAGAACCAAATCGCCGGCCTGAGCTTCAACGGAGGCGGCGAGTGCAGCCACCGCGGCCTCGCCCAGCGCCTTGGTGAGTGGCGATTGTGGCGCAGGCTCGGCCAATTTGATATAAGAGAACCAATCTGCGCCCAGCGATTTCGCTGCTTCCTGGAGTTTGTCGAGTTGGCTGCGAGAAGCGCCGCTCCACCCCGGCACTCGCATCGCCTTGATGGGCTGACCTACGCGCACCTTATCTGCTTCGCCGGGCGCAAGGCTCACGCGCTTCCATTCGAGCGAAGTACCCAAGTGGGGCTTGTCAGACCCATACTTCTCCATCGCGTCGTCGTATGCCATGCGGCGGAATGGCCGCTCCACTTTGACATCCACCAGGGCAAAAAGCTTTTCCATCAAGTGCTCGATGATATCGAACAGCACGTCGCGCTGCGGGAAAGCCATCTCGATATCGATCTGGGTAAATTCCGGCTGACGGTCAGCGCGCAGGTCTTCGTCGCGAAAGCAACGGACGATTTGGTAATAACGGTCGAAGCCGCCGATCATCAGAAGCTGTTTGAAGAGTTGCGGCGACTGCGGGAGCGCGTAGAAGTGGCCGTGGTGCAGACGGCTGGGAACCAGGTAGTCGCGCGCGCCCTCAGGCGTGGAGCGGGTCATGAAAGGCGTCTCGATTTCCTGGAAGCCATGCTCGTCCAGGTGCGCGCGCACCACCTGACTGGAGCGATGGCGCAGGCGCAGGTTGCGCTGCATGCGTCCGCGCCGCAGGTCGAGGTAGCGGTAGCGCAGGCGCGTCTCTTCACTGGTTTTCGTTTCTTCCTCGATGGGGAAGGGCGGTGTCTTTGCCTCATTCAGCACCAACAGCGCCCGCGCCATCACTTCCACTTCGCCGGTGGCAAGCTGCGGATTCACCGTTCCCGGGGCACGCACCACAACTTCCCCCTCAATCCCTACCACGTATTCGGGGCGAACCCCGTCCGCCCGGTCGTGCACCTCCGCGCTGATGGCGGGATTGCAGACAATCTGCGTTCTGCCCGTGTGGTCGCGCAAATCGAGGAAGATCAAATTACCCAGGTCGCGGCGGACATCCACCCACCCGGCCAGGAAAACCGTCCGCCCGGCGTGTTCTTTGCGAAGCTCGCCGCAGTAATGTGTTCGTTGCCGATCACCAAGAAGGTCTAATTTCACAATCACCGCCGCAATAAATTCTAAATTATGAATTCTGAATTATGAATTAACGAAAAGCTCCGGCCCACTGTGGTACCAAGAGCCAGCTTGTTCGAGTGTTGCAAAGACCATCCCTTCCTTGCGTACTGTCTCTGTGAGCTCCGTGCCCGGAAAAGCCTCAACACAGAGGTCACTGAGTTACTCCGTGCCCTTTGTGTTAAAGCTTGAAAAGCACAGAGAACACGGAGAGCCGCCTTGGGTTGCGGCTCGGCGGCGCAGGGTGGACTTTCGGAGTTTCAATTCAGAATTCATAATTTCCCTTTTACGTACTCCGCGATCGCGCCGGGTTCCAACTCCTTTTGCTCTCCGCTTGCCATATCCTTGACTTGGTATTTGCCGCTGGCAAGCTCGCCTTCGCCGATGATGACGGCAAAGCGCGCCTGGAGCTTGTTGGCGATGCCCATCGCTTTTTTGATTTTCATAGGGTCGTAATCGATCTCGACGCTCAGGCCCTGCGCGCGCAGCTCTCGCACCAGGCGTGACGCTGGAGCAAGCGCAGACTCGCCCATCCAGACGACGTAAACCGCCAGAGGATTCCCGGGTTGAAGTACAGCCGCGGCCTGCACGGCCAGAATCAAGCGGTCCTCACCAATGGAGAAACCGATACCGGGAGTGGGCGGGCCACCCAGCATTTCGGAAAGCCCATCGTAACGCCCGCCACCGACCACCGCGTTTTGGGCGCCCAAAGCACCGCTGGTGATCTCAAACGTCGTCCGCGTGTAGTAATCGAGCCCGCGCACCAGCCGGGGAGTGATTTGATAAGCGAGGCCGCGCGCTTGAAGCTCGACCGTCACCACTTCGAAATGTGCGCGGCACTCAGGATCGAGGTAATCGATAATTGTGGGCAGTTTTTCGATAATCGGCTGATCTGCTTCCACTTTGCAATCGAGCACGCGCAGCGGGTTGGTATCGGCCCGCCGCTGGCAATCCACGCACATCGTGGCCTTGACGTCCTCAAGCGCCAGCCGCAGGGCTTCCAGGTAGGCAGGGCGGCAACTCGAGCAGCCTACCGAGTTAACCAGAAGCTGATACTCTCGGATGCCGACGCGCTCGATGAACAGCACGAGCATCTCCATGACTTCCACATCGACCAGAGGGTTTTGTGACCCGAGGACTTCCGCACCAATCTGGTAGAACTGGCGGTAGCGTCCCTTCTGCGGGCGCTCGCGGCGGAACATGGGCCCGATATAGTATAGCTTCTGGACGCCGCCCTGGTTGTAAAGGCTGTGCTCGATGTATGCCCGGACGACGGAAGCCGTAGCTTCCGGGCGCAATGTTAACGATTCTTCGTCGCGATCGCGGAAGGTATACATCTCCTTCATCACGATATCCGTCTCGGCGCCCACGCCGCGGGCGAAGAGCGCGGTCTCTTCCAAAATCGGTGTGCGGATCTCGCCGTAGTGATAGGCGGCGAAGACGCCATGACCCTCGGCCTCGACGCGTTGCCACAAACTTGTGTCGGGCGGCAAAAGGTCGCGAGTTCCCTTTACAGAGCGAATTGGTTCAACTCGATTAGACACGTTGTCTTTAGTCTCAGTTCTCAGAGCGAAGTGTATCAGTCCGCCGGTTTTCTAGCGCCTAATTGCATTAATCAAATTTATGGTTCCCAGAAGGGCGGGGCTTTAGCCCCGCCGACCCCGGGCAGAGCGTTGAATGGGCCTTCAGGCCCTGAAGCCGCATCGCTTCAGGGGCTAAAGCCCCTAAAATCAACCCATGTTCTACGACGGGGCTAAAGCCCCGTCCTTCCGCCCGCTACGAATTGTGTCGCTTATTTCTGCAACTTGGCACCCGGTTCGCCAAAAGCGGCGGCGACGGCTTGGGCTTCCTTGGCCAGATATCGCTCTTTGTAATCCAAGTAATGCGTGGCATGCATCCTGATGAAGGGCTGTTCGTTCTCCCGGAGCACCCGCCGGAGCTTCGCGGGAACGCCCATGTAAAGGCTGTGCGGCGGAATCACAGTTTTTTCCGCCACCACGGAGCCTGCAGCAACAATAGATCCTTCACCCACGTGCACGTGATTGAGCAGCACCGCGCCCATGCCAATCAAACAATTGTCCTCAACGGTGCAGCCGTGCAGCACCACCCGATGACCCACCGTGACCCAATCGCCCACCACCACCGGAGCGCCTATCATGGTGTGGACGATACTCCCATCCTGGATGTTGCTGTTCGCTCCAACGCGAATGGGTTCGATGTCCCCCCGCAGCACACATTGGAACCACAC
>Ga0182030_10007538_pt1 | contig 22695 bp, 11 predicted proteins | sample 812S3MmetaG_FD_121299 | JGI IMG/M metagenome (GOLD analysis project Ga0182030, IMG submission 121299) | Permafrost microbial communities from Stordalen Mire, Sweden - 812S3M metaG (Illumina Assembly) | ecosystem: Environmental > Terrestrial > Soil > Wetlands > Permafrost | place: Sweden...
CCCCAGCGGCCCGTCCGGCCGACCTCTTCGAGTTGCTGTTGATACAGGGGATGGAACGGGTGGATTACCCGAAATTGCCCGCTCAGGCGAGCATCTGACGGTGCAGTCTGTTGTGCCGCGGATTAACGCCGATTAAGAACAGCAACTCTTCCTATCGGCGTTCATCTGCGTTCATCGGCGGCCATAATGTCTTTCTGTGACGCGATGTGATCTCATCCATTCTCCATGACTTCAGGAGTCCAGAGTCTCGACCCGGCAGGCAAGAGTGCGCCACGAAAATAGGCTCACTTCAAGTTCCACGACTTCGGGAGTTCGGAGACTCATTCCGGCGTTCCTGGCGGTTCCTCGTCCGGTGGGTGGCGACACCGTCTCGACCCGGAGACTCGCAGTCGCTATGAAGCCGGCGCGAAGAGTTACATTAAGAACGAGGTGTCGCTCTTGTTCAAATTCACAATTGTTATCTCGCTTGCAGCTTGCGCCTTGTTCGCGCAACCCAATGCCAGCCGCCCCAGCGGACCGCCGCAATTCGATCTCACTGCCCTCGACAAATCGGTAGACCCATGCACCGATTTCTACCACTACGCCTGCGGTACCTGGCTGAAGAAAAATCCCATCCCCGCCGACCAGGCCACGTGGGGCCGCTTCAATGAGCTGGCCGACCGCAATCGCGACATCCTCCACGAGATTCTGGAGCAGGCATCCAAGCCTGCCGCCGGCCGCGACGCCACCACGCAGAAGATCGGCGATTACTACGCCGCCTGCATGGATGAGAAAGCCATCGATGCTAAAGGTCTCGCGCCCATCGAGCCGGAGCTCGCCCGCATTCGCAATCTGAAAGACAAGGCGGAGATCGCCGGCGAAATCGCGCGCCTGCACTCCTTCGGCGTGGGAGCGCTGTTCTCATTCTCCTCCGGCCAGGACTTCAAAGACTCGGACGCGGTGATCGCGCAGTTCGACCAGGGCGGCCTCGGCCTGCCGGATCGCGATTACTATATCAAGGACGACGCGAAATCCGCCGAGATCCGCCAGAAGTACGTAGTCCACGTTGCCCGCATGCTGGAACTGGCCGGCGAGAAGCCCGGCCAGTCGAAGGCCGACGCCGACGCCATCATGAAGTTCGAGACTGCCTTGGCAAAGGGCTCGCTCGATCTGGTTTCGCGGCGCGATCCCGAGAAGGTCTATCACAAGATGGGTAAGCCGGAACTGGCGGCACTCAGCCCGGCATTTCACTGGACGGAGTACTTCACGTCGGTCGGCACGCCCTCGTTCGAAGCTCTGAACGTCGCCTATCCGGAGTTTGCCAAGGCCATCGACGCCGCGGTGGTGGGAACTCCGCTGGCCGATTGGAAGACCTACCTCACCTGGCAACTGCTGCACAGTTCGGCGGCCATGCTGCCCACCACCTTCACGCAGGAAAACTTCAATTTCTTTGCCAAGACGCTGGCCGGGACGGAAGTCATGCGCCCGCGTTGGAAGCGCTGCACCGATTTCACCGATCAGGATCTGGGCGAAGCGCTCGGCAAAAAGTACGTCGAAAAGACTTTCGGCGCGGAGGGCAAGGCGCGCACCCTGAAGATGGTGGACGCTCTGGAGAAAGCCCTCGGTGAGGATATCGAGAAGCTGGATTGGATGACTCCCGCCACCAAACAGCAGGCGATGGTGAAGCTGAAGGCTATCACCAACAAGATCGGCTATCCCGATCGCTGGCGCGATTATTCCAGCGTGATTATAAAGCCCAACGATGCCATCGGCAACAGTTTTCGTGCCAATGAGTTCGAGGTGCATCGCCAGTTAAACAAAATCGGCAAGCCGGTGGACCGGCTGGAATGGCAGATGACGCCTCCTACCGTCAACGCGTACTACGACCCGCAGATGAACAACATCAATTTCCCCGCCGGCATTCTGCAGCCGCCGTTCTTCTACAACAACGTGGACGACGCGGTGAACTTTGGCGGCATCGGCATGGTGATCGGGCACGAGTTGACGCACGGCTTTGACGATCAGGGCAGCCAGTTCGACGCCAATGGCAACCTGAAAAACTGGTGGACCGACAAGGACAACGACGAGTTCCGCCAGCGCGAGGCCTGTTTCGCCGATCAGTACAGCGGCTTCTCAGTGGCGCCCGGCGCCTTCATCAACGGCAAGCTCACGCTGGGAGAAAACACCGCCGACAATGGCGGCGCGCGCATCGCTCTCATGGCGCTGCTGAATACCATCGGCAACAAGACGGCGAAGATCGAAGGCTATACCCCGGAGCAGCGTTTCTTCCTGTCGTTCGGACAGGTCTGGTGCGAAAACGAACGCGAGGAAGTATTGCGTCTGCAGGTGCAGACCGACCCGCATTCGCCGCCCGAATTCCGCGTGCAAGGCGTGGTGGAGAATATGCCGGAGTTCCAGAAGGCATTCTCCTGCAAGCCCGGGCAGAAGATGGCCCCGGTGCACGCATGCCACGTGTGGTAGCAACGTAGCTTTTGGCTCTTGGCTGTTAGCGCTTAGCTTTGCTTGATTCGCAATCGCCGCGAAGTGCCGGGCCTCCAGAGCTAAGGAACTGTTAAGAAATAACCGCTCCTTTTAGTCGCGGCTCGGAAGCGCGCTACTCCGATACTGAGCCGCGACCAGAGGGAGCGGTCGCGACAGATTGAACAGGTTATTTCCTAACGGTCACTAACAGATAATCGCCAACAGCTACAGGCAGATCCGGACGGCCCGGCGATCGATCTCCGCCCCTACACGGTCCAACACATCGCGCGGCAGCGACTGCTGGACCACCTCGAAAAGTTCCTTCTCCTCGCGGCGAATGTGCGTCGAAAGAAGTTCGCAGAACTGCTCCAGCAGATCGCCCGCCGGTGCGGTGCGGATCGCGGGAATGAGCGCTTCCATGGCGCGATGTTCGGCCACCAGCGTGTCCACCAAAGGCATCGGTCCGCACGCCGGGAAAAGCACCTGCTCCTCGATCTCGAAGTGGTTGATCAGTTCTAATTCGTACCGGTCGACGATGCGGCGCGCCTGTTTGGCGACGTTCTCTGCCGAAGCGTCCTGTGCCAGTGAGCGGCGCGTCATCAAACACAGCACGAGTCCGTTATGGTGTTGGTGCGAAAGGGGAATCAGGCTTGGATCGCGCAGCATCTTCTACCCCCACTATACCCCCGAACGGTGTCCGCACGGACCGCCCAGACTGCTGCCATCGATAATACTGATCGGCGCAATCAATATTTTTCGCTGGTGTCGGCGTATTTCCCGGCATATACTCGCCCCAATCCTGTCACAGTCGGTCGAACCTTGAGCGTTTGGCCCATCGACGAGTCTGGGTATCACTGGGTAACGGAGTTTACATAAACATGACGCTTTGGGGGAAAAGTGTATCTATAGGCCCTAAATTGCTCGGGCCTCTCACAACTCTTGCGCTGGCAATCGGATTATCCGCTCTACCAGCAAGTGCGCAAAGTAGTATAGCCGGTACGGTTACCGGACAAGTAACCGACGCATCCGGCGCCGCCGTACCGGGCGCCGCCATCAAACTGATCGACCTGGGATCAGGCGCAGCCTTCGCCAGCATCAGCAACGAGGCTGGCCGTTATGACTTCCCCACCGTACCTCCCGGCAAGTACGACATTACGTTCATTAAGGACGGCTTTACCACCTACGACATCAAGTCGCAGGAAGTGCAGGTCGGCACTGTATTGACTCTGAATGCCAAGCTGAAGGTGGGCTCTACCTCCACCACCGTGGAAGTGTCGGCGACCATCGGCGCCGAATTGCAGACCATGAACGCCACGGTCGGCAACACACTCAGCAATGCTTCGCTGATGGCGCTGCCGAACCTGGGCCGCGATGCCACTTCCATGGCGGTGCTGCAACCCGGCACTACACTAGGCGGTCAGGCCGCCGGCAGTCCCGCCGATTTGAATACCTATCAGCTGGATGGCGCCAACGTTACCGACGACATGGGCGGCAACGTGACCACCTACCAGACCAACATGAACGGCCTGGGCGGAAGCCAGACGGGCGGCAGTCCTTCGGGTGTGATCCCGACTCCCATTGAGAGCATCGAGGAATTCAAGGTCTCGATCAGCAACCAGACTTCCGACTTCAACAACTCCTCCGGCGCCCAGATTCAGATGACCACCAAGCGCGGCACCAACCAGTTCCACGGCGCCGCGTACATGTTCTATTTCGACAACGCCATCGGTGAAGCCAACAGCTGGGGCAATAACCATACTCCGTACACTTACGGTGCCCAGTCTTTTGCCGATACGCCAGTCGACTTTCCCAAGAACCACCGCAGCCGGTTCGGCGGAGCTATCGGCGGGCCGCTCCTGCCCAAGGCCTTCCTGGGAGGCAAATGGTTCTTCTTCGCCAACTATGAAGGTTTGCGCTATCCCAACGCCGTGGTTTTCAGCAAGAACGTGCCTTCGGCGCTCATGCGGGCCGGTGTCATCCAGATTCCGAATTCCGCCGGCACGTACGTTCCCTACAATCTGACGAACGCTCCGGTTACCGTGAACGGCGTCACCTATCCGGTAGCCCAGTGCCCGGCCGGCGCCTGCGATCCTCGCGCAACCGTTGGTATCAACCCCATCGTGAATGACATCTGGAGTCAGCAGATGCCGATTGAAAACAACCCCTTCGGTGGCGACACCTACAATACGCAGTCGTTTCTGGGGAGCATTCGCGCGCCTTTGACAACTAACAATTACGTAGGCCGCATCGATCACGATTTCGGCGATCGGCAGCACTTCTATGTGACCTATCGCGACTACAAACTGATCAACCTGACTACTAGCCAGACCGACGTCGGCGGCGTGCTCCCCGGCGATAAGTTCGGTGTTCCGGTCGCCGTTTCCCCGCGGCCGCAGCAGCCTTCGGTGTGGACCGCCGGGCTGACCAGCGTGGTCACTCCTACCACCACCAACACCGTTGTATTCAGCTACCTGAGGCAATTCTGGCAATGGTCCGACCAGAACGGCCCGCCGCAAGGCTTTGGATTGGGCGGAGCGTTGGAAATCGGAGGAGAAAGTTCCGGAGCGCTGATTCCATACAACGTCAATACGCAGAGCATCCGCCAGCGCTTCTGGGACGGGCAGGACAAGACGATTCGCGACGACCTCACCATGCTGAAAGGAAATCACCTGTTCAGCTTCGGCGGATCTTATGCGCGCAACTTCGATTACCACTCCCGCACCGATAACGGCGAGGGTGTGAACGATCAGATCAGCTACTTGTCCAGCAGCTCGGGGCTTAACTGGACTTCGCCGTCCGTCCAGTACATCCCCTCCACCGTACCGTCAAGCCAATATTCCACTTACGAAGCGGAGTATGCCTACGTTACCGGTATCGTCAGCTCCACGCAGGTGATGTACACCCGCGCGTTGCCCAACCTGTCGCCGTTGAATATCGGCACGCCCGCGACGGATAAGTCGGTTATTCCGTATTACAGCGTGTATTTCCAGGACACCTGGCACATGAAGCCCAGCTTCACTCTGACTTACGGGTTGGGCTGGAACCTGGAGATGCCGCCGTACGAGCTGCAGGGAAAGCAAGTCGCGCTGGTGGATGCCAATGGAGAACCGATCCAAACGCAGTCGTTCCTGAATCAGCGAAACCAAGCGTCACTGCAGGGCAATGTCTACACTCCGGAAATCGGCTACGAACTGGTGAGAAACGTCGGCTCCGGCTTGAAGTACCCGTATAACCCCTTCTACGGCGAATTCAGTCCGCGTGTTTCTTTTGCTTGGAACCCGCATTACAGCGATGGTCTCCTTGGCAAACTGTTCGGCAATGGCAAGACCGTGCTCCGTGGCGGCTACAGCCGTATTTACGGCCGTCTGAACGGTGTGGATCTGGTTCTGGTTCCGCTACTCGGACCCGGCCTGCTGCAAGGCGTGACCTGCGTGAACCCGCTCATGAATCAAACCTGTGCCGGCAGCGGCGTGGCGACACCCGCCAATGCCTTCCGCATCGGAACCGATGGCTTGGTGGCTCCATTGCCGGGGGCAAGCGCCACGCTGCCGCAGCCATTTTATCCTGGCGGAGCGTATCCGGAATCGGTGGACTCCGAGACTTTGGACCCCAACTTCCGGCCGGACCGCACCGACAACTTCACCTTCACCCTCCAGCGCGAATTGAACTCGCACATGCACCTGGAGGTTGGCTACATCGGCAAGAAAATCGTCAACGAATATCAGTCCAGCAACCTGGACAACGTGCCGATCAATACAACGCTTGGCGGCCAGAGTTTTGCCAACGCCTTCGGACAATTGTATGAGCAGTTGATTTTCAACGGAGTGCCCGCCGCCAACGTGACCGCGCAGCCCTTCTTCGAAAACGTGTTGGGCGGTGGCAGTTCCGCTTTCTGCAAAGGCTACGCCAGTTGCACCGCCGCGGTGGCCGGCAACTACGCATCGCTGATTAAAGAAACCGCGGCTTCCGATCTTTGGAATAAGATGGACTCTCAAAGCAGTTGGATCCTGCCGCGCACTACGTATGGCCAGTCATTTAACGGCGGCGCCGGACAGGCCACTTCCATCGATTCGATTAACAGCTTGGGCTGGGGCAATTACAATGCTCTGTTCTTCACGGTGCGCACCAACTCCTGGCACGGCCTCACGTCGACTTCCAATTTCACATGGGGACGGGCGCTCGGCACTGGCGTCCAGGTGCAGGCGAGCAGCAGCTTTACCGAGGAGAATCCGTTCAATCTCGCCGCTAACTACGGGGCGCAACCCTACGATTACAAGTTCATCTACAACACGAACCTGTATTACGACGTGCCGTTTTTCAAAGGGCAGCACGGCTTTATTGGGCACGTTCTGGGTGGATGGACCATCTCACCGCTGTTCACTGCGCAGAGCGGCGGCACCACCGCGGTGAGTTATAGCGAAGGGAACTGCACCGGATGCGAGGCTTTCGGCGAAGTAACCACGCCGGGAACCAGCGCTGTCGGTTCCACTGCGGAATATGCCGTGGGCCTCGGGCCATTTACCGGGGGCACATCGGCTCACTACGGCGTCACCGGCGGTACCGGCACCAATCTGGTGTTTGGCACCAACGCGGTTGGCACCAAGCTCTCCAACAACGTGTTGTACGGCATCAATCAGTTCGCGAATCCAGCCCAGGTTTATTCCGAGTTCCGGCCCTGCGTGCTGGGTTTAGACACCAGTTGCGGCGGTGGTGGCGGCAATCTGCGCGGCCTGCCCACCTGGAACATGGACGCACAGGTTGTGAAGGACCTCGGCCTCTACAAGGAGAAGGTTGGCGCCCAGTTCTTCTTCACATTCACCAACGTCCTGAACCACTACCAGCCGAGCGGAGCGAGCCTCAGCTTGACCAGCCCGACTTCATTCGGCCAGATCACCGGTCAGAGCAACAGTCCGCGATCTATGGAATTCGGCCTGCGGATCCACTTTTAGAGTGTATTTGGGAGGGGGCCGGTCGCAAGACCGGTCCCAAATTCCAACAGAGTCAAGGGAGAAAAGGAGGAATCGATGGAACGGCAAACTTGAACCCAACCCGCACCACCACCTACCTGGAGTGGCCGCCTTCGATAGCGCTAAATCTCCTGAAATCAGCGCTGAAAAGCACCACAGTGCAAAATTGATGAGCCAAATCAAAACTTTGCGTTGACAGCGAGGTGCCCTGCGCTCTACAATCGACCCCATTATTCCAATTTTGGCCTGACCACCATTCGGGCACATCTGGGTAACTGGAGTTGACAATGACGCTTTGGGGTAAAACTGTATCTAACGGCCCACCCCTATTTGGGCTGTTGACGATTTTCGCGCTGGCGCTCGGCCTCTCGGCCGTCCCAGCTAAGGCGCAAACTAGTATAGCCGGCACGGTCACCGGACAAGTGACCGACTCATCCGGCGCCGCAGTTCCGGGCGCCTCCATCAAATTGGTCGACATCGGGACAGGGACTGCTTTTGCCAGTGTCAGTAATGACGTCGGCCGCTACGACTTCCCGACTGTCGCTCCCGGCAAGTACGATATCACCTTCACGAAAGAAGGTTTTACCACCTACGAAATCAAGAAGCAGGAAGTGCAGGTCGGCATCGTGCTCACGCTCAATGCCAATCTGAAAATCGGTGCCACCTCCACTACCGTGGAAGTTTCGGCCTCCGTCGGCGCGGAATTGCAGACCATGAACGGCACGGTCGGCAACACATTGAGCAATGCGTCACTGATGGCGCTGCCTAACCTCGGCCGCGACGCGACCTCCATGGCGGTGTTGCAACCCGGCACGACACTAGGCGGTCAGGCCGCCGGTAGTCCCGCCGATTTGAATACCTATCAGCTCGATGGCGCCAACGTTACCGACGACATGGGCGGCAACGTGACCACCTACCAGACCAACATGAACGGCCTGGGTGGAAGCCAGACCAGCGGTAGTCCGTCTGGTGTGATCCCGACTCCTATCGAGAGCATTGAGGAATTCAAGGTCTCGATCAGCAACCAGACTTCGGACTTCAACAACTCCTCCGGAGCCCAGATCCAGATGACCACCAAGCGTGGAACCAACCAGTTCCATGGCGCCGCGTACATGTTTTATTTCGACAACGCGATCGGTGAAGCCAACAGCTGGGGCAACAACCACACCCCGTACACCTACGGGAGCACGTCGTTTTCCGACACGCCGGTGGATTTCCCCAAGAACCACCGCAGCCGTTTTGGCGGCGCCCTCGGTGGGCCGCTCCTGCCTAAGCCTTGGCTGGGCGGCAAGTGGTTTTTCTTCGCGAACTATGAAGGCTTGCGGTATCCCGATGCCGTGGTTTTCAGCAAGAACGTGCCTACCGCGCTCATGCGCGCCGGCGTGATCCAGATCCCCAATTCCGCCGGCACCTACGTGCCCTACAATCTGACGAGCTCCCCGGTTACCGTGGGCGGCGTGACGTATCCGGTCGCCCAGTGCCCGGCCGGCGCGTGCGACCCTCGCGCCACGGTGGGTATCAACCCCATCGTGAATGACATCTGGAGCCAACAGATGCCGATTGCAAACAACCCGTTGGGCGGCGACACGTACAACACGCAGGCGTTTCTCGGCAGCATTCGCGCTCCTCTCACCACCAACAACTATGTCGGGCGCATCGATCACGATTTCGGCGACAGGGAGCATTTCTATGTGACCTATCGCGACTATAAGTTGATCAACCTCACCACCAACCAAACCGACGTTGGCGGCGTACTCCCGGGCGATAAGTTCGGCGTGCCGATCGCCACCGCCCCCCGGCCGCAGCAGCCTTCGGTCTGGACGGCCGGCCTCACCAGCGTACTCACACCCACCAGCACCAACACTTTCGTGTTCAGCTACCTGCGGCAGTTCTGGCAGTGGTCTGACGACAGCGGCCCGGCACAAGGCTTCGGCCTGGGTGGGGCGTTGGAAATCGGCGGTGAAAGCACCGGGGCGCTGATCCCGTACAACGTCAATACGCAGAGCATCCGTCAGCGTTTCTGGGACGGTCAGGACAAGACCATTCGCGATGACCTCACCATGCTGAAGGGCAATCACCTGTTCAGCTTCGGCGGATCCTATGCGCGGAATTTCGATTATCACTCCCGCTCCGACAACGGCGCTGGCGTGAACAATCAGATCGCCTACCTTTCCAGTTCGTCGGGCTTGAACTGGACGTCGCCGAGCGTTCAGTACATTCCCAGCACGGTCCCCTCTTCGCAGTATTCCACTTATGAAGCCGACTATGCCTATGTTACTGGCATCGTCAGCTCCACTCAGGTGATGTATACCCGCGCCGGATCTAACCTCGCCCCCGTGGCGCTCGGTACTCAGGCCACCGACAAGTCGATCATCCCGTATTACAGCGTGTACTTCCAGGATACCTGGCACATGAAGCCCAGTTTCTCTCTGACTTATGGGCTGGGCTGGAACCTCGAAATGCCGCCCTACGAGCTGCAGGGTAAGCAGGTCGCTCTGGTAGACTCGAACGGCATACCGGTCACCACTAACAACTTCATCGCCCAGCGCGAGGCGGCATCGCTCGCCGGCAACGTATATACCCCCGAGCTCGGCTATGAACTGGTAAGAGGCGTAGGCAGCGGGCTTAAGTATCCTTATAACCCCTACTATGCTGAATTCAGCCCCCGCGTTTCGTTTGCCTGGAATCCGCATTACACCGATGGCCTCCTGGGCAAACTGTTTGGCAACGGCAAGACCGTACTCCGCGGCGGCTACAGCCGCATCTGGGGACGTTTGAATGGCGTCGACCTGGTGCTGGTTCCGCTGCTTGGCCCGGGCCTCCTGCAAGGCGTTACTTGCGTGAACCCGCTCAGCACGGGAGCTTGCGCGGGTAGCGGCGTTGCTACCCCCGCCACTGCGTTCCGCATCGGCACGGATGGATTGGTGGCTCCTTTGGCCTCGCCGACTCCTACCCTGCCGCAACCCTATTATCCCGGCGGAACCTATCCGGAATCGGTGGACTCCGAATCTCTGGATCCCAATTTCCGCCCGGATCACACCGACAATTTCACCTTCACCCTGCAGCGTGAATTGAACTCGCACGTGCACCTGGAAGTCGGCTACATCGGGAAGCTCATCAAGAACGAATACCAGGAACTCAATCTGGATTCGGTGCCGATCAACACCACTCTCGGCGGCCAGAGCTTCGCGAATGCCTTCGCCCAACTGTATGAGCAGCTGATTTTTAACGGTGTACCAGCTGCCAGCGTAACCTCCCAGCCCTTCTTCGAAACCGCATTCGGTGGGGGCAGTTCCGCGTTCTGCAAGGGCTATAACAGTTGCACGGCCGCGGTGGCCGCCAATTACGGCACCGGGACGAGCTCGCTGATCAAGGAAACTGCCGTATCCGACCTTTGGAACAAGATGGACGCCCAAACCAGTTGGATCCTGCCGCGAAGCACCTACGGCCAGTCGTTCAACGGTGGGAACGGTCAATCCACCTCGGTCGATATGATCACTGGATTGGGCTGGGGAAACTACAACGCCGCGTTCGCCACACTGCGCACCAACGCATGGCACGGACTCACCACAACCTCCAATTTCACTTGGGGACGGGCGCTGGGTACGGGCACCCAGGTGCAGGCGAGCAGCAGCTACACGGCGCTCAATCCTTTCAATGAGGCCGCCAACTACGGCGCTCAGCCTTATGACATCAAGTTCATCTACAACTTGAATATGTACTACGACGTGCCCTTCTTCAAGGGACAGCATGGCGTGATTGGACATGTTCTCGGCGGATGGACTATCTCGCCGCTGTTCACTGCGCAGAGTGGATCCCCCACCGCGGTGGGCTACAGCGAGGGTAACTGCTCCGGCTGCGAGGCTTTCGGCGAAGTTACGACGCCCGGCACCAGCGCGGTTAGTGCGGACTCCAATACCAATTCCGACAATGCCGTCGGCTTCACGCCTTTCACGGGCGGAACGTCGGCGCATTATGGAATTATCGGCACTACCGGCACCAACATCGCGTTCGGAACCGCTTCCGTGGGCACCAAGACAATCAGTTCTGGGACTACGGCGCTATATGGGATTAACCAGTTCACGAATCCGGCCGCGGTCTTCGGCGAATTCCGGCCTTGCGTGCTGGGACTCGATACCAGTTGCGGTGGCGGCGCCGGCGGTTTGCGCGGCCTTCCCACCTGGAACGTCGACGCTCAGGTTGTCAAGGATTTGGGCCTCTACAAGGAGAGAGTGGGCGCCCAGTTCTTCTTCACGTTCACCAACATCCTGAATCACTACCAGATGAGCGGCGCAAGCCTCAGCTTGACCAGCCCGACTTCCTTTGGCCAGATCACCGGCCAATCGAACAGCCCGCGCTCCATGGAGTTTGGAGTCCGGATCCACTTCTAAACCCTGTTTTGCAGTTCCAAAGGGGGCCGGTCGCAAGACCTGCCCCCTTTTCTCTTTTGTCGGACATGCTTCAGCCAGGTGAGCCCGCAGATCGCCCTCTGCCTCCGTCTCAGTCCGCCGGCTATCTCCCCACATCCTGCGTCGCGCGGTACCATTCAGAACTCCTGAAGTCAAGGAATTTGAGGTGAGCCTGTTTTCGTGGCGCAGGCACTCTTGCCTGCCGGGTCGAGACTCGTCTCGACCCTCTTCAGCAGCCAGAGCAAGCGCGGGGAACGCCGAGATGAGTCTCGGCGCTGCAGACACGAGTGTCTGCGCCACGTCCAATGGCTCAAGCCAATTTCCCCGGCCGACGAATTTGCCCGAGCGACTTCAGGAGTTCTGACCATGCTCCCGGCAATCCCGGGCGTAGACACCGTGCCGTTCCGGCTGCGCGGCACGTCGCTGGAAACCGGCCCGCACAAGCCCGCGGGCAGCCGTTTTTCCTGCCCGTCGTGTATCCTAAGAGTTGGCTCGAATCTATCCTTTTCACCCCCTCCGTTACACCTCCCAGGCCGGCGCTTTGGCCGACGTGGTGACCCAGCCCTACGACAAGATCTCCCCGGCGATGCGCCGGCGCTATCTGGCGCAGAGCCCCTATAATCTGGTGCGCATCATTCTCGGTGAACCCGGCCCAGAGGACTCCGACTCCGATAACGTCTACACCCGCGCCGCCGCCCATCTCGAATCCTGGACTGCGTCCGGGGTGCTGGCGCGCGATGCCGAGCCCGGCATCTATCCTTACTTCCAGGAATTCACCCTGCCCGATACCGGCGAGCGCCTGGTGCGCAAGGGCTTCATCGCGCTCGGCGCGGTGGAAGAGTATGCCGCCGGCATCGTACACCGTCACGAGCAGACTCTTTCCGGTCCCAAAAAGGACCGCATGCAGCTGTTGCGTCACACCCACGCCCACTTCGGCCAGTTGTTCATGCTCTATCCCGACAAGACCGGCGCCATCGACGCCTTGCTGGACGAAGCTGCTGCCGGCGAGCCGCTGGCGGAGGTTTCCGATGAGTACGGCGCGACCCACCGCATTTGGAAAATCACCCAGGCCGCCATGATTCAGGAGCTCATGGCTGACAAGCGCCTGGTGATTGCCGACGGCCACCACCGCTACGAAACGGCACTGGCCTTCCACAATGAGAATCCCGGTCTCCCTGGCGCGGACCGCGTGATGATGACCTTCGTCAATATGTACTCCCCGGGGCTGAGGATTCTGGCGACCCATCGTCTGGTGAACGGCGTCGATCCGCAGTTGCTGCCGGAGGCGTTCCTCAAGGCTGCCGCCGAGGACTTCATCGTGACGCCAGTCGATTCCGTCATGGACGTGGAAAAAGCCTGGGTGCAATCCGGCGATCGCACCATCATCGGAGCGGTCATCGGGGATCGGAAATTTATATTGGAGTATCGCGGCCGGGGCGAATTGGATGTGCGAGTTCTGCACGAAAAGTTGCTCGGGAAGGCATTGGGAATCGGGGAAGAGGCGGTGCGCGACGAGAAGCACATTCGCTACATCCGCAACAGCACATCGGCATTGGAGGAGGCTTCCCAAGGCGCGGCGCAGATCGCCTTCCTGCTGAAACCCACCTCTATCGAACAGGTGGCCGAAACCTCGTTCGGCGGCGGGGTGATGCCCCAGAAATCCACCGATTTCTACCCCAAGTTGCTCTCCGGGCTGACTATCTACAAGCTGGAATAGGTAATAGCTCAAAGCTGATAGCTGATAGCTGATAGCTGCAGGTTCGCCGTCCCCACCGAAACTGCCCTCCGAGCCGTCTGATATCTTGGTGTAAGCGATGGCCCAGGCTGCCCCAGTCAACCCCGTCCGCGTACTCGTCTGCGACGATCAGCCTGACGTGTTGGAAGCGCTCCGCCTGCTCCTCAAGGGGCAGGGCTGCCAGGCCGTTACGGTCGACTCCCCCAGCGCGCTGTTACGCACCGTTCGAGGCGAGTCCTTCGACCTCATCCTGGCCGACCTCAACTACACGCGCGACACCACCTCCGGCACGGAAGGCCTCGACCTGCTGGCCAGCCTGGAAGCCCAGGGCAACGTCACCCCGGTCGTGGTCATGACGGCATGGGGCAGCGTCGATCTCGCCGTGGAGGCCATGCGCCGCGGTGCGGCCGATTTCATTCAGAAGCCCTGGGACAACGATCGCGTCATCGCCGTCGTCCGCAAGCAGGCCGAATCGGTGCGCCGCCGGAAGTCGGAACTGGAGATTGCCGCCAACGTCCAGCAGAAACTCTTTCCGCACGAGGCGCATAGCCTGACCACCATCGACTATGCCGGGCACTGTGTGGCGGCCCGCGAAGTGGGTGGCGACTACTATGATTTTCTCGACGCCGGCGACCGCACCATCGGTTTCGTGCTCGGCGACGTCTCCGGCAAGGGCGTTCCCGCGGCGCTCCTGATGGCCAATCTGCAGGCCTGTTTCCGTAGCCAGGAACCCCATGCGCTCCTGCAACCCGCCCACGTGCTGGAAACCGTCAACCGGCACTTCTTCGATTCCACCGCTCCGGAGCGTTTCGCCACCCTGTTCTTCGGCATCTATAGCGACCGCACCCGCGGCCTTCGCTACGTGAATTGCGGCCATGTCGCACCGCTGCTGCTGCGCGCCTCGGGCGAGATGGAAACGCTCGACCCCACGGCTACCATGATCGGCGCGTTCCGGCAGTGGAGCTGCGTGGAACGCGCCGTCTCGCTCGATCCCGGCGATACGCTGCTGATTTATTCCGACGGCGTTACCGAAGCGGAAGCGCCATCCGGCCAGGAATTCGGCGAGGAGCGGCTGGTGCGCTGCCTGCGAGACAGCCGCGAACTGTCGGCGCGTTCGCTGGTGCATTGCATCGTGGAAAATGTCAACGAGTTCAGCCACGGCTCGCGCTATGACGATGTCACGGTAGTGGCAATCAAAGCGCTCTGATTCGTGTGGCAGGCAATCTTGCCTGCAGGCGGCCTTTCAGGCCGCCGTCTTCCGATACGCGACGAATTCCTCGGGCTCTTGGAGGAGTTCCCTTACGGATGCCGAAGGAATTCGGTTTGAGTAGGACCGAGGGCCTCCGCTGGTTGAACCGCACGTCACCACCTGACTGCGCAGTTAACGGCCAAAGACAGGGGCGGCCTGAAAGGCCGCCTGCAGCCAGGATTGGCTGCCGCACGAGCGGCACTTCCGCGGTCCCGCCACGCCGCCACCTGCTGATACACTAGATACCCATGACGTATCGGATCTGCTTAGCCATTTTGACTGCTGCCGCCGCTTACCCATTAAGCGCGGCGGGAACGGTACACCTTCTGCAAAAGCCGGCGATGAACAAGACGGAGATCGTGTTCTCCTATGCCGGCGATCTATGGACCGTCAGCCGCAACGGTGGCATGGCGACGCGCCTCACCGCCGGCGCGGGCTCGGAGAGCAGCGCGGCATTTTCGCCCGACGGTGCCACGCTCGCCTTTTCGGGCGACTACGATGGCAACACCGACGTCTTCACCGTGCCCGCCGCGGGCGGCGTGCCCAAGCGCATCACCTTCCATCCGGACGCGGATCGCGTGGTGGGCTGGAGTCCCGACGGCAAACAGATCCTCTTCCGTTCCACCCGCGAATCCTATTCGCGCTATACGCAGCTCTTCACCGTGCCCGTCGAAGGCGGACTGCCGACGGTTTTGCCGCTGCCCATGGCTTCCGCCGGTTCCTACTCTCCGGACATGAAGCGCATGGCCTACCAGCCGCTCGACGGCGGCCAGTTCGCCAGCGATACCAACAACTTCGTATCGTGGCGCCGCTATCGCGGCGGCCGCGCCAGCTACATCTGGATCGTCAATTTCGCCGACCTCAAAACTGAACCCATTCCGCGCACCGACTCCAACGATTTCGCCCCCATGTGGATCGGCGACAAAGTCTACTTCCTCTCCGACCGCAACGGTCCGGTCACTCTCTACCGCTACGATCCTTCCAGCAAGAAGGTCGACGAGCTGATCAAGAATTCGTGGAAGGATATCGAGTATGCTACCGCGGGACCGGGCGGTATCGTGTACGAGCAGTTCGGCCAGATCCACATCTACGACATCGCGACTCAGAAAGAGCACAAAGTCGATATTGAAATGGCGGCCGATCTCACCGAAGTGCGGCCGCATTTCCAGAACGTGGCGCGCGAAATCCGTGACGCCCGCATCTCCGCTACCGGTGTGCGAGCCGTGTTTGAAGCGCATGGCGAAATCCTCAGCGTGCCGGCCGACAAGGGCGATGTGCGCGACCTCACCAATAGCCCCGGCGTGATGGAACGTTCGCCGGCCTGGTCGCCGGACGGTAAATCGATCGCCTATTTCTCCGACGAGTCGGGCGAGTACGCCCTGCACATCAAGTCGCAGACCGGCGAGGGCGAGACGCGCAAGATCGAGTTGGCCGGCCACTCAGCCTACTATTCGAACCCGCAGTGGTCGCCCGACAGCAAAAACATCGCCTTCGACGACAATCAACTGCACCTGTGGGATGTCGACGTGGCGGCCGGCAAACTGACCAAGGTCGATACCGATTACATCAGCGAAGGCGGTGTGGACTTCGCCTGGTCGGGCGATTCCAAATGGATCGCCTACACCAAATCGCTACCCAATCGTCAGCACGCCGTTACGATTTACTCGCTGGAGAGCGGCCAGAGCAAGCAGGTGACCGACGGCATGAGCGATGCCCGCCATCCTGCCTTCGACCGCGATGGCCAGTACCTCTACTTCACCGCCAGCACCAACTATGGACCCACGCAGAGCGGGCTCGACATGACTAGCGATGAGCACGAAGTCACCAGCAACGTCTACCTGATCGTGCTGGCGAAAGATGTCGCCTCCCCGTTGACTGCGGAGAGCGATGAAGAGAAGGGCGCCGACGCTCCTCCGGCGGAAGGCGAGGGCGGACGCGGAGGACGTGGCGGACGCGGAGCCGCAGCGGCGGCCAGCACTCCGCCCAAGCCGGTGCGCATCGATTTCGACGGCATCCAGCGTCGCATTGTCGCGCTGAGTCTGCCGGCCCGGTCGTATAGCGACCTCACGGCGGGACGCGCCGGCTTCTTCTACGTGATGGAAGCCGCCGGACGTGGCGCGGGCGGTGGCGGCGCGACGCTCTCGCGCTACGATCTCAAGGCCCGCAAGCTCGAAAAACTGGCCGACAGCGTGGCTGCCTTCGATCTCTCGGCGAACGGCGAAAAGATGCTGCTTCGCATGGCCGCAGCTGGCGCCGCCGGACGCGGCGGTGGGCGTGGCGGAGATGCCGCGGCAGGCCCGCAGTTCGTCATCGTCCCAGCCACCGCTCCGGTGAAGGCCGGCGAAGGCGCGCTGAAGCTGAGTGACGTGGAAGTCCACGTCGACCCGCTCGCCGAATGGAAGCAGATGTATCACGAAGTGTGGCGCATCGAGCGCAGCTATTTCTACGATCCCAATCTGCATGGCCTCAACGTCGCCGACGCCGAGAAGGAGTATGAAAAATATCTCGATTCCCTGGGCTCGCGCACCGATCTCAACTACATCATCCACGACATGATCAGCGACATCACTGTGGGCCATCTGCGCGGTGGCGGCGGCAATATCCCCTCGGCGCACGCAGTCCCCGGTGGACTCTTGGGAGCGGATTACGAGATCTCGGGCGGCCGCTACCGCTTCAAACGCATCTACGACGGCGAGAACTGGAACCCCAATCTGCAAGCGCCGCTGGCTGTTCCGGGCTTGAACGTCAACGTCGGCGATTACCTGCTGGCGGTGAATGGCGAGGAACTCACGGCGAAAGACGACGTCTCCCGATTGCTCGAGAATACTGCCGGGAAACGGGTCACCCTGAAGATCGCCACCGATGCCGCCGGCGCCAATGCCCGTGAGATCGTCGTGGTGCCCACGGTCAGCGAGACGCAACTGCGTACCCAGGCGTGGATCGAAGGCAATCGCCGCAAGGTCGATGAACTCAGCGGCGGCAAACTGGCCTACGTCTACATGCCCGACACCGGTCAGGGCGGATTGACCAGTTTCACGCGCTATTATTTTGCGCAGTCGGACAAAGAAGGTGTGGTGCTCGACGAGCGGTTCAATAGCGGCGGACAGGTGGCGGATTACGTCATCGACACCATGATGCGGCCGCTCGAAGGCTTCTGGAGTCCGCGCTACGGTGCCCTCTACCGCACGCCGGCGGCGTCGATCTTCGGGCCGAAGGTGATGATCGTCAATGAATTCGCCGGTTCGGGCGGCGACTGCATGCCGTGGATGTTCCACTACAACAAAGTCGGCACCCTGGTGGGCAAGCGCACGTGGGGTGGCCTCGTGGGCGTCGGATCCTATCCGCCGCTCATGGACGGCGGCAACGTGACCGCCCCGAGTTTCGGCTTCTTCAATCCCGAGGGCCAGTGGGACGTGGAGAATAAGGGCCAGGCCCCCGACGTGGTGGTCGATCTCGATCCCAAGTCGATGCACGACGGCCACGATCCGCAACTCGAGCGTGCGGTCGCTATCGCCATGCAGCAGATGAAGGATCACCCGGCGCCGGCGCCCAAACGGCCGCCATATCCGAACCACAACGGGCCGCAACCGCCGGCAACCACGGGAGCGGGAGGCGGCGCGCGGTAGTCAGAAACACGGGGCGCTAGCAATCCAATGCGCCCCGATTTCCTCAATGTGATGTTTTTCACATAGCCATAGGATCTTTCCGCACGTTTTTTACGTACCGTATAGTACTATGAGGGAAGTATGCGAGTAGTCCGGGCCCTGCTTCTGCTTTCCTTCTGTTGTTCTGCCATGAACCCCCTTGAAGTACGCCTTGTAGACCAGTTGAAATCCTGGCAAAAACGTCTGGGATTAGACGATTGGACCATGACTCTGCAGGTGGTTCGGCAGTCGGAGATCGACCCCAACGCGTGGGGCTCGTCCCACTGGGATGCGCGTGCGAAAACGGCGACCATCCAGGTGCTCGATCCGCGCGACTACAACCTGAAAGGCGCCGATCTGCGCTTGGATATGGAATGCACCATCGTCCACGAACTGGTGCACATCCAGGTGTCTCCGCTGGACGCGCCGGACGCCCAGGTGCGTGAGGACGTGGTCAATAAGATCATGGTCGCGCTGCTGAATCGCTCCTGCCCGAACTGAGGAGCTGTCGGCTCTCAGCTGTCAGCTTTCAGCTGGTACATTAAAGCTTGAGCCTTGAGCCGACCCCGCGGCGAAGCTTCGGCGACGCGCCGAACGTCCCCCCACCAGCTGATAGCTGAGAGCTGACAGCTGATAGCTTCTTACCGCACCACCGTATTCGCCATTCGCGCGTCGTCGAATTGCGTCCGTTCGCCCGATTTTCGCCCCGGCGCCGGCAGCAGTCGCGCCGCTAAAGGCTTTTGCCATTTGTACGCCAATGTAGCCACGTCACTCAGGATGTGCGCCAGTCGCTCCTCGCCCGTGTCTCCCGCCAGCGGAATCGTGTCCAGCCCTCCCGCGCACACTGCCGAGTACGCTAACAGCGAGTCCACGGTAAACGTCCCTTCCTCCCATCGCTTCACCAGCACCGCATCCTCCAGCACCGGCACCATCAGCCCGCTGTATCCCACGCGCTTGACCGGCACGGACTGCACCGCGCGAGTGATCACCGCCGCGGCCGTCATCGTGCCGCTCGATCCGAACTTGGCACCGATGAACGACTCGATCGCGCGGGCGATCGACACCTCGCCGAGCGGTGCGGGTGTCGGATCGATGCCGGCGTAGCTCCAGTCGCTTCCCGAGGCCACCTGCGTGGCGACCTTCTCCACCGCGCTCAGGTGCGCTGTCAACGCTTCCGCGAGCTTCTTTTCCGCCGCGCGTGGCTCGTGCTCCTGCGCGAATACCTCGGCGACCACGCTCGCGCCTTCCACGCCAACTGAGAACGCACGGCTGCCGCCCGGATGGTACGCGCCCGGATGGTAGGCGCCAGGATAGAACGGGCCGTACGGCTTCAGCATCGCGATGGCGGCGAAATTCAAATTCCCTTGCCCGTGCACGCTGCGCCGCGAGACAGTGTCGATCAGGCGCGCCGCCTGGCGGATGGCGTTCCAGTGGATGCCGTCGTCTGCGGCGGTGATCAGGCTGGCATTGGTGCGGCCGGGCTCGGAGAGAAAATCGATCAGCAAGTCGACCGCGGCGCTGCTGTCGCTATCGTTCCACATCGCGGGTCCGATGGAGGGCATGAAAGACAGCTTCGTGCCGAGTGCGTCGATGCCGCGCAGCATGGCGAGAGCGGCGTCGTGACTCAGGCCCTTGGTGTACTGCGGAAAGGGCTGCGTGGCGATGCGAATGGTCTCCACTTCCCAGCCCGCGGCGCGATACGCCTCGCGCGCCGAGTTCAGGAATTTGGCGGCGTCCTCAATCTGGTGCGTGTAGTTCTGCGCGTCCACGTCGATGAATGCCGTGATGGCGCGCACCTTGGGCCGCGGACCGGCAAAGAGCGTCGCCGCGGCCAGCGCCAGAGTGAGGAGGACTTTTCGCATGATTGGTTATAGCATGGCCGCTGTGCCGCCAATCTCGCTTCGCGAGATGGAAGTCAGGAGTCAGAAGCGGCCCCTGCGGGTCCGTGAAGTCAGATTGAACACTCCCGCACCGGCACGGTTCGCCTATAGCACAGCTTCCACTTGTCCCGCGAGTGGCGCTCGCCCGCGCCTTTCCGCTCTACAGCGCGCTGATGTCCTTGCTCTCCAGAATTCGCTTCGAAGCCCCGCTCCGCGCCACCTTCAGCATCGCGCGCCCAATCTGTTCGGTCGTCAGAATCTGACCCGGAAACACCCACCGGAGAACCGGAATCAACGGCCCCAATACCATGTACCCGGCGTTATAGATCGCGGTCCGCGAGCGGATTCCGTGCAGCGGCTGAATCACGCCGGGGCGAAACACATACGCGCCCTTGAACGGCAGCCGCAGGATTGCATTCTCCGTCTTACCCTTGATGCGCGCCCACATCACACGCCCCTTCTCCGAGCTATCCGACCCAGCGCCCGACACCAACACGAAGGTCATCTGTGGATTGAGGCGCGCGAGCGCTTCGGCCGCCGCGACGGCGATCCCGTAAGTGACGCGCTCGTAGTCGGCCTCCTTCATCCCGGCCGACGTCACACCGAGACAGAAGAAACAGGCATCGAGACCCGTCAGCTCCTTCTCGACGGCGGAGTAGCTCCACATATCGCCGTGCAGCAGGTCGCGCAATTTCGGATCGCTCACGCCGCTGCCGCTTCGTCCGATGGCCGTTACTCGCTCCACGCCGGGGTCGAGCAGGCACTCGCGCAACACGCCCTTGCCCACCATGCCGGTCGCGCCGAAGAGCAGTACATTCATCCGAAGATCAGTACCTTCATGAGTGGATTGTACAATTGAGTGAGCACCCGCCATGGAATCGAACCTCGAGAAGAAAGAAGCCATCCGAAAATTCAAGGAGCAAAAGCCGTCTCTCGGTGCATACGCCGTGCGCTGCACCGCCAACGGACTCGTGTGGGTGGGCGCCTCGCGCAATCTCGACGCCACCCGGAACGGTTGCTGGTTCTCTTTGCGCGGCGGCGGCCACATCGAGAAGTCACTGCAGCAGGAGTGGAATGCTCACGGCGAAGCCGCCTTCCAGTACGAGATTCTGGAAACGCTCGAAGGCGACTTGCACCCCATGGCGATCCCCGACCTGCTCAAGCAAACCCGCCAGCGTTGGGTCGAGCAGTTGCACGCGCGCCCGCTGCTGTAGGTGTCTTTGTGTGGCAGCCAATCTTGGCTGCAGGCGGCCTTTCAGGCCGCCGCTCGGTTTCGGCTATTCCCGGCGTTCGGTCGACCGCGATGTGGGGCGGGCTTCAGCCTGCGGAGGGCTTCAGCCCTCCTCCCGCTACGATGTGAAAGCTGCGGAGTGGGCGGACTGAATGAAGACTGCGGGTTCGCCTCTGACGAGGGGTGTCGCAAGCGGCCCGACTCCCCCACGAAACCTTCACGCGTGCCGCAGCACCGTGCACACGCTCGCGCAAATCGGTCCGCCGATATTGAATGTGGCAGCCAATTTCGGATCGGCCACCTGCAACTCCGCCGGAGCCTTTCCCTGTAATTGCAGCGACGCCCAGCCGATCATCGCGATTCCCGTGGCGCCGATCGGATGACCCTTGGCGATCAGCCCGCCCGACGTATTGATCCCGCATTCGCCATCGGGCCGCGCCTTCCCGTCGACCCAATACTGCGCCCCGCGCCCCGGCTCCGCCTTGCCGATCACTTCCGTGCCGAGCGCGCCCATCACCGTGAAACAATCGTGCACTTCGGCCACATTCACATCCGCGGCGCTCGCTCCAGCCATCCGGTACGCCGTGTGCATCGCGCGGTACGCGCCGGCGGGATGCAGCACATCGCGGCCCGACTTGCGGATCGGGTCGGTCGCCTGCCCCCAGCCCGCGATCTCGACGCAATCGGACTTCGCCACGCCCAGCTTCGCCAACCCATCCTCCGTCGCCAGGATCAGCGCCGCGTAGCCGTCGGTGATTTGCGAGCAGTCGTAGGTCTTCAGCGGCAAGCCATCCACCACGTAGCGGTTCAAGCCTTCGATCTTCAGCGCCTGCTCCAGCGTGATCTGCACCTTGCTCATTTGCGCGCAGGAGTTGTACTTGGCGTTGGCGTACTCCTGCACGGCGATGGCCGCCAGGTCGGCCTCCGAGACGCCGTGAGCGGTCATGTAATCCTGCATCACCTCGGCGAAAATATGCGGGAAGACGAAGACCTTGCCTTCGCGTTCGCCAGGAAACGAGAAGTAGCCCAGGACTTCGCCGATGAGCTTGCCATCCATCTTGCCCACGTCGTCGCGCATCTTCTCATAGCCGACCGCGATGCCCGTGTCGCCCATGCCAAG
>Ga0182030_10007539_pt1 | contig 22695 bp, 15 predicted proteins | sample 812S3MmetaG_FD_121299 | JGI IMG/M metagenome (GOLD analysis project Ga0182030, IMG submission 121299) | Permafrost microbial communities from Stordalen Mire, Sweden - 812S3M metaG (Illumina Assembly) | ecosystem: Environmental > Terrestrial > Soil > Wetlands > Permafrost | place: Sweden...
CGAGCCTGCCGAGCGCATTCTCACGGCTACTCGCGCGACCGACCTGGCCGTTACCCAGGCGCTGTTGATTACCACGCCCAACCTGCACCACACGCCAAGCTTCCTGCTTCGCAGTGACGGCAGCTCTAAGTTCGAAGGAAGCGGCCACTGGCTCTACACCTCGACGACGCTGCTCAACGCCGAAGCCCGTCTGCTCGATGCTGCCCAGCGCCTCGACGCGGCAGTGGTATCGAGCGCCACCGTGGCCGCCATTACCGAGCGACGACTCCCCGGGAGAACCTTCAAGCTCTCGATCGACCAGGCGAACTGCGTCGAGCAGATCACGACCTCTGGTCGGTCGCTCGATCTTCTTGTGGGCCCTGCGGGAACGGGCAAGTCGACGGCCATGGCGGGACTGCGCGCCGCCTGGGAGTCTGAGCACGGCGCCGGCTCGGTAATCGGTCTCGCGCCGTCGGCCGCCGCCGCGGAAGTCCTGGGTGAGGACATGGGCATCGACACCGACAATCTCGCCAAGTGGCTCTACGAGCACCGCCAGCACGGCCAGCGGGTTCGCGAGCTCAGAGAACTTCGCGAGAAGACCCGCCTGAGCGCCCTCTCGCGACGTCGTCCCAGCCCTCGACTGCTTGAGGGTATTCGCCGGCGCGAGGAGGCACTGGCTCACTGGACCCTTCGCGCCGGTCAACTGGTGGTGGTGGACGAGGCCAGTCTCGCCTCGACGTTCGCGCTCGATGAACTGATGTCGGCTGCGCTCGACGCCCGAGCCAAGGTGGTCCTCGTCGGCGACGGGGCCCAGCTCTCCAGTGTGGACGCCGGAGGAATGTTCCGCACCCTCGTGCGTGAGCGCGGCGAGGACGCTCCCACGCTGGCGGACGTTCGCCGCTTCAAAGCCGCGTGGGAGAAGGAGGCCAGCCTCGGAGTCCGCCGCGGCACCCACGCTGCTCTAAGCACCTACGCAGCGCACGGACGGGTAAAGGACGGTACCCGTGACGACATGCTCGACGCGCTCTACGACGCGTGGAAGATCGACACCGACCGTGGCTTGCACTCATTGATGCTCACCAGCGACACGGCGACCGTCAATGAGCTCAACGCTCGCGCTCGTAGCGCTCGGGTCACAAGTGGATTCGTCGCTGAAGAGGGGATCGAGGTCGCGGGGGCCATGACGGCTGGAGTAAACGACCTCGTCGTCACGCGCGAGAACGACCGCCGCCTGACAACGAACACGAGTTGGGTCAAGAACGGCGACGTGTGGACCGTCGCGGCAACGCACGAGAATGGCTCAATGACCGTCACCCGGGTGAGTGGTCACGGCTCGGTCGTCTTGCCGGCCAATTACGTCGCCAAGAACGTCGAACTGGCCTACGCGTCGACGGCGCATCGCGCCCAGGGGCGCACCGTTGATACCGCGCACACCTTTGCCAGCCCCACCACGACTCGTGAAGTGCTGTACGTGTCACTTACTCGAGGCTCAGAGTCCAACCATCTCTACGTGGACACCCACTACGACCCTGATCCGTCTACCGGCCATGACGGCCTTACCGTGGTCCCGAGTGCTTTGGAAGTGCTCGCCGGCGTGCTGCGCCACGAAGGAGCCGACGTGTCAGCTACCGACATGATCCGTCTGTCCCAGACCCAGTCCATCGCCACTCTCGTCGCCGAGTACGACACCATCGTCACTATGGCCGAAGGCGGGCGCTGGGAGACAGTACTAAGCGAGTCGGGACTCTCCGACACTGAGCGCGCCCAGGCCCAGGCCTCCCCCGCGTACACAGCGCTGCTCGCGCAACTACGAGACGCGGAAAATCGGGGCCTCGACATTTACACCGAACTGCCGATGCTGGTCGCAGGTCGTTCGTTCGGAGACGCCGACGACGTCGCCAGCGTGCTGCACTACCGCATTGATCGCTACATGACCGGCGTGGGCTACCCCAGCCCACCGGCGAGTGAACTCGTTGCCGGCATCTTCCCCCGGCCGAGCGGGATCACCGATCCCGACATCGTGCTCGCACTAAACGATCGCGCTGACGCCATCGAGCAGCGCGCACGCGAACTCGCCACCATTGCGATTGAACGCGGTGAAACATGGGTCCAGGACTTCAGCGATGCTCCTGTTGCCAGCGGACCCCACGAGCAGTGGTTACTGGAAGTTGCGGCTGGCGCGGCATACTTAGACCGCTGGAACATTGACAACCCTGACGCCATCCTCGACGGTGTAACTGTTAGCTACGAACAAGAGACTCAGCGAAGTCGTGTCCTGGGCGCCGCCCAGAGGTCCAACATGCTCACAGTGGTTGAGACTCCACCGACGAAGGCTGCATACGTATTTTCCGGCCACGAATTCCTGGAGCCGCCCAAACAAGATTTTGGACTTGACCTGTAGCCCGAGCACGTAGGCGATATTGACAACTGTGCAAGTCTGAGGGAAGCCTTAAGCCATATTTCAAGGCCATAATTCAAACTGGCCCTTCCAGGGCAGATTTAGGAATGCGGTTCGTGAGAATTAATTTGTGACAACCCGGGACGTTGTCCCTGGCGGGACAGTTTGGCGCTTCGCGTACGCCGTCCTCGGGCTGGAGAACTTGGAGAAGTCAGTGACTCAAATAGCAGTCCGTGATGAACTCATATGTCAAACGAGATGAGGTCATTCGACGCACCATTTGAGAGTCCGATCACTTCAATGGCCAAGTCAAGTGTCCCTACGATTTCCATGAAATCGAAGAATTCAATAGGAATATCAGATGTTAAATACTCGAGAAGGCAGTTGGCAACACCCCCTTTCAGCTGGCTCGCAGCAAACAGAGGTTGATGATTCGATTGCATACGTCCCAACGGTCGGATCTGACATCACGCGATGACGACGAGACTGTCTGTCACGCCCGTACCGTATTCTTGGCCGAATGTGTACCAAGCCAATTCACAACCCAAGCGCAGCGCCAAGAAAACGCTGCGATGGCCTGGGCAGGAAGGTCAAACAGTGCGATACCAGACGGAGCGCCTCAGCTCGTCCAGGAACCATATGAATTACACAACATTCGGTTCACCGCCAAGGCAGACTGTCAGTATGATCTCAACGTCAACGTCAGGAGAAGCCTTCCCTCTTGGGGGCTCATTGGCAATTCAATATGAAAACTGAGCATCCGATCTACCTCGATTACAACGCAACGACGCCCGTTGATCCTGTCGTATTCGAGGCCATGTCACCATGGTTTCAACGCTCATTTGGGAATGCATCATCCACACATTTCTGGGGTCGCCATGCTGCCAATGCGATAGAGGAGTCACGCGAGCGCGTGGCCGCATCGCTGGGCACGTCACCACCATCCGTCTTCTTTACTTCTGGAGCAACTGAAGCCAACAACCTCGCGTTGCGTGGCATGGAAGGGCACATCGCCGTAGTATCAACAGAGCACAAATCTGTCCTCGAGACATCGGCTCGACTCAATGGCTCTGTGATTCAGGTTGATCGCAAGGGAAACGTTGACTTGACTTCTCTAGATCGTGAATCAAAACGCGCCGCACTCGTGTCAGTCATGCTCGCTAATAACGAAACCGGCGTCGTCCAAGATCTGGAGGCAATCATTGAAATAGCACACAGGCACGGCTGCCTTGTTCACACCGACGCAACTCAGGCATTTGGGAAAATTGCTTTTAATCTCTTTGATCTTGATGTCGATATGGCCTCTATATCTGGGCACAAAATTTACGGACCCCAAGGCGTCGGTGCACTCATCGTAAAGAGGGGTGTGAGCATATCTCCTCAAATGACCGGAGGCGGACATGAAAGGGGACTTCGATCGGGGACGTTGAATGTTCCAGGGATCGTTGGCTTTGGCGCTGCCACGACCACGATCGACTCAGAGCGTGACTCAGCACATTCAAGAAGCTTGCTGGATTCGCTTGTGGGAAAATTAGGCAATGCGATGCCGTTTGAGATCTACTCAAACCATCAGCTCGGCCTCGCCAACACTTTGAGCATTCGATTTGCGGGAACGGACGCAGAAGCGGTTATCGCGAATGCACCGGACATTGCGATATCAACGGGATCTGCGTGCACAGCTGCGGTGCCTCAAGCATCACATGTACTCGAGGCCATGGGAATAAGTACACAAGCGGCATTCGAGACTCTTCGAATATCGGTGGGGCGCCAGACAACTCATGAGGAAATCTCGTTCGCAGCCATGCTGCTGAGCCAGGCGGTACAAACAGTCCGAAACTTCGCGATTGAGCCGCTTCATATCCGAGACGACCTGCAATGAGAATAGACGAAGCCTGCGAGAGTACTTTCGCACGACATGAAACGTTCCATCCACGCTGGGGCTGGGTGAAAAAGGCTTATGACGCGTCGTTAAGTTCACCTCGAGTTTTTGTTTCGGACGACGCCACGCTCAAGTTGGGTGTCGGCAAGAACATGGTCAAATCAATAAGATTTTGGGGACATGCTTTCCGAGCGCTTACATTCGAAGCAGATGGAAAATCAACGAGGGCCGGTGTTTCAGTTCCTTCAACAATCGGGTCGGCCATATTCGACAAAAACGGGTGGGATCCCTTTACAGAAGAAATTGGAACGTTGTGGTTGCTTCATTGGCTCTTATTAGCGCCCAAGTCACAGATGCCTGTGTGGTGGATCGCATTCAATGAATTTGGTGCAGTTGAATTTACTCAGCAGCAACTTACAGATTTCGTATGTGACCAAGTCGAATCCGTTTCCACGTGGTCAGCGAAACCTCATAGGTCGTCAATTGAAAAAGACGTGTCGTGCCTCCTTCGAACGTACGCGCCTTCCGAGGATCTTGGCCGTCGACAGTCCTTTGACGACATCGTTGACTGTCCAATGAGAGAGATTGGATTGATTCGCTCCATTGATCCAAGCGGCAAACGATTCAGATTCGCCATGGGGTCAAAGGCAACACTCCCGTCGGAGATAATTCTCTACGCGTGCGCAGATTTTCTCGCGCGCACTGATTCTCATTCTCGAACAGTAACGGTTTCGCGATTGTCTACGGAGGCCGGCGCACCAGGCCGTGTATTTAAGTTGTCAGAGTCAGACTTAGTCGAAGCACTTGAGCACGCCGCGACAACAATCTCGACAATCAAGATCGCCCGTCCGGCCGGAGCAGTGCAGATTGCATTTACTTCCAGTCCGGCCGCGGTCGCGACGGAAGCACTGAGTTCCTATTATCGTCGACGAAATCTCGGAGTTGGCCCGACCTCAGGGGTGTTCGCCGGGGCGCAAGCAGATACACCTAACGGATACAAGCCGAAAGTTCGATCGAAGTGAAATACGCCATCGACTTAGTTTCTCCAAAAGGACGCTTTTCTCGATCAGCAAATGTAGAAAGAGACGCGCGCGCTGACATCATCGAGTCATACATTCCGACTGGACGAGCTCTAGACGTCGTATCACGTTTGGCTCGCAGTACCCAAGAGAATGGCGGCGCCAGAGCGTTTTCAATCACGGGACCATACGGAAATGGCAAATCGAGTCTAGCGTTGTTTGTTGATGCCCTCTTTGGGCCACCCGGCGATCCAAACACGAAAAGCGCGAGTGGAGTTCTCGAAGCTGTTGATCCAGTTACCGCTGAATTACTCGAACAAGGAAAGGAAATCCGAGGAAAACAGGGTTTTGTCCGCTGCGTGATTACGGCGGCGCGAGAACCAGTCTCCGTCACGCTGGTGCGAGCGATCGCAAATGGCATCCGTCGGTATCCTTCGTTTCGCCGTAGCGGACTTTGGAGAAACCTGTTAAGTCGTGTCGAGTCCGCAATTTCGGAAGTCGATGGCAAAGCGCATTCACTGCCAACGACTCGTTTCATTCTCGAAATCCTCGGCGAGATTTCTGAAATCGCGCCCGTAATCATATTGATAGATGAATTTGGCAAGAATCTTGAGGCATTCGCAGACTCGAAATCAGATTCTGACCTATACCTACTTCAGGAGTTGGTCGAGTGGTCGCACGGCGCCAACAGGCACGCACTGCCCGTAATTACCGTCACGATGCAGCACCTGTCCTTCGAGGACTATTTAGACTCCGTGTCACTCTCTCTGCGTCGGGAGTGGGCGAAAGTCCAGGGTCGCTTTGAAGACATCCCGTACATTGACACCCCCGCACAGACGCGACACCTCATCGGCCAGGTCAACGAGGACCCAATTGACAAAATATTTTTGAAGAGTCGTCGTGAATGGGCGACGAATGAATACGAGAGACTTCGAGAAGCTGGGCTCGCACATGAGGTTGAGTTGCGACTCATTGAACGAACTTGGCCACTTCATCCATCCGCCCTGTTGGTGTTACCTGAATTGTGTTCTCGATTCGGCCAAAATGAACGGACCCTATTTTCGTTTCTTGCTTCGGCAGAACCAAAGGCCATTCCCGCGTGGCTTACCGCAGAGCAAATCGGCAGGCACTTAAACGATGTTCGCTTGGATCGGATTTACGACTACTTCGTGGAGTCAGCCGCGACCTCTGCGTCAACATCGCAAACGGCCTCACGATGGATCGAGGTTGAAACTTGCATACGAGATGCCTCGGAACTAACGATCGCAGAACGTCGCGTACTTAAGGCTGTGGGACTTCTAAATCTCATCTCAGCGGGCGGCTCAATCCGCGCATCCAAAAGAGTACTGACTTGGGCTTGTTCTGACGGTCTACCCGGCACCTCGACTCCATCGGAGGTAGTCGCAGCGCTCAAATCACTCGAGAATTCCGGGAGGATTACATATCGTGAGTTTGCCGACGAATTCCGACTTTGGAAAGGTTCGGACCTCGATCTTCGCTCTGCACTGGAGTCTGCAAAGCGTCGATTACGACAAACATCCGTTGAGAACCTGCTTTCGCACACTCGATCCATGTTGCCCGTTGTTGCAATGAGGCATTCGACCGAGACCGGAACACTTCGGGTCTTCAAACGAGTGTGGTGCTCAAGTGGACAGCTTGGAGATGATCTGGACGATGGAAATGCGGACGGAATCGTCGTTTATGTCGTTGGACCGAACTTCCCGACAATCCCCAACAATGCGATGGTGAAACCGATAGTGGCGGTCCGTCCACTGAGCACTGAGGAGTTAGTTAGAACCGCATTAGAACTGGCTGCTATCCGAAGCGTCCTTAGCGACTCGGTCACACTCGGAGACGATTGGGTTGCGCGTCGAGAACTGACTGAACGCGAGGCTGAAGCCCTGGCCCACTTCGAGATCGCATTTGAAGCGTCTGTGGGGAACATTGCATTGGGCACAGAATGGTGGCTCTTAAATACCGAGAGGGGCAGAGCTCGGAAGCTCAGCAAACCTTCATCATTGACATCTGCGCTGTCGAAAGTCTGTGATCAATTTTATGGCAAATCGCCCAGAGTCGCGAACGAAATGCTTAATCGCCATGAATTGACGTCGCAGGGTGCCAAAGCTCGACGTTTACTCATTGAAGCCATGATCACAAATCCCACCAAGGAGTATTTCGGTATAGGTGGTTTTCCACCCGAGCGAGCGATGTACGACGCAATTTTTGGCTCAACAGGTATTCATCGTCGTGAATTAGGACACTATGTACTCGCGACGCCTTCTTCGCCGGATTGGCTCGATGCTTGGTCGACGTTGTCTTCGGCATTTGATGAGTCCAAACTTCGCAGAATAACGATTAACGAAATTATCGACATTTTGAAATCACCTCCAATTGGAATGAAGGAAGGCTCGGCGTCTGTACTTGTCATGATTGGAATCGTTGTATACCGAGATGACGTTGCTGTTTATGAGCATGGAACATATCGTCCTCGCATAACTAAGGAAATCGCTGAAAGACTTCTAAAAAATCCGTCGCACTTCCAGATAAAGCATTTTGCCGCTACTCGTGGGTCTCGACGCTTAGTTGTCAATGGTCTTTCAAAAAGTTTGGCGATTGATTCGTGGCGAGGGACAAGTCCATCGGTTCTCCTTGTCGTCGGTCATCTTGTGGCATTTGTCAATGGATTGCCCCCTTATTCACTTCGAACTAAGAACCTCTCTCAAAAAACCGCAGCAGTGAGGCGCGCTCTCATGGAGGCGACGGAGCCTGACGTTCTGATTTTCGAGACGCTGCCCAAGGCACTGGCGATTAAGGATTACGATCCTCGCCGAGGTTTTTCGGAGGCATTAATCTCGTCGTATTCGCGATCTTTGAAGTCGAGCATCAAAGAACTTGGTTCGCTTCACGCGAAACTCTTGGAAGAAGTGGTCGGCGAACTTGTGAGCGCAACGGCGTCGCGTTCAATTGATGCGCGAAGTGAACTCGTCGAACGCGCCATTCGTATGAAAGACAAGGTAATTGATCCAAAGCTCCGAGCACTACTGGCTGCACTTTCCGATAGAGAGAAAGATGACCAAGGATGGGCGGAGTACGTTGCCATGACTGTTGTCGGTCCTGCTACTGGAAGTTGGAGCGATGACGACAGGCTTCGGTATTTGTCCTCAATAAGAGAACTCAGCGGAACACTTCGTCGGATCGAAGCGATCCACTTCGACCGTTTGGCGCTAGATGATGCTCCCTTCGATGCGCTTCGACTAACCGTGACCAGGCCCGATGGCGCCGAGATTGCTCGAGTCGTTGGGCTCGACGATCGTTCGAGAGACGCAATTGAGCATCATCTGAATCAGGCGCTAGAACGAATTACTCTCGAGGTTGGAGAGTCGTCAAACGCTCAGGAACTCCTGTTGGCAGCACTAGCGCATCGAATGCTGCCAGAGATTGAAAATAATATGTCACACCCGGAACGTAGTTTCGATCTTGGGGTTCATCGAAAAAAGAGGGGCAGTCAATAAATGAGACACGTTTGCGGAATTTCTGGTGGCAAAGACTCCTCAGCATTAGCGGTATATCTCCGTCGCGAGAGACCTGAATTGGAGGTCGAATATTTCTTTTGCGACACCGGAGCAGAACTGCCCGAGACCTACGAATTCCTAACGCGACTTGAAACCGTGCTCGGCACAAAGATTGCGCGACTCAATTCCGAACGCGGTTTTGATCACTGGTTCGAAGTGTATCGAGGAATGCTTCCATCACCGCAAGTCCGATGGTGCACGCGAATGATGAAAATCGCTCCATTGGAAGAGTGGATCGGAACTGCGCCGACAACCTCCTATGTCGCAATTCGAGCCGACGAGTCATCGCGAAAGGGATACGTTTCCACGAAGACAAATATCAAGTCGGTATTTCCATTCATTGAAGACAACATTGACCATGAGGGGGTTCTCAGAATTCTCGATGATGCTGGAATAGGACTGCCGAGTTATTACGAATGGCGAACTCGCTCGGGTTGTTACTTTTGCTTCTATCAACGTAAAGCAGAGTGGGTTGGTTTGTCTGAGCGCCACCCGGAATTATTTGAGCGAGCTATTGCCATTGAGAACAAAATGCTCCTGAATGCCGGAGTCAACGGCGACGCAGATTTCTCGAGTACGGCGATGCAGGGTCGGCAATACACCTGGTCGAAGGGCGAGACCCTCGTTGAGCTCCGGGCCCGATCATCCGAAATCAAAGATCGACACGAAGCGGCTCTTGAACGAGCTCGAAAGAACCGCACCCGGTTACCATTGATTGAGGTCTTGTCCGAAGCATTAGACGAAGATGACAACTCCAGCCCATGCCAGATCTGCTCATTATGACCACTTGTGTTTCCAGTTCAACTGAGCCTCCCTTGTACGATTTTTGACTTTGAATGAAGCGCAGCGAGATTTCAAGTGAATGAATCCGGGCTTAGATTTCTCGATGAGTCGAAACTCAAATGGAGACTCCCCGAAGATGATGTCACTCATGAAGTTCTAATTCCATCGCTTCGAGTGGCCCAACATTTCGACTGCATGGTCGGATTCTTTGGCGCACAAGCACTTCGGCAACTTGCACCTGGCCTCGCTTCATTCGTTTCGAACGGCGACCACTCGATGCGATTGCTGATTTCGCCACTTTTGAGCGACCAAGACCTAGCGGGAATTCGAATGGGTCTCGAAACGCCGGAAGATGTTCTCTCCGACGCAATTGGCGCAAGTTTCGCCGACGCTGCCGGGCTCGAGGATGCGCTTGTGAATCACACTCTCCACTGCCTCGCGTATCTTCTCGCCTCCAAAAGACTCCAAATCAGAATCGTCCTTGTGGAGGGTGGAATATTCCACGTCAAGGAGTGGATACTTCGCCTTGGAGAGGACACTGCCGTGTTGGCCGGTTCAGCGAATTTTACAGGAAGTGGCCTGAAGAGCAATGTGGAATCTCTTTATCTTCATAGAAGCTGGCGCGACCTTGACAACCTCGAGACGTGCGAAGACTCGATGACCGAGTTTCAACTTTACTGGAACGGGCACAAGCAAAAGGCGCGAACGGTCGACATGCCCACCGCAATCGCTGACGATCTAATACGGACATACGGTCAGGATGCTCCGCCAACGGAGTTCGAGTATGAGTCTGCGCAAAACGTTTCCGAAGATCACGATTCTCGTGTCGACCTTCCAGATAGCTTTCGATTACCAGAGCATCTCGAAATCTGGGAAGGACCCTACTCCCACCAAGGACGCGCGATTGAAGAATGGGAAAAGGCGGGATGCAAAGGAATCCTCGCAATGGCAACTGGCGCTGGAAAGACCATAAGCGCCCTCGCGGCATCTTTAAGGTTGAACGAGCGAGTAGGCGCCCTCCTGATCGTCATCGCAGTCCCGACGAAGCCGCTGGTTTCTCAGTGGGGGATCGAGTGTGCCGATTTTGGTCTTCGGCCAATCATCGCTTCTGTGCTGTCGCCGCAGAAGCGGCTCGCCGCCGTACGAGTGTTGCTCGATAATCTCACGTTTGGCGTTACGAATGTCGAGGCGATCATTGTCACGAATGACGGTCTCGTTGATGCTTCATTCAATGAACTCTTGGAAGGCTTTGATGGTGAAATAATTTTGATTGCAGATGAAGTTCACAACCTAGGAATCGACTCGTTTCTTTCTTCCCCGCCCCAATGGGCTAAATACAGACTCGGTCTATCCGCTACACCTGAGCGGCAATACGATCTAGACGGCACCGCCGCTCTTTTTGATTACTTCGGCGACGTTGTATTTGAATACTCCCTCGAGGATGCAATTGGAGTCTGTCTTGTTCCCTACGACTATTTCATTCACAGCGTTGAACTTTCCACGGAAGAATTTGAACGCTATTCAGAACTGAGCATCCGGATTCGAAAGCGATTCGCCATCGCGGGCGGAAGCGCCTCAGACGACTTACAACTCACTATTTTATTGAACCAGCGCAGACTAATACTCGAAACGGCGAAAGGGAAACTTTTAGAACTTTGCCGGATAATTGACGCCCAGGACAGGCACTCGGTAAGACGAACGTTGTTTTATGCCACTGATAAGGATCCCCAGCAGCTGATCGACATAAACCATATTTTGAGCGATCGCCGAATTCGCTGGCACCAGGTCACAGAAGCAGAAACTGGGAGCGGGCGACTTCTCTCCGCAACACTTGATGCCTTTGCCGAAGGCAAGCTTCAGGCACTGACAGCGAAACGGGTTCTTGACGAAGGGTTGAATGTTCCCCAAATAGATACCGCTTACATTCTGGCAAGTACTACTGTACGTAAGCAATGGACTCAAAGACGAGGAAGAGTCCTACGACCCTCACCTAAAACAGGGAAAACCCATGCCACCATTCACGATTTCCTTGTACTTCCTCCCACCGCTACGGGCATCGATGATGATGAAACACGTCTTGTTCGTAGTGAACTTGACCGTTGCGACGAATTTGCACGCCTCGCTCGAAATCGCGCCTCTCTCGACGGGCCGTACGGCGTTCTAAATGCAGTACGAGAAGGTTATCTACACTGAAGTTCATCATTGAAGGGGTCGTACTCTTATGGCAGTTGATCAAAGAAAACTCATCTCGGTTCTCCGAGCTGCGGTAAACGGCTGCGAGTCTCGATATCCGACTTATCACGATGATTTATTCGATCACGTCGCACAGATCGTAATGCTCGAGCGCGAACACGATCGCAAGGCCACTCAGATCCAGAAGAAGGTCAGCGACAAGATCGACGCGCTGAGCGTCCTTATTGACAAGAACGAGGAATCCTAAGATGATCCAACTTAGGCATGCCCAATTCAAGAACTTCAGGCTGCTCCGAGATGTCACAATTGAGTTTTCCACCATTCCAGATAAGCCACTGACAGTCGTACGAGCCGAAAATGACACTGGCAAAACCACGCTTTTGAACGCACTTACTTGGTGCTTGTTTGGAGACTCTGCGCTACCAGTCAATCGATCTCTCTTTCGAATTCACCCAATCGATTGGTCAACAGAAATCGACGGAGCATTTGTTCCTATATCGGTAACTGTTGAGTTCGCCGCCGTCGACGAAGAGACCGAAACAGAGGTGATCTACGAGTTGGAGCGCGCAACCAAAGAGAGACTTGTCGGAGATCTCGATTTCACTTCCGAACCTTCCGCGTTAACTCTCCTAAAACACACGAATGCTGGCGTAGAAAATGTACCGAACCCTTCAGCCGTCATTGAGTCTTTACTTCCCTCGAGCCTTAAGGATGTTTTTTTCATAGATGGGGATCGTGCCCTAGCTTTCATTGAGGCCACGGGCGAACAAAGAGCGAAACGTGAACGCGTAGAAAGCGCAGTTCGAGCCCTCTTGGGTTTAGACCTTCTCGAAGAATCTGAGCGCCACGTGGACAAGGCCCGACAAGAAGCCGTCACCGCAATCAAAAGACTGGGTGCCGGTACCGACGCGGAGCGTCTAGCGGAGAGAAAACAAAGCCTCGAAGAGCAGATTGTCGCCCTTCAACTGAACCTAGCGGGATTTCGTGATGATTTAGAGGCAACCGAAGCGCGTTTTCGAAAGGCAAACAGCCGACTTAGAGAGGCACTCGCGTCCGGTGCAGGGGAATATAAGGCAATGGGCGCGCTCCTTGAAAAAGAACAAAATGATCTGGAAGCCGAACGCCAAGCTCACGTGACACTACTTTCGTCGCACAGACGACTCCTAAATTCGCCTCTTCTGACGTTGGCACTTGCTCCCAGTCCAATTGCTGTCGCCGAGTCGATTCTTGCCGATTTAGAAGACCGTAAAGTGATCCCCAGCACTTTGCCGAACGTGATTGAAGATCGGCTCGCAAGAAATGAGTGCATATGTGGTGCGTCACTTGCAACGGGAACAGACGCGCGAGCGCATCTTGAAGTCCTTCTCGCAGAGTCAAAGTTAATCGACGAATCTAAAGATCTTCTTAGATCTCTTAACGATTCAGTAAAGCGCCTTCGTCGAGAGTCTCTGACAGACGATGGCTGGGCGGTACGCCTTCGAGAGTCGCAGGCGGCCATTATTAGATGCACAAAACGTCAAAATGATCTTGAAGAACACGTCGCCGAAATCCTTACGCAGATTCGGGGTATGGAATCTACAGATTTGGCAGAATTGGAACGTACGCTCGGCCAGGAAGATCGTGAACGATTGAGACTCTCTGGCGAAATTGCCAGAACTGAGACGCAGTTGACTGGGCTGGAGGGCCAACTGCGTGATGTTGACCGAGAACGAGCGTCAGTAGATCGAAAGAACGAGAAGGTTCGCTCTGGACTCATGAAAGAGACTGCGGCGAAAGACGTACTTGAAGTCATAAAGACAACCATGTCAGTCCTTCAAGGCGAAACAATCGATGAAGTAAGCAGCAAAATGAACGAAATTTTCTTGTCGATGATCATCGCAGATGAAGATGTTGGATCGGTGGTGCGCGGTGTCGCACTAACTCGAGATCACGACATCGTCGTTTTCGGCCCCGGCGGCAGAACAATCGATCCCGACATTGACCTAAATGGAGCATCCCGTCGCGCGTTGACCCTGGCATTCATTCTCGCACTCGTCCAAGTAAGCGGTGTGAAGGCACCGAATATCATCGACACGCCACTCGGAATGATGGGCGTGGAAGTGAGGCAGTCCGTACTGAAATATGCGGCGATGCATTCGAGTCAACTTGTTATGTTTCTAACAGGTTCTGAAATACTTGGAGTCGAAGAGCTTCTTGATGAATATGCCGGGCGCATCTATACATTTACTAATGCGACCCATTATCCCGCAAAGTTAGTCAACGAGCCGAACACAGACAAAACTGAAACTCTCGTTTGTGATTGCGACCACCGCCATTCATGTGATCTTTGTCGCCGCCGTACCTCGTACGCAGTGCAATCAGAGGCTGCCCGATGAACCGCGACTACAACCCATTTGCCAACCTCGACTTACACATTCCTGTGCCGTATCGCGAGGAAATTAAGAAATTTACGACGAGCCAGGGCGGCGACGGTGACACGTCCGTTGACACGACCCCGTTTGTTCGATATGTCGACCTTTGGGCAACTGCCGTTGCAGTCGGAGCACAGGAGAAGGCTTTCGTTTCTGACTACGAGAAGCATCGGTTCATCACGGGAGCGGTGCTTCAAGGCGATCTTTCGCGAATTGAATTCCTTCAGCTCGTAGCGATAGGTCACACAAAGGATCCATACGTAATTAATAACTCCCGCCAAGTGATCGACATCGCCGATTCTTATGCAGCAGGTGGAATGCCGATCGTAATGCAGTGGCTTGACGGAGGATCTCAAAGTGCAACCGTGAGTCTTACGAAGCACTTCATGACTTTCCTCAACGATATTCCTCAGTCGGAACCGACGTAGGCGTCTTCGAAGGTGTCACTTTCCACCGAGACGTCGGTGAACGTTGCTGCGGGCCGGACTGCAATGAGTCGCACAAGGCTCTCAAGACCAATTCAATTAGCAGTGGCGGATGGCATTCTAACTCCCGATAGAAGTTTTTTTGATTTCGGTTGCGGTAGGGGTGGAGACGTCCGCCAATTAGCCAATCAAGGATTTCAAGCTCATGGTTGGGATCCTGTTCATCGCTCGGATGGTCATCTGGTGGATTCGGATGTCGTGAATATTGGATACGTGGTCAACGTCATTGAAAGCGCAAGCGAGCGGATTGAAGCGATTATGCAGGCTTGGAGTTTGTCACGGTCGGCGCTTATTGTTGCGGCACGCCCGGAATGGGAAGCATTTGAAGTTAAAGGCAGCCCTAAGGGAGACGGGATAATAACCTCTACCGGCACTTTCCAAAAGTTTTTTGGACAGGAAGAGTTGCAAGACCTAATTCGAGTTGCGACGGGTGTGGAACCCATTGCCGCAGCTCCCGGTATTTTTTACGCCTTTCGCAACCAGACGGACGCCGCTGGTATCAGGGCAAGGAGATTTCGCAAGCGCGGGCCGACCTTTCCTCGGCTACGCCAAGCGGACATCCTCTGGGACGCTCATAGGGAGCTTCTTGAACCTCTAGCAACCTTTTGGGAAGATCGCGGTCGCCTTCCTGCGAGCGCAGAACTCAAAGAAGCAGCGGATATTGAATCGGTCCTGGGATCTTTACGCATGGCGGCAGGAATCTTGAAGCGCGTGCTTGGTGAGGAACGATTTGAGCTCTCTCGAAAATCGGCCAGAGCCGATCTCCAAGTATTTCTCGCCCTTGAAGCGTTCGGCGGCCGGAAAAGGTTTTCGCAACTACCTGACGACGTAGTGCTCGATGTCCGAGCCCATTTCGGAACATATAAAGCCGCCTGTTCTGAAAGTGATCGACTCCTCTTTTCCCTCGCGGATTCAGATCGAGTGGACGAAGCTCTGCGACGAAGCAGTTTCGGGAAAATCTTGCCTGATGCAATTTACGTTCATGCCTCGTACGTCGAATTACTTGATCCTCTTTTAAGAATCTACGAGGGCGCTGCAAGAGCCCTATTGGGCAATATTGAACCCGTAACTCTCGTCAAACTGTCCAGAATTGAACGCCGCGTATCATACCTTTGGTACCCGACATTCGAGAAGGAAGCGCACCCGGAACTGTCGACTTCATTGCGCGTCGACCTCAGAAACTTCGACGTTAAATGGCGAGATTTTCGCTCACACAGAAATCCCCCGATACTTCATCGCAAAGAAGCCTTCGTTCCTGAAATTCACGCGTCAAGACGACGCTTCGCGAACCTCACTCGACAAGAAGAAAAGTTTGGACTTCTTGCGGACTCATCACATATCGGCACCAAAGAAGGTTGGGCTGCGGTCCTCAACTTATCGAACGTCGCCATCAAGGGACATCGAGTTACCAAGCGATTTCCGGATGATTGACATTAAATATATTGATTACAACTTACGCTTGGCTGACTCACAATGCGAAAGTCATCACTGGCGGGCAGGCGCGCAGAAAGGCTTTCACCAGGCGCGGGCAAGGTTTCAGTCTCATTTCCAAAATCTCCCGCTCAGAGCCATCCGGACGATCATTTTGATTGAAGATATGGGGACGCCAGTGACTTGGACTGAATCATGAAGCGAAGCAGTGGAGAATGGTCAGTAAGAATGTTGACCGATTTACAAGTTCGAATCAATCCAGACGCCGAGTATCAGCGCGGATCCGTTTGGACGGACGCTCAGCAGAGGCTGTTGATCGACTCGCTCCTGAGAGGTTATGACCTACCAAAGCTTTACTTCCGGAAACTTAGCGAAGGAGGCAAGTATCTCTATGAAGTCATTGACGGCAAACAGCGGCTGACTGCTATCTGGCATTTCATGAAGAATGACCTCCGCCTCCCTCCCGGATCAGTGTTCGACGGTCTTGGCAATCTAAGCGGGAAGTCATGGTTGGAACTTCCTGGTCCCGCGCAGGATCGACTTCAATTTACAAAAGTGACTGTGAGTGAAATTGAAGATGCCACTCCGGTGGAAATTGCAGAACTTTTTCTTCGACTACAGAAAGGTGAGCCTCTAAGAGCCGCTGAGAAGAGAAATGCCGTCATCGGACCGGTACGAGATTTCGTGTCGAATACCCTCGTTCGCCATTCAGTTTTTCCGCTACTAGGTATGAAGGACTATCGGTTCACTTGGGCTGAGTTAGCAGCAATAACTCTTCAGTTGGCAAAACACGACGGCCCGGTATCGGTCAAAGGAGCCGATCTAGGTGATCTCTATGACGACCAGGGATTTAGTCCCGACGACGAGTCGGCTTTCGAAACTATTTCGATGCTCGATGATCTTGAAGCATTCTCATTTGCAGAACCCGGACTCATCTCCACGCGCTGGGGTTTCATCGATCTGATGCTTTCGCTAAGAAAGCTTCGCCATGATGGAATTCATTGGGATGCTGAGCACGTTGTTGCATTCTTTAAGGCTTTCGAATTGGAGCGAAGGGATGCATCCACAAAACTTGCTGAGTTCAGAGAAGAGATCATGGATCTCGATCCGGCTCAGCTCGACAGCGAATCGCCATCGCTCATTATTCCTGATGTCGACTCCGAGATGTTTCTCTACGTAAGCGCCTTTTCGAGAGAAGGCGCGACGGAACAGAGCATTCGAACACGATCAGAGATCATGTCTCGGCGTCTACGCACGTACTTGACAAGTCACGAGTAAAAGTTGACTCGACCCTTACGACAGATTTGGGGAATGGTTTGGAGCCCCGCTACTTCCACCGCGGCGGCACTCGTGATTGGTGTAGAAGGTCTTCAACTCCCGAAGCACCGTTCTTGGACCGTGATTTATGTCGCCGCAGGCTTCTTGATCTTGAACGGAATATATGGATACTTCCAAAATCGCTCGAGAAGCCACCGACTACTCGCTTGTAGAGAGGAGATCTCTCGAAAATTGACAAGCTTGATTGCTTCGATGGGCGAGCTGAGCGCTGACAATTACAAAATGTGGAAGACGGACCTATATTTGGGCCGTTGGTCGGCCACATTTTCCAAAACTTTTCCATGGCTTCTTTCGAAGTCCCTCAGAAGAACGAGTTCCTCACTTCTGATTGAAACGATCCGCTTTAACGACGCGACAAGCAGACAGAAAAACGGTGTGATTGGGCGCGCGTACGCAGAATCACGAGATGTCCTTTGGATTAACCCTGAGTTACCCATTCCGGCACCTTCATTCCCCGGAGATCTTGACAATTCCTCAGATGCTGATCTAATCCGAACGTGCGGGATATTGCGTCTTATTCCAGTAATGGATGGTCTTGACTCCCATTGCGTCGGCGTGCTGGCAGTACATATGGAACGAAGCTTCGCTGAGTCGTTAGTTGGAACAATTTCCAGCGACTCCTGTTCGAGAATCCTTAATGACTTTGCGAAGGACCTGCATCATCTGTTGGACATTCAAGAAATGTGAACAGCGTTCACGGCTAGTGAGGCGCTAACTCTGTGGTACTTGTCGAAACTTCGAACGAAATCCTTGAACTTTAAAATCGCTATGAATTCTCTCGAATCAATCTGACCCTCTGAGTCGCAAAATCGACGGTTTCTACGCGCCAACCCGCATCAAGCCAAGATCGCGCTTGAACGTGCGTACCGGAAACCTCGTTCGACCACCATGCTCGATGTCTGCAAGCTGATCGAGGCAACGGTTGTCCGACAATTTGCTCCATCGAAATGAAGTCAATTTCTACTGAAGTGGCTGCCTGAGTGAGAAGAAACTCTGTGAACAGGTGATATTTAGCCACTTTGCACCGTGAGTCCAACACGATTCGTCCACGCATTTGGCTGCACGATACAACTTGTTTCGTCCTGGCAACGCTGGCACAGACAATCAGTCTTCCAAGAGGGAAGTTCCTGAGTCTCGACGTCGTCTGTCGCTTCAACACCGATCGCAATTAGCCGAGACCTCGCGATCGTCCGATCACGTTCTTCGAAGAGACATCGAAACTTGGGCATCAGCACCCATGCCTCAAGAGTTCGCTCGCATGGAATCTTGTTGATCCCCGACTTCACGGGTCCACTCAAGAGTAGCGCTGCTTCGATCGGACCGTACCGAGTCACCAATCCTTTATACCCCGGCGTAGGACCCGTCTCTGTCTGATTCCACGCAGTCAATGCAGGACAGACCACTCCAGGCCTACACGGTTGGAAAGCGGTGTCGTGAGACAAAGACAGTCTCCTTTGAAGATGAAACGTATCAGTTTTGGCGGCGTCCAAAACCTCAGACCCCGTTCCATAGTGCTTGGTCCTTGGCATGCAAGGGTCCGGGGGTCGAATCCCCGTACCTCCGCTAACAAATGTCCTAATCACGAGCGGGATTGTCGTGGCGTGAATCGACCGTCAAACATTACCCCGAAGCCGGTACGTTAAACCGGACACACGGTCGATCTCCCTGCTCACCGCCTCGCGAACGGTGTCGAGCTCGCCGACGACCGTCACCCCGAACTTGGCGCGAGTGACGCCGGTGTAGAAGAGTTCACGGGTCAGTAACGGCGACTGCTGCCGAGGCAGCACCACGACCACGTGGTCGTACTCACTCCCCTGTGATTTGTGGATGGTCATCGCCCAGGCTGTCTCGGAATAGCCAATGGCGCTGAGCGGGAGACGTCGCGCAGCGTCAAAGACGACAAAACGTTGACCGTCAACGTTCATCACCACGCCGACATCACCGTTGTTGAGGCCGAGCGAACGTTGGTTTCTCGTCACGAGGATCGGCTCACCCACGCCGAACCGCTCACCTCGTTCGGGCGCAAAGGCCCCGTTCACTTCCGCGCGCACCCGGGTGTTCCACCACGCTACTGAGCCGGGACCTTCACGATTGGCGGCTAGCACCGTCAATTGGCGAAGTGTCGCCAACGCGGCCGCTGCATCACCACTGGCCGCAAGTGTCGCCAGCCGATTGGCGTGACGCACCACCTGGTCCACGAGGCCCGGAGCGTTCGTATCGTCGAAGTGACGCAGATCACCGTCGCTGGTCGAGAGCAGCAACGCCGCGGTGTCACCGTCTCCCACGTTGATCGCTTGTGCCAGGTCCTCTAGGCGCTCGCCACCGAACCGGTGCGCAAAACGGAGTCGGGTCACAATGGCCTCGGTCTCGGCGGCCGAATCCACCGCGTCAGCGAGGACGGCGCCGACGTTGACCGACGCCAACTGACGCGGATCACCAACGAAGACGAGACGGCACGGACGCTCGGCGTTCGCTTGCGCCGAGCGGATCAGAAGATCGATCATCGGCAGGTCGGCCATGGAAGCCTCATCCACGATCACCAGATCGTGGGTCAGCACTCTAGGATCGTGCAACCTGTCCGGTCGGATCCCGAGGAGGTGGTGCAATGAACCTTCGCGGTCCACATCACGCACCAGTGTCGTGAAGGATTCCCCCTTCATGGTCGCGGAGATTGACTCCGCGACGCGCCTCGCCGCCTTGCCAGTCGGCGCGGCGACGGCGAACGAGACTGGCTCTCCGGGTGCACCAGTGCTGGCGAGCGCGGCGTCGAGGGCGCGCAGCGCCTGGGTGACGATCCACGTCTTACCCGTGCCAGGGCCACCGGTGATGAAGGAGATGGGGCGGGTCAGCATTGTGGCCACGACGCGCTCCAGTTCAGGACTCGTCTGCCCGATCGACGCGAGTTCGATGTGGACGCGTTCGAGGGCTGCGTCGATATCAGTTCTGGTGAGGCCAGCGGGCGGCTCGAGCATGGACATCCGCGAGGCACTGAGCGCCTGAGCAACCCGTCGCTCGGCAGCGGCGAGTCGACGAAAGTACAGAAACCGCTCGTCGAGCAGGGCGAGGGGAGGACCGGCGACGGTGACGTCATCGTCGCGACCGAGGAACTCGCAGAGTCCGGGACTCGTTCGCAACTCGTTGATGATCACCTTGACCGGCTCGTCGGGTGAGACCGAATCGGCGCTCGCGTACGTGGCGAGGTGGTGAAGGTCGAGGGCGACGTGGTCTTCGCGGACCGCACGAGCGAGCGTCATCACTATCCATGAAACCAACATCGAGTCCGTTGGCGATCCGAAGCGACGTTGCAGGACACCGGCCAGTTGACGATCGGAGTTGGCGAACTGTTCGGCGGTGCTCACGGGACATCCGCCAATGCAGCGGAGGCTTCCACGACCGCCTCGGACGAGATTCGCCACGTGGCGAAGCCGTCGCCAGCTTGGCCCGACGGATCGCCGATCACTCGCAAGTAGTAATACCCGACGCCGCCTAGGTGCTCGGACGGGTCGTAGCCCCGCAATGACTGGCGAAGGTGCCGGTGCAGCGCCACGGAGTAGAGGACGGCCTGGAGCGGGTAGTGCTCGTGTTCCATCGAGGCGAACAATTTTTCGGGGGCGAACGGGCGGTCGTCACCGGGCAGTTGGTCGGTCTTGTAGTCGACGATGACGTAGCGATTGTCCGATCGCCGCGCCACGAGGTCCAGGCTCCCAACGAGGAAGCCCTGGCTGAGGCCCTCGGGTGCATGACTCAGACGTCGGAAGTACTCGTGGAATCGCCCCCGGCCGTCCCCGTTCGATCGGTCGTGGGCCACGAGCGCACGAGCCATCGCCGCCAGCCGCTCATCAGTCTGATTGTCACCCAAGGCCAACATGAATCGCATCTCCTTGGCGACATCGCAAGCAGCGAGGTCGCTGAGCGCCCGTGATTCCAGGAGCTCGCCGGTCGGCCTGGTCAGGAGAGTTGACAGGGAGGTGGTTATCACGCGCACGTTCGCCTCGATCTCGTCGGCCGCGAAACCCTCGCGAGTGAGTGCCTCGGTGGTGGTGGTGGCGAGTGCGGTGGGCGCGGGCATGCCCACGCTCCGCTCAAGGACCGAGTGCACCGCCGCGCCGAGACGGGCGCCCGCCAGCCCGCCGAAGACACTGCGCACGGTATCCATTACCCTGAGCTGGTCCGCGCCGGATGGTGCATCGCTCGTGGGTTCGTCGTAGCCGCCGGCGTTGGTCTCCTCATCGGCGTCGTCGACAGCGATCGGTGAGCGCTTCAAGTATCTCGCGAGGTCGGTGTATGACCAACGACGACGTTCGAAGCGCACGTTAGGTGGACGCCGCGCTTGGAACGTCCGCGGCGTAACCGGTGCGTCGTCGCGTCGCTCACTCGCGACCCGCTCCGCCAAGACGTTGTCACCGATACCGTGGACGTCGATTGTTTGCACCCCTGCCCAGAGCTCGCGCAAGATGGCGACGGGGTCGGCGACGATCGACGCCTCGTCGGTCTCCTTCTTGGCTCGCCCTCCTCCGACGAAAAGTCGAACCGCCTCGCGAAGTGGTCGGTTCCGACACACCGATCCAACCTCGCCGAGGTTCTCCCGGTCAAAGACAAGTCGCGCGAACTCCCCTTGGAGCGGGACGATCTTGGGTAGTCCCAACCACGCTACGAGGTGACGTTCGGCCCGGGTGAACGCGACGTACGCGAGGCGCCGCTGCTCGGCCGCGACCCCTGCGATGGTCAGAAGTTCACGTTCACCGGCGTCCCCCCACGCCAGCGCGGACCCGGCATCGATGAAGTTCGAATCGGTCGTGACCCAGTGACGTATCGAGTACTGCCCTTCATTGTCGACCTTTGGGAACGTCTGATTGAGGAAGGGAATGAGGACCGTATCGAACTCCAGGCCCTTGGCCTTATGAATCGTCATGATCCGGACCGCGTCACTCTCAGTCTCCAGGCGCCGTGCTTCGACCGTCTCGTCGACGTTCGTCTTCTCGGTCGCCGTGTCTAGCCACTCCAGGACGAAGGGCAGCGACCGGACAGTCCGACACTCGCGGGCAAGGATTTCCGAGAGGTGCATCAGGTCGGTGACGTGACGTTCACCGTCGCGGGTGCCGAGTACTACCTCGAGGACTTCAGCGCTGTGGAGGAAGCGAGCGACCACCGACACGCCCGCCACCGTGAACTCGTTCGCCAACCGGTACACGAACTCGCCCGGTTCA
>Ga0182030_10007540_pt1 | contig 22695 bp, 14 predicted proteins | sample 812S3MmetaG_FD_121299 | JGI IMG/M metagenome (GOLD analysis project Ga0182030, IMG submission 121299) | Permafrost microbial communities from Stordalen Mire, Sweden - 812S3M metaG (Illumina Assembly) | ecosystem: Environmental > Terrestrial > Soil > Wetlands > Permafrost | place: Sweden...
CGCCGGCCTGGGCGCTCATCGACCACACCGATGGTGCGGTGTGGTACAGCGGCGCCGGGCTCAGATATACCGCGTCGGGATCCATCCAGAATCCGACCAACGCCGACATCATGCCGGGCACTTCGGACGGTGGCAGGTGCGGCAGTTCGCGCTTGATCCCCTTGGGCCGACCAGTGGTGCCCGACGAATACTGCAGCAGATCGCCCTCGATCTCGTCGTCAATCGGGGTGTCCGGTTGACCGGCTACGCATTCCGGATAGCGCTCCCAGCCCGGTAGGTCGGACTGCGCGTCAGGGGCGGCGAGTATCAGCAGCTCCGGCAGCCCGCCGGGTAGATGCTCGGCCAGGCCCGCGCAGGTATCCCGCAGCGCCGCCGACCCGATGATCGCCTTGGCGTTGCTGTTGTCGATGATGTAGGCCGCCTCGGGCGCGGTCAGGTGCGTATTGATCGGCACGAAATACAAACCGCTGCGGCGAGCCGCCCACATGACAGCGTGGATGTGCTCGTTGTTCTCCATCAGGATCGCGACGGTGTCACCCTCGCGCAGACCGGCTTGGCGGAATCGATGCGCCAGCCGGTTGGCGCGGGCCTCCAGCTCGTCAAAGCTGATTACAGTTCCCGACGGGTGCAGGATGACAGCGGGTTTGTTGGCGCCGACATGCGGGCGGATCTGCATGGGCCGACTGTACCGTCACGGTTGGACGCGGGGTCAGGGCAGCTAAGCCCCATCCGTCACTTCAGTCGCCCAGGCAAACCGGTTGTCTCTTTGCCCACCATCAGCGACAAGCCGTGTCGCTATGAGGCGGGCAAACGCAGCATCCGCCGTCGCAGAGACTGCTGGGGTGAATGTGACTAGCGAACCGTTCAGTCTGCCTGCGCCAGGCGCTCTTTGAGCGCCTCGAACTCGTCCTTGACGCCGGTGGGCAGCTTGTCGCCGACGAACTCGAACCACTCTTCGATCAGCGGCAATTCGTCGCGCCACTCGTCGGCATTGACCGCCAGCGCCTCGGCCACGTCGGCGGCGTCGACGTCCAGCCCGTCCAGGTCCAGGTCCTCGGGGGCGGGAACGGTGCCGATCGGGGTGGTCCGGCCGCCGGCCTTGTGCTCGATGCGGTCGACGATCCACTTCAGCACGCGGCTGTTCTCGCCGAAGCCGGGCCACAGGAAGCGCCCGTCGTCGCCGCGGCGGAACCAGTTGACGAAGAACACCTTCGGCAGCTTGGACTCGTCGGCGTTCTTGCCCAGATTGATCCAGTGCTGGAAGTAGTCCCCGACGTTGTAACCGAGGAACGGCAGCATGGCCATCGGGTCGCGCCGCACATTGCCGACCTTGCCCTCGGCCGCGGCGGTCTGCTCGCTGCCCAGGGTGGCACCGATGAAAACACCGTGCTGCCAGTCACGCGCCTCGGTCACCAGCGGCACGGTGGTCTTGCGACGGCCGCCGAACAGGATCCCCGAGATCGGCACACCCTGCGGGTCGTCCCACTCGGGGGCCAGGATCGGGCACTGCGACATCGGCGTGCAGTACCGCGAATTCGGATGGGCCGGCTCGGTTTCCGTCTCGCGGAAGTACCAGTCGTGGCCCTTCCAGTCGATCAGGTGGTCCGGATCGCCTTCCAGGCCCTCCCACCACACGTCGCCGTCATCGGTGAGCGCAACGTTGGTGAACACGGTGTTGCCCGCGGCGATGGTGCGCATGGCGTTGGGGTTGGACTTCCAGTTGGTGCCCGGCGCCACTCCGAAGAAGCCGAACTCCGGGTTGACCGCGTACAGCCGCCCGTCCTTGCCGAACCGCATCCAGGCGATGTCGTCGCCGAGGGTCTCGGCGCGCCAGCCCGGCACGGTCGGCTGCAACATCGCCAGGTTCGTCTTGCCACACGCCGACGGGAATGCCGCGGCGAAGTAGTACGCCTTGTTCTCCGGCGAGATCAGCTTGAGGATCAACATGTGCTCGGCCAGCCAGCCCTCGTCATGGGCCATCGCCGACGCGATGCGCAGCGAATAGCATTTCTTGCCCAGCAGCGCGTTGCCGCCATACCCGGAGCCGTAGCTCCAGATCTCCCGGGTCTCCGGAAAGTGGGTGATGTACTTGGTGTCATTGCACGGCCACGGCACGTCGGATTGGCCCTGCTCCAGCGGGGCGCCGACCGAGTGCAGCGCCTTGACGAAGAAGCCGTCGTCGCCCATCTTCTCCAGCGCGGCCTTGCCCATCCGGGTCATCACCTTCATCGAGACGACGACGTACTCGGAGTCGGTGATCTCCACGCCGAGCTTGGGGTCGTCGGCGCCCAGCGGGCCCATGCAGAACGGCACCACATACATGGTGCGGCCGCGCATGCAGCCGCGGTACAGGTCGGTCAGGATGGACCGCATCTCGCTGGGGTCCATCCAGTTGTTGGTCGGGCCGGCGTCGACCTCACGCTCCGAGCAGATGAAGGTCCGCGACTCCACCCGCGCCACGTCGGACGGATCGGACAGCGCCAAGTAGGAGTTAGGGCGCTTCTCCTCGTTCAGCTTCTTGAACGTGCCGGCCGCGACCAGTTGCCCGGCCAGCCGGTTGAACTCCTCGTCGGAGCCGTCAGCAAACACCACCCGGTCGGGCTGGGTCAGCTCGGCGACCTCCTCTACCCACGCCAGCAGCCCCTGGTGCTTGGTGGGTGCTGTGTCCAGACCGGGAATGGTCGCTGAGGTCATCGAACTCTCCTGAATTCATCTACGTACGGGTTGGGCATTGCTGCGTTGCGTACGCGTTTGCCCACACAACTGTTGACACGCTAGAGCTTCATATACAGATTATCGCGATCACCTTGCTGGGGAAGGCCCGGGAGGGTATAAGCCTTCTCACAACAACGATTCAGAAGCCTCAAAAACGCTGTTGAACCTACCCGACGGCGCTCCTCGACGGTTAGTACAGTTAGTCGTCGGTTTCGCCGGCCTCCTCGGCTTGGTTCTCGGCATGAGGTATACCCGGCTCTCCCAATTCTGCACGCACCGCATCCAGCGCGGCCTGCACCGTGGGCATCTCCCGGTCCCGTACGGCCGCGGCGCGCGCGGCGGCGATGGCGTGCTCGCGCAATTCGCTGTCAATGGCGCTGACCTGGTCGGATACCTGCGCGGTCGCCTCCTCGTCGTCGGCGTTCAGCGCGGTGCTCAACACCGACTCGGCGGCCAGCACCCGGGTGGCTACGAACTCCTCGACCGCGGACCCCAGCGAGGACGTCACCTCGCCGGCCCAGCGGTCCAGCAACGCTCGGTCGCGCAGCAGCGCGCGCAGTTTGACCACCAAAAAGGTGACCACCAGGCCGATCGCCACACAGGCCGCGGCTCCGGCGATCTCGAGTACCGGATTCATCCTCGGGACCAAACCGGCCACCAGCCGGCTGAGCGTCAGCGCCACACCGAGTCCGAACCCGGCGCCCAGTAGCAGCATCAGCCAGGTTTCCTGTCGCCGCGCCTGCAGCGGCGGAGGCGCGATGTCGATGGTCGGCATTGTCTCGAGCGCCGGCAGGTCCATCGCCACCCCCACCGCCTGCGCGACGTCGTCGAGTTGGGTGGCGGTCCCTTCGCTCACCTCGGTCACCACCGCAGCCGCCCGCTCCCGGGTATGCGCCTCGAAGCCGGGCATATTTCGCCGGGACAGCTGCGCGGCATCGGATTGCAGTTCGGTACGCACCGACGAGCATCGGTTGCGCGCGAAGTAGGACAACTGGACCTGCGCCTGCTGGATCTGCCCGCGCAGCGTGCCGGTGCGTTCGGATTTCGCCTGGCGCCGCTGCCGCAAGGCCGTGCTGCGCTCTTCGCGCAGTGCGTCGACCCGCACCCGCCGGCCGGCGCCGTCGGCGTCGCGGTCGAACCGCTGCGCGACGGTCTGCAGCCGAGATGACCACGCCCGCAACCTGTTTCGTCGTGCGACGTGTGGGTCGGCGAGTTGTGCGCCGAGAATATCGATCATCTCGTCGACGATCGGTTCGCCCAGATCGGGGACGGCGGCCACGCCTACCCAGGGCACCTGGCCGTAGCGCGGCGCGTGCGCGGCCAGCAGCTCACGGTTGGCGACGAGCACGTCGCGCCAGTTGCGGTGCACGTCGATCTTGGCCACCGCACCGATCACCACGTCGGTGTGTTCGGCGGCGGCGTCCAGCAGAGCACAGTCGGAGTCGGTCAGTTGAGCGGCCGCGGACACCACGAAGACCACCGCTGTCGGCGCATCGCCGGGTCCCAGCTCGGTGGTCTCGACGAACTGCTGCGGCAGCCGGTCGCGCAGCGCTGTGACCAGTCCGCTGACCCCGGCCATCCACGGGCCGGTCACCAGCACCACGTCGCGTCGGCTGATGGGAGGCGGATCGAGTTGTGGAGCGATCGCCGCCACCAGCGCATCCACGGCATCGGCCGGGTCGTCGCCGCCCTTTTTGCTCACCACGACTCCGCGTGCGGCTCGGGCAGGGACCCGCAGGTCTGCGACCACAGCCGCAGCGAGCCCCTGGCGATGTCGACACCGCAGGCCCGGTGCAGATCGCTGACCGACCCGCGACTGAAGCGCTGCCAGCGCGCCGCCCGCGGCAGGTGTTCGGCCGGCTCGTCACACCGCCCGACGTCCAGCCCGGCGGCCTCGGCCAGGTCCACCGCGGCGCCCATCCGCGCGACCACGGTGTCGTCGTGGCAGAGGAACCCGCTGATCCGCTCGCCAATCTCGTTGCGGGAGAGGGCCAGTGCCTCCAATTCCGCGACGGCGTCCAGCACCCGTTGGTAGCGCACTTCTGCGCCGAGCGACCACACCTTGCTGACGACGGTGTCCACGCAGCTCATCCGCCGCAGCAAGGCTCGGACCTGCGCCTGCGTCCTGCCCTGGCGGACCGCGGCGATTGCCAGCGCGGTGCCGAACAGGTCCAGGGTGTCCAGCAAGCGCAGCCGCGCGTCGGCAGGCACCGGGTTTTTCGCCGCCAGGAAGCCGTCGAATGAGCCGTCCAGGGATTCGGCGCCACTCGGATGGGCGGCCAGCACCTGCAGTGCGGGCCATGCCGCATCGTCCAGACCATCGAGTGCGGCGACGGCGAGCAGACCGATCATCGGCTCGACGGGTACCCCCACCCGCTCGGAAAGCTCCAGGCAGCGGGTGCGTGCGGCCGCAATCGGCCCGTCGCCGGTCCGGCCCGACAGCGAGCCGGCCAAATCGGCCTTGTTGAGCACCGCCAACAGCGGCTGCCGGGCCGCGGCGATCGCGTCGGCGTCCTCGGGTTTGATCACTTCGGCGGTGACGTAAACGATGACGTCGATGTCCTTGCCTGCGGCGCGCTCCGACGGGTGCACCACGATCCCCGCCTCCGACACAACGCGGTCCAAGGCTCCCACCACGGTGTTGCGCCCCACTCCTCGACGGCCACGGACGGCCACCCGCAGCGGCGCGGCGGCTCGCTCGGCGATCGCCGTCACGCGGGCGTCAGCGTGACTGGCGGCGAATCGCTTCAGCTCGTCGACAAAAATCTGGTGCCCCTGTCCCTTCACGTCCGGGCCACCCGATCAGCGCGGCCTGACCCCCAGGCCTGCGTTGCCCCGGCCGGACCGGGCGTCATCACCGCGGCCAGTCCGCTTTGCCGGACGGCCGATCGGGTCCCACCGAATGGTGGCACCTGAGTCACCAAGATGCGAGCCACCGTCTATGAGTTACCAGTTGAAAGCAACTGTTGGATATCAATCTGGCCTTGGGAAGGCTACATCGGGCGTTCATGCGCCACCATGGACAAATGCACGCGCAACCCGGGGTCGGGACACGTTCCGACACGCCGGTGGCGGCGGATGCCGACGTGGAGATCAGCGAAGCCGTGACCCCAGTACCGGAGTCGCCGAATTCGAGCGCGCCCGAACATGGCTATCTGCCGGCGACGAGTTTTCGCTCCCGACGTTCCGCTCTCTCCGGCGCCCAGCGCCAAACCTGGGATCGACTCTGGCCGGAACTGGGCATCTCCGAGGTACCCCAGCACGTTGCGCCGCTGGACACCGGTGCGTGGTTCGGCCGCAAGGCACCGGTTGTGCTCGAGATCGGTTGCGGGAGCGGCACTTCGACGCTGGCCATGGCACAGGACGAGCCGGACATCGACGTGATTGCGGTAGAGGTATACCGGCGGGGCCTGGCGCAGCTGCTGTCCTCGATCGAGCGCGAGCAGGTGCGCAACATCCGGTTGATCCGCGGAAACGGGATCGATGTACTGCAATATCTGGTTGCACCGGCGTCGCTGACCGGGGTTCGGGTGTTTTTCCCCGACCCATGGCCGAAGGCGCGCCACCACAAACGCCGGTTCCTGCAAGCAGCCACGGTTGGCCTGATCGCCGACCGGCTACTGCCCGGTGGTGTCCTGCACGCCGCGACGGACCACCCCGGCTATGCCGAGCAAATCGCCGAAGTCGGCGACAGCGAATCCCGTCTGTGCCGCGTCGATCCCGGCAGCCCGCTGCCGATCTCAGTCGCCCGCCCCACCACTAAGTACGAAATGAAAGCCCACGAAACGGGCAGCTCCGTGACCGAGTTGATCTGGAAAAGACGATGAGTATGAGCCTCGCAGAAGAAACGACCGCAGCGACACCCGAGGCCGCGGCATCCCCGGAGGTGGTTTCCGGCTCGGCGCTCTCGGGGCCCAGCGATTCCGACTCCTCGTCGCGGCGCGTGCTGCTGGTGTGGGACGCACCCAACCTCGACATGGGACTCGGCTCGATCCTGGGCCGCCGACCGACCGCCTTGGAACGCCCGCGCTTCGACGCGCTGGGCCGCTGGCTGCTGGCGCTTACCGCGCAGGTCAGCTCGGGGCAGCCCGGCGCCGTCGTCGAACCCGAAGCCACCGTCTTCACCAATATCGCGCCGGGTAGCGCTGAGGTCGTTCGACCGTGGGTGGACGCGTTGCGTAACGTGGGCTTTGCGGTCTTCGCCAAGCCGAAGATCGATGAGGACAGCGACGTTGACCGCGACATGCTCGCCCACATCGAACAGCGGCGCCGGGAAGGGCTCGCAGCGCTGGTTGTGGCATCCGCCGACGGTCAGGCCTTTCGCCAGCCGCTGGAAGACATCGCTCGCGCCGGGGCGGGAGGAACTCCGGTCCAGGTGATCGGATTTCGTGAACATGCCAGTTGGGCATTAGCGTCGGATACCTTGGCATTCGTCGACCTGGAAGATATCGAGGGCGTTTTCCGGGAACCGTTGCCGCGAATCGGCCTAGACTCGTTGCCTGACCAGGGAGCGTGGCTGCAACCGTTCCGGCCGCTGTCCGCGCTATTGACGACGCGTGTGTGACACTGGAAAACCAATGCGCGGGTCGCTAGAGATCCAGTAAGGAGCTTACGTGTTCGCCTGGTGGGGTCGAACCGTGTACCGGTACCGGTACATCGTGATCGGGGTCATGGTGGCCCTATGCCTCGGCGGCGGCATTTTCGGGCTGAGCCTGGGTAAGCATGTCACGCAGAGCGGTTTCTACGACGAAGGCAGCCAATCCGTCACGGCTTCGATATTGGGCGACAAGACCTACGGCCGGGACCGCACCGCACAGATCGTGGCGACATTCACCGCTCCTGACGGCAAGACCGTCGACGACCCGGCCTGGCGACAGCAGACCGTCGACGAACTGAACAAGTTTGTCAAGGATCATCCCGAACAGGTTCTCGGCTGGGCCGGCTATCTGGCATTGGCCCCCGGCGCCGAGGCCCCTAACGCCCAGATCAAGGGGATGGAGACCGAGGACAAGAAGCACACCTTCGTCACCATCCCGCTCAAGGGCGACGACGACGACACCATTCTCAATAACTACAAGTCCATCGCACCCGACCTGCAGAAGCTGGAGGGCGGCAAGATCGAACTCGCCGGCCTGGAGCCCGTCGCCAACGCCCTGACCGGCACCATCGCCACCGACCAGCGTCGCATGGAGGTCCTTGCGGTGCCGCTGGTGGCGGTGGTCCTTTTCCTGGTCTTCGGTGGCGCGATCGCCGCCGGCCTGCCGGCCATCGTGGGCGGACTGACTATTGCGGGCGCACTGGGCATCCTGCGGCTCGCCACCATTTTCGGACCGGTGCACTTTTTCGCCCAGCCGGTGGTCTCGCTGGTCGGATTGGGCCTGGCCATCGACTACGGGCTTTTCATCGTGAGCCGATTCCGGGAAGAGATCGCCGAAGGCTACGACACCGAGGCCGCCGTGCGACGGACCGTCATGACGGCCGGCCGCACGATAGCGTTCTCGGCGGTATTGATCATCGCGTCGAGCGCCAGCCTGCTGGTGTTGCCGCAGGGCTTCGTGCATTCGCTGACCTATGCGATCTTCGCCGCGGTGGGACTCGCGGCGCTGCTGTCGATCACGTTCCTGCCGGCCTGCCTGGGCATCCTCGGTCGCCACGTCGACGCGCTGGGCGTGCGGACCGCCTTTCGGGTGCCCTTCCTGCGGAATTGGAAGTACTCGCGGACTTACCTCAACTGGCTCGCGGACCGGCTGCAGAAGACCAAGACCCGAGAAGAGGTAGAGGCCGGCTTCTGGGGCAAGCTGGTCAACTGGGTGATGAAGCGGCCGCTGGCGTTCGCGATTCCGATCGCCGTCGGCATGATCTTGCTGGTCATCCCGCTGGGCAACCTGTCGTTCGGCGGCATGAGCGAGAAATACCTGCCGCCAGATAACGCCGTGCGCCTGGCGCAGGAGCATTTCGACAAGCAGTTCCCCGGATACCGGACCGAGCAGCTGACGGTGGTGATCGAGAGCAACAACCACAGCAAGGTCACCGACCAGCAGGTTGCCGATATCCGCAACCGGATCGCGCCGATCACCGGGTTCACCGACAAGACGTGGGAGGAGCGGCCGTGCCCGACCGTCGCCGACAACCCCTGCGTCTCCGGGCCGAACGGGACCACGCAGCCCAAGCACGACTCGGTGCGAGTGATCCAGAACGGCCTGGTCAACAAGAACGATGCCGAAAAGAAGATCGGCGAACTGCGGGCGATAAACCCCCCGAAGGGCCTGACCCTGCTCGTCGGCGGCACGCCGGCGCTGGAACAGGACAGCATCCACAGTTTGTTCGATAAGGCTCCGCTGATGCTCGTGCTGTTGCTGGGCGCCACCATGTTGTTGATGTTCCTGGCGTTCGGATCGGTGGTGTTGCCGGTCAAAGCAGCGGTGATGAGCGCGTTGACGCTCGGGTCGACGATGGGCATCCTGACGTGGATTTTCGTCGACGGGCACTTCTCGACATGGCTGAATTTCACGCCGACTCCGCTGATGGTGGTGGTTATCGCGCTGGTCGTTGCGGTGGGCTTCGGCCTGGCCACCGACTACGAAGTGTTCCTGGTGTCCCGAATGGTCGAGGCGCGCGAGCGTGGCATGTCGACCGCCGAGGCCATCCGGATCGGCACCGCGACCACCGGGCGACTGATCACGGCCGCTGCGCTGGTGCTCGCCGTGGTCGCCGGTTCATTCGTGTTCTCCGACCTCGTGCTGATGAAGTATCTGGCGTTCGGTCTGATGGCAGCGCTGCTGCTGGACGCGACCGTGGTGCGGATGTTCCTGGTGCCCTCGGTGATGAAGCTGCTCGGCGATGACTGCTGGTGGGCCCCACGCTGGGCGCGGCGGCTGCAGAACCGCATCGGGCTGGGCGAGATCGACCTGCCCGACGAGCGCAAACGGCCCGCCGTCAACGGCCGTCCCGCCCGCCCGCCGGTGGCCGCCGCGCTGGTCGGCGGGAAGCCGCGACCAGCACACGATCCCACCCATCCCGGCGCAGTCCCCGAGCCGTCGCGGGCACGCGCGGTGGGCGCCGCAGAGGTCAAGTCGGCGCCGGAACCGCCGTCGGGGGCAAGCACCACGCGCATCCAGACCAAGCCCAGCCAGCCGACCGAAGCCCAGACCTCGCGCCTCTCGGTGTCCGGCAACTCCGCGCCGCCCGCCACCCCGCGACCCCCGGTCCCGCCGGCGCCACAGCCGTCGGCGCCTGCGCCGTCGGACAATCAGACCCGGGCCATGCCGGTCGCCATGAACCGCGACACCAATGGCGACCCGGCCGACCCCACTGCCGCTCTTCCGGTCATGCGTTCACCGGGCAATGACTCCGATGCGGCCACGGAAAAACTTAACTCCCGCGCTAAGCCCGAGAACGGCGAGGAACCGCGTCCGCGCCGCCGCGCCGGCGGCGGGCTGTCCGCCCAGGATCTGCTGCGTCGCGAGGGACGGCTTTAGCCCCCAAAGTCGCTGGCGCTCAACCTGATTCGCCCTCAGGGTGATCCGGCTTTGCCGCAACGATCGCCTTGTCGGCCTCAGCATCCTGCTTCTCGACTTCGGCGGCCGGATCCGGCGCCAGCAGCACCTGCATCGCGTTGTTGAGGAAGGCGACGGTCGGAACCGCCAACAGGGCGCCGACGATGCCGGCCAGCACACCGCCAGTGGTAATGCCCAGCACCACTCCGAGCGGGTGAATCGAGACCGCTCGGCCCATCACCAGCGGCTGCAGCAGATGGGCCTCGATCTGGTTGATCACCACCAGCAAGCCCAGGGTGAGCAGCGCGTAGACGATTCCCTTCGCCAGCAGCGCGACCACCACGGCCACCAGGCCCGAGACCAGGGCACCGATCAGCGGGATGAACGCACCCAAAAACACCAAGGAGGCCAACGGCAGCGCCAGTGGCACCCCCATGATCGCCAACCCCGTGCCGACGCCGGCCGCATCGGTGAGCGCCACCAAAAACGTCGCCCGCACGTAACCGATCAGCGAGCCGTATCCAGCGATGCCCGCCTCATGCACCCGGTCGCGGACCCCGACCGGGAAGATCTTCATCACGTACTGCCAGATGTTTCGGCCGCCGTATAGGAAGAAGATCAGCGTGAACAGCACCAATACCGCGGCGGTCAGCAACTCGGTGACGGTGGCCGCGGTCGAGAGCGCGCCGCTGGTCAGCTTGGCCTGGTTGTTGTGCAGCGCCTGGATCGCCGCGTTGCCCGCGCTGTCGATCTGCTCGTTGCGCAGGTGTGCCGGCCCTTGGATCAGCCATTTGCGGGTGGAGTCGATGCTGCGGCTGACCTGTTCGACCAGGTCGGGCGCGCCGACGATGAACTGGCTGACGACGAACGTCAGAACGCCACCGAGCACCGCGAATCCGCTTAGCAAAACCAGCGCCACCGCGCCACCGCGCGGCAAGCCGTGCCGGTCCAGCCAGTCCACCCCCGGCACCAGCAATGCGCTCAACATCAGCGCGAGCAGCACCGGCACCACGATCACTTCAAGCTTTTCCACCAGCCACAGAAACGCCACCGCGGCGGCCAGGATGACCAGCAATCGCCACGCCCAAGCCGCGCTCTTGCGGACCAGGGGTTCGACCGAAGAAGCTGCGTCGAAGTTTGCTGACATGCGGCAAGCCTAGCTGGCGCCATACGCCCCATCGGGTGTCTCGGGTCGGCACAATCCGGTTACGACGACGACACGGCCGGAGCTGCGCGCCGCGACCCGCGCCACCTGCGCGGTTACCCTAAAACCCGTGTCGCACGACGCACCCGCCCGCAAAATCGACTTCCCGCGCGAAGAGACATCGCGCGGGAAGTATTGGTGGGTGCGCTGGGTGGTGCTCGGCATCGTCGCTGTCGTGCTTGCCGTCGAGGTCGCCCTGGGCTGGGATCACCTGGCCAAAGCCTGGACAAGCCTGTTCCAGGCCAACTGGTGGTGGCTGCTGGCGGCGGTGCTGGCGGCGGCCGGATCGATGCACAGCTTCGCCCAGATCCAGCGCACTTTGCTGAAGTCCGCCGGCGTACACGTCAAGCAATTGCGCTCCGAAGCCGCGTTCTACGCGGCCAACGCGCTGAGCACCACGTTGCCCGGCGGGCCGGTGCTGTCGGCCACGTTTCTGCTTCGCCAGCAACGCATTTGGGGTGCCTCGACCGTGGTGGCGTCCTGGCAGCTGGTGATGTCAGGGGTGCTGCAGGCGGTGGGTTTGGCGCTGCTGGGGTTGGGCGGCGCGTTCTTCCTGGGCGCCAAGAACAACCCGTTCTCGTTGCTGTTCACGCTCGGCGGGTTCATCGCGTTGTTGCTGCTGGCCCAGGCCGTGGCGTCACGGCCCGAGCTGATCGAGGGCATCGGTTGCCGCGTTTTGGCGTGGTTCAACTCCGCTCGCGGCAAGCCGGTCGACACCGGCCTGGCGAAGTGGCGCGAGACGCTGATGCAGCTGGAATCGGTGAGTCTGGGCCGACGCGACCTGGGGGTGGCGTTCAGCTGGTCGATGTTCAACTGGATCGCCGACGTGGCGTGCCTCGGGTGCGCCGCCTATGCGGCCGGCGACCATGCCTCGGTCGCGGGATTGACGGTTGCTTACGCCGCCGCGCGCGCCGTCGGCACGATTCCGCTGATGCCAGGCGGGCTGTTGGTCGTCGAGGCGGTGCTGGTGCCCGGCCTGGTGTCCAGCGGTATGTCGTTGCCCAACGCGCTCTCGGCGATGCTGCTCTATCGGCTGATCAGCTGGCTGCTCATCTCCGCTATCGGCTGGGTGGTGTTCTTCTTCGTGTTCCGCACCGAAAACACTGGCAGCTCTGATGACGACGCGCCCACCGGCCCGCTACCTGCCTTGGGGCCTCCCCCGCAGCCCTGGAACAACCCGACCGAGAGCGCGCTGCAGGGTCCACTACCCCCGCCCGATCAAGCCCTCGAGCAAACGACCGAGAGCGACGCTTAGCCGACATTGTTCTGCCGTGGCGGCCCAGGCAACGCGCCACCCGGCGCGGGCGGGACCGGCGCGGGGACGGGCGGATTCCCCAACCCCGCGCTTACCGGCGACGCGCCAGCGGGCGGCGGCGCGGGCGGCCCACCCGGCAACCCGCCCCCACCCTGCTGCATCAGGCCCATGGCCTGGGGGATGCTGATCGGCAGCTTGCACTGCATCGACATGTTGGTCAGCGGCTGCACGATGGACGCCATGTCGGCGGCGACCTTCGGGTTGGCCCCGAAATAGGACTTCAGCGACGTCATCGACTCGGGGCCGGCCTGCTGCTGCAGCATCGTGGTCATCGTCTGGTTGGTCTCTGGATGCGAGTCCAGGTAGTCGCCCATCGACTTGGAGACCGAACCGATCGTCCTGGCGACTTCGCTTGCGGCACACGGGTCGTTGGCACCGGTCGCTGGTGGCCCGGCCAGGACCGCGAAGGCGGCGCCCGGCACCGCGGCGGCGATCAGTCCGGCGAAAAGCGTGCGGCGTCTGGTCGCAGCGGTTGTCTTCATGCATAACTCCTTAACTTGCAAGGCCGAGTCCCGGCGCCTTGCAACCGGCAGCGAAAACGACTCACTAAGTTGCGGACTGTCCCCGATACCCTCGGCGGACATGCGACATGCTGCCATCCCGTCCGATGCCGCTGCTAGCTGGTGTGACCCAGATCCCGCTTGATAACCGGTTCACAACGACTGGGTAGCGTCTCGGCAACATCCCCGTCTGCGCAGCTCAGGAACCCGCGAACCCGACATATCGCACAGACTGCTGCGGTATTCTCGTGTCTCACGCGCTGCGCGAGAACCCGGGGAGTAAAAAAATCCAGCAGTTCATGATGCGCCTAAGCCGGAGCCTGCGAAGGTACCGGTGGTTTGTCTTCACAGGCTGGTTGCTGGCGTTGGTGCCGGCGATCTATTTGGTGATGACGGGGTCGGGAAACCTCACCGGCGGTGGTTTCGAAGTGGCCGGTTCGCAATCGCTGCTGGTCCACGATCAACTTCAGGAGCAGTACCACGACCTGGGGTCATCGTCGTTGGCGCTGGTGGCCGCTCCGCGTCCGGATGCCAGTTATCAGGACATCAACGACGCGGTCGCGCAGCTGCGACAAATTGCCAGCGAGTTTCCCGGCGTAACCGAGAAGCCCAATCCGACCGAGCGCCCGCCGCAGCCCGACCGGCCCTATGTGGTGTCACTGCGGCTGGATCCCACCAACTCCGGCACCAGCGACGTCGCCAAACAGTTACGCCGAAAAGTTGGCGTCAAGGGTGACCAATCCGGGCAGACCGCCAACGGCCGGGTCCGGCTCTACGTCATCGGACAGGGCGCCTTGTCCGCTGCCGCGGCGACGAACACCAAACATGACATCGCCAAGGCGGAAAGCTGGAACCTGCCGATCATTCTGATCGTCCTACTCGCGGTGTTCGGATCGCTTGCCGCTGCGGCGATTCCGCTGGCCCTGGGCGTCTGCACGGTCGCGGTGACGATGGGCCTGGTCTACCTGCTGTCGGCGTTCACCACGATGTCTGTGTTCGTCACGTCGACGGTTTCCATGTTCGGCATCGCGCTCGCCGTCGACTATTCCCTGTTCATTTTGATGCGCTTCCGCGAAGAACTGCGCACCGGCCGTGAGCCCCGCGAAGCCGTTGACGCCGCGATGGCCACGTCCGGCCTCGCGGTGGTGCTGTCCGGGATGACCGTCGTTGCCTCGCTGACCGGGATCTACCTGATCAACACCCCGGCGCTGAAGTCGATGGCGACCGGCGCGATCATGGCCGTCGCGGTCGCGATGCTCACGTCGACCACCCTGACGCCGGCGGCGTTGGCGACATTCGGGCGATCGGCCGCCAAGAGGTCGGCCCTGCTGCACTGGTCGCGACAGCCGGAGAGCAGCCAGTCCCGGTTCTGGAACCGCTGGGTCGGATCGGTGATGCGCCGGCCGTGGATCACGGCGATTGCGGCATCGATGGTGTTGCTGGTGATGGCGGTGCCCGCGGCATCGATGGTGCTGGGCAACAGCTTGCTGCGCCAATTCGATTCCTCGCACGAGATCCGGGCCGGGGTGGCCTCGGCGTCCCAGGCGCTCGGTCCCGGCGCGCTCGGCCCGGTTCAGGTGCTGGTCAGTTTCCCCGACGGCGGTGCGTCCGCACCCGAACACACCCAGGCACTGGCCGCGGTCCGCCGGCAGATGACGCAGGCTCCCAACATCATCTCGGTGACGCCACCCCAGTTCGCCGACGACAACACCAGCGCGCTGCTGTCCGCGGTGCTGTCGGTCGACCCCGAGGACATGGGCGCCCGGCAGACCGTCGACTGGATGCGCGCCGAGCTCCCCAAGGCTGCCGGGGAAGGATCGGCGCGCGTGGACATCGGCGGCTCGACCGCACTGATCAAGGATTTCGATGACCGGGTATCGGCGACCGAGCCGCTGGTGCTGGCCTTCGTTGCCCTGATCGCGTTCGTGATGCTGCTGATCTCCATCCACTCGGTGTTCCTGGCGTTCAAGGGCGTGCTGATGACGTTGCTGTCGGTCGCCGCCGCCTACGGCAGCCTGGTGGTGATCTTCCAGTGGGGCTGGGGGCAGGACCTCGGGTTCGCCCACATCAGCTCCATCGACAGCACCGTGCCCCCGCTGGTGCTGGCCATGACTTTCGGGCTGTCGATGGACTACGAGATCTTCCTGCTCACCCGCATCCGGGAGCGTTTCCTGCACACCGGCAACACCCGAGACGCCGTCGCATACGGCGTGAGCACGAGCGCGCGGACCATCACCAGCGCCGCGCTGATCATGATCGCGGTGTTCATCGGGTTCGCGTTCGCCGGTATGCCGCTCGTCGCCGAAATCGGCGTGGCCTGCGCGGTGGCGATCGCGGTGGATGCCACGGTGGTGCGGCTGGTGCTGGTGCCGGCGCTGATGGCGATGTTCGCGCAGTGGAACTGGTGGCTGCCCCGGTGGATGGCCCGGGTGTTGCCGTCGGTCGACTTCGACCGGCCGCTGCCCGAGGTCGACCTCGCCGATGTCGTTGTCATTCCCGATGACATCTCGGCGCTAATCGCACCCAGCGCGGACCTGCGGATGGTGCTCAAGTCGGCCGCCAAGCTCAAGAATTTGGCGCCCGATGCCATCTGCGTGGCGGATCCGCTGGCCTTCACCGGCTGTGGGCGCAACGGCACCGACGACGACTCGGGCCGCGGCCTGGGCCCCGGGGACATCCCCCACCAGGTCAACATCAGCGACGACAGCGCCGGGGTCGGGGTGCCCCTGGCCGAGGCGACCAACGGCACCAACGGGCACACCAGGGCCCAGTCCGGGGCCAAGAAGCTGGTCGACGGCCTGACGTCGCGCAACGGCATTGCCCGGGCGATCGCCGGGGGCGGCCGCCCGGTCCATCCGGTCACCCTGTGGCGGGGGCGGCTGTCGGTCGCCATCGACGCGCTGGAGGCTCAGAGCGTCACGAAAGCCGGCACCGCCGGCCAGCAGAAATACGAACGGAGCAGCCCGGTGGAGACCACCCACGTGCAGCTGCCCACCGGCGACCGGCTGCAGGTCCCGACCGGCGCGGAGACCCTGCGTCTCAAGGGCTATCTGATCATGAGCCGTAACAGCAGCCGGGATTTTGCCGAATTTGCTGACATGGTCGACACCTTGGAGCCAGAAACCGCTGCTCTGGTCCTAGCCGGCATGGACAGGTACTACTGTTGTCAACCACCCAGGCAGCAATGGATTGCCTCCCAGTTGGTCCGCCAGCTCTCGGATCCACATCCCGCCGATTTCGCCGACCAGCAGTGGTCGGAACCGGCAGCTCAGGAAGACTGGGAAGAGGTCCGGCAGCGCTGCTTGTCGGTGGCCGTGGCGATGCTGGAGGAGGCGAGGTGACGTTGGCACCCGACCGACGCCGCGCGCTGCCGCCCCAGCGGCCCGACGTGGAACAGCGGCGGCCCGCCTTTCACCCCGATCAGCCGGTGGAGTTCTGGCCGACCTCAGCCATCCGCTCGGCGCTGCAAGGCGGTGACATCGAAATCTGGAAGCGCATCGCCACCGCGTTGAAGCGTGACCCGTACGGGCGCACCGCCCGCCAGGTCGAAGAGGTCCTCGAGGGCGCCCGTCCGTTCGGCATCGCCAAAGCGCTCTGGGAGGTGCTGGAGCGGGCCCGCGTGCACCTCGAGGCCAACGAGCGCGCCGAGGCGGCCCGACACGTGCGGCTGCTGATCGAGCGGTCCGGACTCAACCAGCAGGAATTCGCGGCCCGCATCGGAGTGGAAGCCGAGATTCTCGCCACCTATCTCGACGGCAGCGTCAGCCCGTCGGCGGCGCTGATGATCCGGATCCGCCGGCTGTCGGACCGGTTCGTCAAGGCCAAATCCGGACGGCCGGCCGAAACCAACTGACCTATGCCCTGATCGGCACCAGGTCGGCAACCAGCCAGTCGCTACCGCGCTTGATCAGCGCCACTCGTAGCGCCGGCGCCGCCCGAGTCTGAGGCTGACCCGGCGTGCTCTGGATGACCCGCAGGATGACCGCCACACTGGCCGCCGACGGCCCGATGGCCTCAACCCCGGCCGCCAGCGTGGTGGCCTGAGCAGAGATGTTGTGCTGGGCCAGATCGGCGCTGGACTTCTGGTATTGCTCCTTGAACGCGCCCGCGTGCTCCGGCTCCATCATCGCCGCGGCCCGATCGATCGAGGCCGTCGACGCCCCCGGCGTGAACGACGCCATCGCCTCCGCCATTCCGGTGGCGATCTGAACCACCTGGCGGGAGTCGTTTTTAAAGTCACGGTCCGACGATGTCCAGTGCGTGTACCCGGTCAGCACCGCCGCCGACAAGGCCGCCGTGCACAGGAAGACGACCGCCAATCGCAGCCCAGGCGCGTCGTCGTCGGTGCCGAGGCTGACCGAATCGCGACGCAGCAACCAGAAATTGACCCCGACGCCTTCGACGATGAGCACCAGCAGCACCGAGCACGCCGACACCCACCACAGCGGCCAATCGAGCACGACCCCGATCATCAGCAGCGCACCGACGGTGGCCAGCGGGGCCACGATGTCGAAGGCCAGCAGCCGCCACAGATTTCTCATCGGATCGATTCCAGGTGAGAGATCATCAACTTGCCGTCCACGTCGGAGACATCGAGCCGCAGATTCCAGTGCACCCGCTGCGGTTTGGCGCCGGCGTTTTCACTCACTGACGTCGCGACCACCATCACCACGTCGGTCCGGGTGGCGAACGGCGGCAGCTTGGTGGTGACCACCGGCCGCGACACGCCAGGCTGGGTGTCCAAATCGTGGTGCACGGTGTCGATGGCCACGGCTTCGAGCTGGCCGGTGCTTTGCGACTGCAGTTTCTCGACCACCTGACGGTACGGCTGCACGGCCGCGTCAAAGTCGGTGTTGAGTTCTCCGACCGTCCCATCGTGTAGTCGCTGCAGGCTGGCGTCGATGTTCCCGCTGTTCATGTTGATCAGCACACCGGTCCAGTCGGCGGCGGTTTGCAGCACGCGACTCAGGTAGGTGCGTTCGCCTGCCTCGTCGTGGTGGGCGGACCAGATGATCACGCCGAGCACCACCGCAGCGACCGACAGCACGCCGAGCACCGCCGAGGCGATGCCGTAATTGGAGATAATCGGATCGTCGGCGGCTTCGGGCTCTTCGCCGGATTCGGCCTCGACGTCAGAGTCGTCGGGTTGCTCGGTTTGCTCGCCGTCGGGCATGGGCGCGAGGGTACCCCCCGGCCGATGCCGGGCTGCACGGCACGCGCCGCCAGGGCAAAAGATGGTAAGGATGGCAGGGTGACGCATGTGGCCACTCGCTCCGGCATCGACCTGAGCTACCTCGATGAGAACGCCCGCCCCCAGGACGACCTGTTCGGTCATGTCAACGGCCGCTGGCTGTCCGACTACGACATTCCCGCCGACCGGGCCACCGACGGCGCGTTCCGGCATTTGTATGACCGCGCCGAAGAACAGGTGCGCGACCTGATCATCGAAGCCAGCGAGAAGGCCTCCGCGGCAGACACTGCGGAGGCTGACGCCCAGCGCATCGGCGACCTGTGCGCCAGCTTTCTCGACGAGCAGACCGTCGAACGCCGCTGCGCCCAGCCGCTGCTCGACGAGCTGCGCATCATCGACGAGGCCGCCGATTCCGCGTCACTGGCCGCTGCCATCGGTGTGCTGCAGCGCACCGGAGCCGGCGGCGGTGTCGGCGTATACGTCGACACCGACGCCAAGAACTCCACCCGCTACCTGGTGCACCTCACTCAATCCGGCCTCGGACTACCCGACGAGTCCTACTACCGCGACGAACAACACGCCGAGGTGCTGGCGGCCTACCCGGCGCACATTGCGCGGATGTTCAGTCTGGTTTTCGGTGGGGACACCGGAGACCACGACGAGACCGCGGCCCGCATCGTGGCGCTGGAGACCAAACTTGCTGCCGCGCATTGGGATGTGGTCAAGCGCCGCGACGCCGACCTCACCTACAACCTGCGTACCTTCGCGGAGCTGCAGAACGAAGCCTTGGGCTTCGACTGGACGGGCTGGGTTGGCGCGCTGGGCAGCACTCCGGAAGCAGTCTCGGAATTGGTTGTGCGCCAACCTGATTACCTGATCGCCTTCGCCGAGCTATGGAACAGCGTCGAGCTAGACGAGTGGAAAGACTGGGCGCGTTGGCGTTTGATTCGCGCTCGCGCCTCGTGGCTGACCGACGACATCATCGCCGCCGACTTCGACTTCTACGGCCGCCTGCTCACCGGCACCCAGCAGATCCGGGACCGCTGGAAGCGAGGCGTGTCGCTGGTGGAGAGTCTGATGGGCGATGCGGTCGGAAAGCTTTACGTAGCGCGGCATTTTCCGCCCGGGGCCAAGACCCGGATCGACACGCTGGTGGAAAACCTGCAAGAGGCCTACCGGCTGTCTATCAGCGAGTTGGACTGGATGACGCCGCAGACCCGGGAACGCGCGCTGGCCAAGCTGAACAAGTTCACCGCCAAGGTTGGCTACCCGGTCCACTGGCGTGACTACTCGACGCTGGTGATCGACCGCGACGACCTGTACGGCAACTACCAGCGTGGGCACGCCGTCAACCACGACCGCGAGTTGGCCAAGCTCGGCGGACCGGTGGATCGCGAGGAATGGTTCATGACCCCGCAAACCGTCAACGCGTATTACAACCCGGGGATGAACGAGATCGTCTTTCCCGCAGCGATTTTGCAGCCGCCGTTCTTCGACGCCGAGGCCGACGACGCCGCCAACTACGGCGGTATCGGAGCGGTGATCGGGCATGAGATCGGGCACGGCTTCGACGACCAGGGCGCCAAATACGACGGCGACGGAAACCTGGTCGATTGGTGGACCGACGACGACCGCACCGAGTTCGGCGCCCGGACCAAAGCACTCATCGAGCAGTACGAGTCCTACACACCCCGGGAACTCGATAACGGCTATCACGTGAACGGCGCATTCACCGTGGGCGAGAACATCGGCGACCTGGGCGGACTGACCATCGCGTTGTTGGCCTACCAGATTTCGCGGAACGGCCACCCCGCTCCGGTGATCGACGGCCTCACCGGCGTGCAGCGGGTGTTCTTCGGCTGGGCGCAGGTGTGGCGCACCAAATCGCGTGAGGCAGAGGCGATCAGGCGGTTGGCGACCGATCCGCACTCGCCACCGGAGTTCCGGTGCAACGGCGTGTTGCGTAACATGGACGCGTTCTACGACGCCTTCGAGGTCGCCGAGGAAGACGCGTTATTCCTGGCGCCGCAGCACCGGGTCAGGATCTGGAACTGACGCCTGCATCTACCAAAGCCTCGATCCTGGCGGGCACGTGCTTGTGCCAGGGGGTGCCCGCGTAGGCATCGCGCCACCCAGTGGAGGTGAGTGCGTTGGGCGAGACACCCGGGACGACGGTATGCCCCTCGGTGTCGGTGTAGTCGAGCCCAAAACCGTTGGGCAGCGCCGCATGTCCGGGCAACATGGTCTCGGTGACTTCGATCGTCGCCTCCGCGCTGCCGGCCGCGGTGGTGATGCGGGCCCGACATCCATCGACGAGACCGAGAGCGTGGGCGTCTTCGATACTGACGCGCAACGCACCGTCGGTGTCGCGTTTACGCCAGGAGGGGTCGCGGAAGATGTCGTTGGCCGTGTATGCACGTCGTTCGCCCACCGACAGCACGATCGGTAATTCCGGCGTGGTCAGCTGTCTAGGGGCGTCGGCGAGTCCGGCTAGGTCGCGCAGCATTTCGGGGATTTCCAGAGCGATCTTGTGATCAGAATGACCGACCAATGCGAAGTCATCGTCGTAGTTGTGCGCGGTGAAGGTGACTCCCGACGGACTGTTCAGGATGGCATCGAACAGCGCGTCGCCGTCGGCGTGCCCGGCACGCCGGACCGCGTCGGGGTAGGTCAGCGCGGTCTTCTGCGCGAGCCCCCATAGGGCGGCTGCCCCGGCCAGGCCGTCCGGAAGCGTCGGCCCGAGTGTGTCGTAGAGCACGTACGGAACCACTTTTGCCAGAGTCGGATTCGCGGCGACCGCGGTGAAGAATGCCTCGGCATAAGCGTGGCGGCCGCGCTGAGCGGCGTCGCGTAGCGGCCGCAGTTCCGCGTCGTCGACCACGCCGAGTGCCCGCACCAGTCGGGCCCAGATCTCCGGCTCGGGCAGCGTACCGGGCAGCGGCTCAAACAGCGGGCGGCGCAAGTGAAACCCGTTGTACGGGAACTCGAAATTGAAGAACGTGGCTTCCGGCTTCTCGAACTGGGAGGCTGCGGGCAGTACGTAGTGAGCGAGTCGGGCGGTCTCGGTCATCGCGACGTCGACGACCACCATCAATTCCAGCGCTTGAAAGGCTTCCCGGCAGGCGGCCGAATTCGCCAGGGAGTGGGCGGGATTGCTGCTCTCGACGATCATGGCCCGGAACCGGTCCGGGTGATCGGTCAGGATCTCTTCGGGAACGACGTTGCTCGGGATCAGCCCGGAGATGATGGGAGCTCCGGTGACCGGGGTACGACCGGACACGGTGCCGAACAGTGGCGCGAACGTCGAGTGCAGATGCTGGCCACCCTTTTTCGCGAAGTTGCCGGTGAGGATCCACAGCAGCTTGTTCAGGTAGGAGCACAGGGTGCTGTTGGGTGCCTGCTGGATGCCGAGGTCCTCGAACACCGAGGCGCTGGCGGCGGTGCCGATGCGCCGCGCCGCCGCCCGCAGTAGTTCCTCGTCCACGCCGCAGTGCTGCGCGTAGTCGGCGATCGGCACCTCGCGCAGCGCGTCACGCACTGTGTCCACGCCGTGTACGTGTTCGGCGAGAAATGCTTCATTGCAAAGGTCTTCCTGGACCAGGACAGCGGCCAGCGCGGCCAGACACCACGCGTCGGTACCGGGCCGCACCCGTAGGTGGAAGTCGGACATCTTCGCGGTGTCGGTCAGCACGGGATCGATGACGATCAGTGATCGGGCGGGGTCTTTGGCGATCTCGTTGAGCACCACCCGGGCCCGGGGGAAGCTCTGCGACATCCACGGGTTCTTTCCGACGAAGACGGACACTTCCGAGTGCTCGAACTCGCCTCGGGTGTGACCGCCGTACAGGTGCGCATCGACCCAAGCTTCACCGGTCTTCTCCTGCGCCAATGCATTCGACCGGTAGCGCGCTCCCAGGGCCTTGAGGAATGCGCCGCTATAGGCCCCGCCCAGGTGATTGCCTTGCCCACCGCCGCCGTAATAGAAGACCTTGTCCCCGCCGTAGGTGTCGCGGATGTGCTTGAATCCCTCGGCGATCTCGACTATCGCGGTTTCCCAGTCGATCTCCTCGAATGTCCCGTCGGCGCGGCGGCGCAGTGGAGAGCTCAGGCGGGCGCGGTTGTTCTGGTAGTGGTCCAGCCGCAACGCCTTATTACAGGTGTAGCCCTGCGACGCGGGATGGTTTTTGTCGCCCCGAATGCGGGCCAGTCGGCGGTCTTCGACTTGGACGACGATGCCGCAATTGCATTCGCACAGAATGCATGCGGTGGATTGC
>Ga0182030_10007541_pt1 | contig 22692 bp, 23 predicted proteins | sample 812S3MmetaG_FD_121299 | JGI IMG/M metagenome (GOLD analysis project Ga0182030, IMG submission 121299) | Permafrost microbial communities from Stordalen Mire, Sweden - 812S3M metaG (Illumina Assembly) | ecosystem: Environmental > Terrestrial > Soil > Wetlands > Permafrost | place: Sweden...
ACCCTTGCCCGCCGCATGTGCTGCCAAGACCTTCCGTCGCAAATCATTATCGTAGGCTCGCGGCATACACTCGCGGAGTCCACCAGAGCGACCTTATAGTAACACTAGAAATGCTCTAAAGCGCAGATAATCCAGCAGATTGAACGTCCGCTTCGCCATCTCCAAACTACGCAGCAAAGCGTTCTCCGCCGATGCCTTTGCTGGAACTGGTCTGTGACTCTCGTCGAGTTCTCCAGCGTCGTAACTACGCTCGGAACACTCTTCGTTCCTACATTCACGCGGTGGCGGATCTTGCAAATTATTTCCGCCGCTCGCCCGAGCGGCAGCAGCAGCAACTATTCCCTACCAGGCGTTTCCGGCATTCGCTCCGACTCGGGATCAGCCATTGGACTCCTGGTTAGTCCATTCGTACCTTCCGATTGACGAATATCTTGCAGCGCCAATCAATTGGAAGAGCCCACCAATCGTAGTGAAATTACAGCCACCCTCGGCAGCGGCAGCTTGCAGTTCACGATTAAACCATGCCCTCGAAATGCTCTTGGAACGACGCAGTTCGCAGTACGCCTGCTCTAGTTCCGATCTCGTCACTCCCTTTTGGTAGGGTTGGGAAGGATCGCTATGATTGGGTATGGAGTAGATTAGGGCATCCTCGCCGCGGCGCTGACCGATACCCTGCAACTGGACGGGCTTGGTCGCGTGTGGCTTTGGAATTGTAGTACCGGGCAGCACGGCCGCAACGATACGATCGAATACCATTATGAGCTCGTTTCCTCCCATGGGGCTCATCGTGTGTGAAAACCGCAGGGATGTTTTTCTTCAGCCATTCTCAGAGTGGTGGGCGTCGGACTGCCAATTGACTTCATGCAAATCCTGCAAGTCGAAATGACGATCCCATTCGCCAAAGTTTCATGCATGAAGCCGAGAAGATGCAAATTGGAGCTCATTGCTTTTTTGTATGTCATTCCTTTGTCTGTCATTCCGAATCTCGTGAAGTCGCTACGCAGTCGTAATAAATTGGGGAAAAAGCAGCACGGAGTTGTACCCAATGCCATCAATTCAAAGATGCCCGAGTCCTCAGCATTTGTCTCAGTTCACCCATTCCGGCAATGCATTGGTGTCCGCCGATCGCATCGGAGCATTCGTCGAAAGTCGCAGTTTCACTGTATTCCCGGTGACCTCGACCTCGGGGTGCGCGTTACTCATTGGAACAATCCTCCAAGACCTTTCAACGTGAGCCCAGTGGATGCCGGGTATTCTGATGCTGCTGGCTTTCGGTTTGGGTCGGCTGAGTCCGAAAGGATCGTTGCTATTTTCGCCAGCACTTCAAGCGGAGTAACTGGCTTGTCCAGAGCCTCGAAATTGAAACCCTTTGCCCGGGCCTTTCCTAGATGGTCTCCATAGCCAGCATTACCAGAAATGAACAAAACCTTACACCGAGGTAGAAAATTCAAAATCTCCATTGCCGCATCCACGCCGTTCATCGCTTCCATTATCACGTCACTCACGACGCAATCGGGCTGAAAGGAGTAAGCCACCTGAACCGCTTCTTCGCCGCTGTAGGCCGTGGCCGTCTCATAGCCTTGAGACTCAAGTATTGCGGTGCGAAGAGAGGCTATGGCTCGCTCGTCATCAACTACTAGAATTTTGTGTCTCTTGTTCAGCATGAGCCATCTCCCTGTTTTGGCCTAAACCGCAATATTCGACAGTATCTCGTGCGGCGGCAGCTCTGTCTCATTAGCGTGTCTCCCCAAAAGCAGTAATTCAAAGGGTCTCAGTCCTCATTGAAACATTCATACTGTAGTCCTTGCTCCGCAACCAGGCCTGTTAGTACATCGATCATTTGCTGAAATTCGTTCGACTTATCAAAGAAGTAATCTGCCCCCGCCTTCATGCAGGCACGCCGCATCGGAGGTTGAGCATAATTGGTGAACATGATGAATTTTGTAATCGGCATTGCTGCCCGGAACCGGGTAAGAATGTCCAGTCCGTTGTCTTCTCCTAGTTTGATATCGAGCACCACGGCGTCTGGCTCCTGCTGCTGAAGCGCCCAAGCTGCGCTGGAACCGTCCACAGCCCATCCTGCGACGTGGACTCCTGGAATCTCGCCAAGCATCAGTGTCAGCCGCTCGATAATGACTGGTGAGTCATCCACAACCAGAATTTGTATTGCATGTTTCATATGCACACAGCGATGTTAAGGCTACTGCGAGGAAGCAGGTATCCGGTGTGCTCTGAAAGATATGTAGGAAAGCGGCGCGAAGGTTTGTAGGATAATTCCTACAACGGAGATCATAGCGAACCAGGCTGGCTAATGGTCGAGTCCGTGGTCGACGGCGTAGCGGATCAGCTCCGAACCGGTCTTCAATTGCAGCTTCTCAAGGATGCGAGTGCGGTACGTGCTCACCGTCTTTACACTTAGGGACAATTGATCCGCGATGGCTGTAGTGGTCTTTCCGGCAGCAATCATGCGCAGGATTTCAAATTCCCGATCCGACAGTATCTCGTAGGGTTGCAGCGACGAGTCACGGGCAAGGTCCGTTGCCAGCTTCTCTGCTAAGGCCACGCTAACGTACTTGCCCCCGCTGAGCACCTTGCGGATCGCTTCAACCATTTGATCGGGAGCGCTCTCCTTGGCGAGGTATCCTGAAGCTCCCGCCTTCAGCGCCCGAATTGCAAATTGTTCTTCCGGATGCATGCTGAAAATAATGACCGGCAACTTCGGACGTTCAGCTCGGATCTGTTTGAGCACATCAAGACCGCCCCGTCCAGGCAGGCCCATGTCGAGGATTACCACATCCCAGCTTTCGCGGCACACAAGATCAAGGGCCTCCTGCGAATGGCGTGCCTCTCCGAATGTAGCTCCTTCGAACTCGTCGGCAAGTATCCGTCTGAGGCCATGATGTATCACGGCGTGATCGTCAACGATCAATATCTTCATGACTTTCCTTCGGCGTCTCCTAAGGGAATCCGCAGCGTAATTGTTGTGCCATTTCCCTGCGAACTCTGCAAGTGAAACTGCGCGCCCAAGAGAAGAGCACGCTCGCGCATGCCGACAATTCCGAGGGACTGTGTGCTTTCGAGCTGGCCCACGGGGAAGCCGACCCCATCATCGCTAATCGTCAGTATTGCTTCGTTCTGTTCTCGTTTGAGATTAACAAGAACATTCTTCGCCTTGGCATGGCGCGCAATGTTCGTTAAGGCCTCCTGGTAGATGCGGAAAACAGCGATCTTCTCGTCATCTGCAATCACCAGAAGATTTTCCAGGACATGAACCACGCATGAGATTCCGGTGCGACGCTGGAATTCTTCAGTATGCCACTCGATTGCGGCCGGTAGTCCGAGCGCATCCAGCATATCGGGTCTCAGCTCGGTCGCGATTTTCCGCACCAAGGCTACCGTGGAATCGACAACCTTCATCGAGCTCTGCACCATGGGGATCCAATCGTCCCCGCCAGTTCCGTGCTTCCTCACGATCCAGTCGAGGTCCATCTTCATGCCGGTCAGCGCCTGTCCTAGTTGGTCGTGCAGCTCTCGTGCAATCCGGAGGCGTTCTCGCTCTGCGGCGGTTTGCAGGCTCATAGCCAGGGCGCGTAGCTGATCTTCCGACCAGCGCCGATAATCCTCGGCCCGCTTCCTGTCAGTAATGTCGCGACCAACACCAACACAGCGAATGGGATGTTCGGCATCGTCGACTATCCCGTTGCCCAGGATTTCGAGCCAACGCACCCCACCGTCTGGCCGAATGATTCGGCATTCAAAATGTAATGGCTTGCCGTCCGCCATGTTATTCAGTTGCTCTTGGGCCAGCGAACGGTCATCTGGATGGCACATGCGCAGCACGTCTTCAGAGCTAGGCTGAGGACTGTCGGTAGCAAGGCCAAAAATCTCAAACATCTGCGCTGACCACATTCTCTTGCCCGACTTCAGTTCCACGTCAAAGACGCCCATGCTTGCCCCTTGTTGGGCCAGCCTGAGCCGCTCTTCGTTCAGGCGCAGAGCGTCTTCGGCCTGCCTACGCTCGGTGACGTCAATGAATGCGCCTACCGCGCCTCGAATTTTGCCGTTCTCATCCCGGAGCGGTACGGCATTGCCGAAAATAATCCGCGAGCTGCCATCGTCGAATGCAACCGTGCACTCGCAGCCCCGGATCTCGATACCGGTTGCCGCTGCCAACTGTACCGGCATCTCAGCGGGAGAAAGCTCCCTCCCATCTTTTAACACGCGGCCGCATGGTGCGAACTTAGCGTTGGCGCCAGGTAGTAATCGAAAAAGTTCACCAGCGGCACGATTGCTTGTCATCCGCTGACATTCAGGATCATGGCCGATGAACATAGCCGCCGGTACAGTATCCATGATGACCGTAAGTTCCGCGGCTCGAGCCCGCGCTGCCGCTTCGCGTAGCTCGAGTTCCGCGTTAAATCGCTTGAGGTCGTCGGCTTCGTGGCGCGCCGCCTGGGCACGTTCGCGCTCCACCGCCCGTTGTTGAACCAGTTCCGAGGCCTTGAGCAGCGATTCGCCGACTTCGCTGGTCTCAGCGAGTTCGAAGCTCGCGATAGCGACCGGTTCGCCGCGTCCTAATGCGAGGGCGGGAGCAATCAGTCCCTGGATGGAGGCAGCGATGCGCCGTGCCATGAATACAGCCAGCGCGATGCCGGCAAATGACAGCAGAGCCGTTCCAAAAATCGTCAGCGCCAGCCACCGCCATATCTCCGCCATCATGGTTGCTTTGGGCACCCCGATCACTACTGTCCAACCGGATTTCTCCGACCGGCTGAAGCAATCGAATATCGGGACACCCCCAAGCTTGACAACCTGGGCTGTGCCATTCGCAGCATTCTCCATGCGCCGTCTCAGAGCCGGGACGATTGTTGGGTCAATCAACTGGTCCGCTGTAGGAGTTCGAGCAACAATAACGTGATGGGCGTCAAAGATGGTACCAACCCATTCCGGCGGGAGGTGCAGCTCAAGAAGAAAGGTGGAGAAGCGATCGGAAGGAACAGCCATGGCTAAGTCGTAAACCACTTGCCCCTTACGAAACACCGGAACATCCACACTGACCCTAAGGCGATCTGTTGAAGCCCCCTTATAGACATTGGCGATAACCGGGCTACGGGTATCAAAGACTTGTCGAACTGCCTCCAGCGAGCCGCGCCTGGGTAAAGGCGCGCCAAATGAATGGGACGTATTCATCAATTCCTGGCCGGTTGCATCCGAAAGAATGATCTCTGCCCCAGGTTGAGCCACCGTCAGAAGGATCTGAGCCTCAACATAGAACGCAGGCAAGTTACCGGTAACGACAGCAGTTGACGTGGCGAGAGCGCCCAAACTGGTCTGCATATTGGCCAGCTCCCGGTCCACGTCCAGCGTGAGCGCCTCGGCCGTTTCCAGCGTGCGCTGTTCGGTAAGCGCTCGTTTGCTCAGATAGTTATGGTAGACGAGGAATCCAGCGGCAATCCAGACCGGCACCACACAGGCAAGGACGAGAGATGCAAGCCAGAATCGAATGGAAACCCTGCGATGGGTTCCGGTAGACCCGGGCAGTTCCGCTTTCGCACTCCCGCGACGAGAGATGGAGCCAGTGGTGCGCTCGCTAGTGACTTGATCTTTGTGTCCCATAGTTCGCGGTCGCACCTGTGCTGCATCGAAATGTATATACCCAGGGTACAGGGTACATAAATCGCCTGCAAGGGTCTATACGCGATTTAACCTAGTCCTGAGGCAACTTAGACGGCATGATGACGGCCGCTTCAAAACACTGGCCGAAGTCTTGAATCAGGAGGTGCCGCGAGTAGGTTGAACGGTTATGCCGAGTCTTACGGAAACCCTTATTGATGACGCGCTTCTTCGACGCCTGCATCGCGCAGGGAGTCCCGCTCCTGCTTCTCTGTGTGCGTTGGGTGTATCAGGAGGCCCACCTTGCCTTCAGACACAGCAGAGGGTCGCGAGTGTGCGGCTCATTGAGGCGCTGGGCGGGGGATGGGATGCCGCGCAACTCCCCGCGCCGAAGCAGGCCCCGAGCTGAAATTCCAACACACAACCTAGCGGCAAATGACCGGCCATCACACGCTCAGAACCGGAATCGGCACCGCGCAAATGATTGCGTAGCCGTGCGTCCGGAGGTGACCGCCGTACGGATAGCAGCCGGTAACCAGCAAGTCTGCTTTCGTCTGCTTTGCAGCTTGGCACAGTACTTTGGGCACGTCACCACTGCCTATAAATACGTCTGCCTTGATTCCCATCTCTTGCTGGAGCGACGCGAGATACTGAGAAGCGCCGCCGACAAGCAACTCTTTCCATACTGGATCGACGTAGTTGCCGCCAGGTCCCCAAAGCTCCACCGAGGCAGTGACGTGGGCAAGCGTAAGACGGGCAGCGAATTCGACGGCCATTTGCGCGGCCCACAACACAGCTTTGTGACAACGAGGGCTGAAATCGACCGCGCACAATACGTTGCGGATGGCAAACTCCTGCACCGCAGATTCTTCCACGTTGGCACCGGTCCAAACCGGGCACGCGGTCCCGTGCAGTACTTTCGCTGTAACAGAGCCCAGAAGAAACTGGTTGAACGTGTAGCCATGGGACGGCATCATGATCAGGTCGGCTTTTTCTACCGCAGCCGTCTGCACAATTGCCTTGGCCGGGTCGCCTTTGACCAACACGCGTTGGACAGCAAGGCCTTCAAGTTCGGACCCGAGACATTGGTCCAACTTTTCTTCGCTCCATCCGACTGCTGCCGCGAGCATATCCACGACGTGGAGCATTACGATCTCAGAATGAAAATGGTGGGCCAATGTCGCAGCCTGACGAACCACACCAAGCGAGGGGTCCGGGAAATCAACGGGCAGAAGAATCCTCTTAATATTCAGCATCGCGCACCCAGTCGGACGGTCGAAATGCCCAGGACCATCTCTCTTTAGGACGTTCCCAGGCTAGCTTGGGGTGCACGCAATCTTCTTCGAACTCCGTTTGATCAAGTCGATCCGGAAAAGGTAACCGCAGAACTCAAGGATGGTGTGCTTGAGATTCGTTTGCCGAAATGCGTCACGAGCAAGAAGGTTATGTTAGCGAGCAAGGCTGCGCAACTTCTGTCGAAGAGCGAGTCCTAAATAGTAGCGCGAGCAACAAGAGCAACCGATAGCTGCGCATAGAAGTATATGTCCACTGCTATCGTCGCACCGGCAGCATGGTGCACCGTGCAGTCTCACGACCCGCGATTCGCGAGAGCCACGAATCTCGACCTTGGCATGCGCCTGTAACGTACGTCACAGACTTCGTTACAGACAGAAGACACCATCTCTGGCTGGTGCAGCCGATGAGTCGCTAGCGAGGCTCCGCCTATTCTCGACCGTGCTCCGGTGTCGGTGCCGCTCGCAACCGGAATCAAAGTAATCGACGCCCTGATTCTAAGCCAATGTGTCACGGTTGTGGAGATCTGCGATGACGCGGGCGACCGCCCTGTCGAGTGAATCGCTTTTCAAAGTAATCCTTGGCGTTTGCCGATTATCGCATTCTCGACCTCAGCTTGATCATCTCACCATCCACAGCGAAACTGCCATATCCGTGATGGTGGATGGTCTTCGGATTCTTTTGCGCCGGATTGATCCAGGCCACGAGCACTTCAAGAACGAAGAGATTGTACTTGTTGACGAGACGCGCATCGGCGACATTGCATTCCAGATTGGCGAAACACTCGGCTATTAGAGGAGCCGCCACGCGCTCGGCGGGCGCTGGCGTCAGTCCGAATCTTTCGAATTTGTCCACGTCCCGGCCTGAGCAGTTGCCAACTTTCACGACTTTGGGCGCCAGTGCCAGCGCTGGAACGGCGATCACACACTCTTTGGTCGCGCGCAAAGCGCCAAAGCTGTGATTGGCGCTGCTGACGACGCAGGCAATCAGCGGCGGCTCAAACTCGACCATCATATGCCAGGACATCGTCATTACGTTGGCGCGACCCTTGCGTGCGGTCGTCAGCAGCACCACCGGGCCCGGTTCGAGCAACTGATAGACTTTAGACAGAGATAGATCTTTCATCACGGTCGCGGCTCCTAGGCCTGGGCTGCAGGCGAAATTCATTGTAGCTGCGTTGTCGTAAGGTGGAACATCCATGATGCGCAGGCGTGCATTGCCGGGCTCTCGACCTGGATGACGCTGACAAAGTCAATCTTTGGCAACTCGCCGTCGCTCTTCTGAGTGCCTTTATTATCTGATACCTAGCGGCATACACTCTTCCGTTGCTGGGATGCGTGCCCGATCCTGCGGAGTGTATTTTTCGCCCCGATTTACTCACTCAGCGCAGGAGCCCCCCGAGTCCACTGTTCTGCCGAAAGCCTCAATACCGCGGGTGCCCCCTCGGGGGATGCACCTCAATAATTAGTGGTGACCCCCATCAGGATCTGTTCAGAATTGTCTTCCTGCTACAGCGTCTCAAGGCTTTATACTTACCGCAACGACGAATTCAATCTAAGGAAAGGAAAGTCGGATGCGGTGAATTGCTGTGTTCTCGTAAATCGTGACAACCAGTTTTGTCCAGCCGTGACATCTAGAATTGTCAATGACAACGAGAATTGGCAGCATCCGACAGGGGGGATTAAGAATATGGCGAAGAGCGTCAACAAAGTCATTCTGATTGGTAATCTCGGCAAAGATCCGGAGTTGAAGCACACCAGCGGTGGCACCGCCGTGGCCAAGTTCACTCTGGCCACCAATGATCGATTCAAAGACAAAGACGGCAATTTTCAAGATCGCACTGAATGGCATAACATTACGTGCTGGGCTCGCCTCGCCGAAATCGCCAGCGAGTACCTCAAGAAGGGCCGCACGGTCTACATCGAGGGAAGCCTGCGCACCGATAGCTGGGACGACAAGCAGACCGGCGCAAAGCGTTACCAGACCTACGTCAACGCCAGCGATCTCGTTCTACTCGGCGGCGGACGTGGCGGCGAAGAAGGAGGTTCCGCCGGCAGAGGCTCTTCTCGCGGTAACGACTTCGACCAGAGCGGCTCTGGGGAGTTCGACGTCGCCCCCGCCCGCGCCACCGAAATCACCGACGACGACATCCCATTCTAGTTTTCACCTGCCTTACCCGTGTAAATAACTTCACGACACGAGTAGCAGTAGTAGCTGCGGGAAAGTTGGTAAACGCAAAGCGGTTTCCAAGCAATGTGGGAAAGTCTGCTGTTGGACGTTTCCACATTGCGGCTTTTCTTCACCGCTGGCTACAAGCTTGTCCCTGCCACCGGACATAAGCAGGTGCATGGGTGGCGGCGTGCGTCTCCGGCTGCATCCGGCGCCGGCTCCAGCAGCACGCGCTATCATTGCGTAAGGGATTTGACTCCGCAGCTCTTATGCGTGCTCGATTTCCCGTGGAGGCCTTCCGCCATGCCGATAACCACTCTGTTTCTCGATCTGGGCGGAGTCCTGCTCACCAACGGTTGGGATCGCAACGCGCGCGAGTTGGCCGCTGAAACCTTCCAGCTTGACCGCAAAGAGATGGACGAACGGCATCACCTGACCTTTGACACCTATGAAGCCGGCAAGCTCACTCTCGAACAATACCTCAGCCGCGTCGTCTTCTACGAGCAACGCAATTTCACCAAGCAGCAATTTCGCGACTTCATGTTCGCCCAGTCCAAGTCGTTTCCCGAGATGATCGATCTGGTCCGTGTCCTCAAGGCCCAGTACAAGCTGAAGATTGCCGTGGTCAACAACGAGGGCCGCGAACTCAACCAGCACCGCATTGAGCACTTCAAGCTCAATGCCTTCGTGGACTTTTTCATCTCATCCTGCTTCGTCCACGTGCGCAAGCCCGACGAGGACATCTACCGCATCGCCCTTGACATCGCCCACGTCCCGCCCGAGCAGGTCGCCTACCTCGACGACCGTCCCATGTTCGTCCAGGTCGCCGAAGCCCTCGGCATCCGCGGCATTCATCACACCGGCTATGCATCCACCACCGCTAAACTAGCCGCCATCGGACTCAATCTCGAAGAGCGCCGCACCCCCCTCGAACTCGCGTAAAGCAGCTCCGTCGTTCGTGTAGCCGAAGCGTTCGCCTGTCCCGAAGGTTCGCCGGCGCGGACGAATAACAAACGTCGGGGGCTCCACCTCCGTAGTTGCTGTTGCTAATATCTTCCACGCAGGCTATACCCTCCTGCGGAAATGCTCTAATCGAGGCTTCCCTGCTCCACTACTACGTTTTCGCGCACAATCAAGCGGTGCGCCGCCATCTCCTTCAGCTTCGGCAGCACCCGCTGGATGTGTTCGTCGGTATCGACAAAGGTGACAACAACCGGAAGCTTTCCCCCGCCGTCCACCAGCGTCGCAGTCTTCACCCTCATCCGCCCCATAAAGCCTGCCACCGCGTGATAGGCCACCGCACCGAACACGTTCTCCTCGCGCAGGTATCTCAAGACCTCCAGATGCAAGGAGAGATGCTGCCACTCATCTTCTTCGTGCAGGTACATCGTGACTTGTACAGCCATCGTAGTTTCTCCCTGGTTCCGCCTGCCGTTACGTCCCCGCCTTTACGCGCCGCCATTACCCGCTTTTACGCTCGCCATTATATGCTGCGCGCGATCATCGCGCCGGCCACAACCCCGCTCAGGCACAGCACATTGTTTGCCAGCACGTTCCCGGCAAACAGCAAGTAATGCCCCTGCTCAAAGAGAGAGAAGCTTTCAAATGCATAACTGGAAAACGTTGTGTAGGAGCCGCAGAAGCCAATGGCGATCAGCAACCGCCAGCGTGGGTCGGGCAGCGCGCGCTCCGTACTCCACACCAGGAACAGCCCCAGAATAAAGCTCCCCGTGATGTTGATCAGCAGCGTGCCATACGGAAACGAGGCCGTCACCGCCTTGGCGACAAAACGGCTCACAAAGTAACGCGCGCTAGCGCCCACAATGGCGCCCAGCGAAACCCACAGATAGGCAAGCACGATTCGGAGTTCTCCCGGCTTCTTAGTGTAGGAGTCATCAGCCGCACTTGCCTTGCAAGCGCAACGGTTAAGGCGAACTCCATCGCCTCCCGTTATTCTAGCAACTCACACCCGCGGCCTTCCACCGGAGCGGCCCGCGCCTACCCCTACTGATAGCTCGCCGCTCCTTCGTTGACCTTGATCGAAGTCGCACGGTAGCGCTTGCCGTCAAAGCTGGCGGTCACCGAAACCGGAGCCCCCACCACCAGCCGGCTCACGTTCTTTTCGCCCAGCGGGTCAAAGTACAGTTCATAGTTATTGCCGTCCGCCTGGTCGTCCAGCGCCAGCACCCCGTCCCGCAGATCGACATGGGTCAATCTTCCCGCGAAGACGTAGGATTCTCCCGGCGAGGCATGAATCGTGATGCTCAGCGCGTCACTGCGCCGACCGCCGGATACAAACGTCACGTCGATCAGCGATCCTGTATGCAGTTCTCCCGCCGACGACGGCGCGCCGCGCGCCTCCACCTTCGTCCGGTCTGAGATGGCGAACTGAATTGTCTCCCCGCTCAGCCGGTCCTGCATCCGCACCTTTCCGCCCAAAACCTCGATCACCTGTCCGCTCGCCTCCGCCGGACCGCCCGTCTTGCGCACCTCGATGGTGCGCGCAAACACCTGCCCTCCCAGCGTCTGTGTGTCCGCGTAAATCCGGTCCCCCGGATGAAGTGCCAATACCGTCGTCTCGCGTCCCCCGCTCAGGATGCGGGTGCGATCGTCCATGTAAATCAGGTACTTATTCCCTCCGCCAAACGGCTGCACCGTCACCCGGTTGTGCACCTTGTCCACCTTGCGCGCAATTCCTCCGACTAGCGACAGATCGGCCCGAGGCAGCGGTTTCGGCTCCAGCAGCGGATCGTGTTCCACCGGACTGTTCGCCGTATCCAGCATCTCCGTATGCGGCTCTCCTGAGGCGGCTGGCTCCAGCGGCGCTGGCGCGCTCGTACTTTGCGCAGCATCCAGGCTCTGTGTCGCGTTTGTCTTCGCTGTCCCGCTCGTGCTCTGCGCCACGCCCTTCTGCGCAACTCCAAAAGCCGTGCTCATCAGCAGAATTGCAACCGTCAAAATATGCTTCATGGTCTCCCCGGCAAGCGCCAGCGTTCTCGTCGCGTTAGATGCAGAACAGGGTTCGCAAAGCAATCCACTAAGTAAGCCCGCAAGCCTAATCCGCCTCCGGCCCTGCAACGGAATTCGAGCCGCTCCCATCTAATGCAGCCAGTGCGGGACGTGGGCGACCCGGAACGGGACGGGCTCCCGGCAGTGTGGGGTGTGGTGTGGCAATGATTTCGGTGCTGACTTTCTTTCGATTTCAAACCAAGCCGGTTCAACTCAGGCTGGTTCAACCCAAACTGGCGTGCGCCTTCCTGTTCGCTGCGATCCTCTCCGTAGCCTCGGCGCACGCAGGCGATTTGCACGTCAAAGTCCCCAAGCGCACCAAACCCACCCCGGTTCAGCAACTCAATCAGGAGGGCGTAAAAGCTCTGGCCAAGAACGACATCGCCCGCGCCAAACGCGTCTTCTACCGCGCCTATCTCCTCGACCCAGACGACCCATTCACCCTCAATAATCTCGGCTATGTCGCCGAACTCGACGGCGAGATCGACAAGGCGCAGAAGTTCTACGACCTTGCCGCCGCCAACGCTTCCAACGCTGTCGTCGCCATCTCCACCAATCCCGAGTTGAAGGGCAAAGAGGTTTCCCAAGTCGCTGGCAACGCCGTCAGTGCCTCCATGCAGGTCAATCGCCTCAACGTCGCTGCCATGGGCTTAATGATGAAGGACCGTGCCCCTGAAGCCGAGCTGACGCTGCATAAGGCCCTGCTCCTGGACCCCAAAAATCCCTTCACCCTCAATAACCTTGGCTACGCCCTGGAAAAAGAGGGTGAGCTTGAGCAAGCCCTGCGCTACTATGACCGCGCCGCCGTCAGCGGCTCCAACGAAAAAGTCGTCGTCGCCGTCAACCGCAGTTGGCGGGGCCGTCCCATCTCCGAGATCGCCAGCATCAACGCACAGGCCGCCCGCCGTGAACTTGCCACCGAGGCTTCCAGCGAGGCCAAAGTCACCCGTCTCAACCTTCGCGGAGTCTCCGCCCTGAACCGCAACCAGCTCGCCCAAGCCCGCCAGTTCTTCCAGCAGGCTTACCGTGTCGATCCCGGCAACGCTTTCTCGTTAAATAACATGGGATATATCTCTGAGATCGAGGGCGATCGCGAAACCGCGGATTACTACTATGCCAAGGCCCGTGAGGCCAATCGCAGCTCAGCCCGAGTCGCTCTAGCAACCCGCAAGAGCCTAGAAGGCAAGAGGCTCGCCTCGGTCGCTGACCAGAACCAACAAACCGTCCAGTCCGCCGAGGAGAAACGGCTCGCGGCTCTCCGCGCCCAAGGCGGACCGCCCCTGCCCCTACGCACACGCGACCAAGCCGTAGTCCGCGAACCCGCCAGGCCGCCAGTACCCGAGCCGGTGATTCCCGTACGCATCGTCGCCGAAGACAATCCCCCGCCCGAGCCGCCCCGCGCAATGGCCGCGCCCGCCAACCGCAACCAGCCTCGCGCGGCGGTGCCGACCGCGGGCGCTGTGCCCAAGGCCGTGCAGCCTGCCCCCATGGCGTCTGCGCCCGTGCAACCTCCGCCCGCCATCGCCCAACCGATTCCCAGCACCCGGACCGAGCCTCAGGATGAAGAGCCGCTGCTCCCAGTCATTCCCGACGAGGCGCCAGCGCCCGCCCGTTAAGAGAAACGCCCGCAGGTAGCCCACATCCGCCTTCTTTTGGCGAATGCGGAGTTCGGAAAAGTTTGCCGCTTGTGCTACCTTTCTTCCATGAGCAAGCCACCGATAGTATGGACGATAGCCGGCTTCGATCCCTCCTCGGGCGCGGGTATCACCGCCGACCTCAAGACCATCTCCGCCCTTGACTGTTACGGCGTCGCCTGCATCACCGCACTCACCGTGCAGAACACCATGGGGGTGCGCCGCGTCGAGCCCCTCTCCCCCCAAATCGTTCTCGAAACACTTCAAGCATTGCTGGAGGATCTTCCACCCAGCGCCATAAAAATAGGTATGATCGCGACCGCTGGCGTCGCAAGCGTCGTGGCTGACTTTCTGCACGCTCTGCACCAACCCGACTCTACCGCACGCTGTCCCGTTGTGCTCGACCCTATCCTGCGCTCGTCCTCCGGAGCCGAACTCCTGGACCCCGCCGGAATCCGCCTGCTGCTTGCCCATCTCCTCCCGATGGCAACCGTCGTCACCCCCAATCGAAGCGAGGCCGAACTCCTCACCGGCGTTGCTGCCGGATTCGCTGGAAGCGACGCCGAATCCATGGCACGCGCCCTGCGCCGCCTCGGTGCCGCAGCCGCAGTGGTTACCGGTGGAGATGCCAACGGCGGACGCAACCCGCAGCACTCCGAGGACGTGCTCGCCTACGCCGCCGCTGGCAGGGAGTGGGTCGAGACCCTCTCCGCGCCCCGCATCCCCTCCAATGCAACTCACGGAACCGGCTGCGCCTTCTCCACCGCCATCGCCTGCGGCCTTGCCTGCGGACAGAGTGTTCCCACTGCCGTCACCTCGGCCAAAGCCTTTGTCCGCCGGGCCATTGAGCACGCCCCCGGCCTCGGCAGCGGTAAGGGCCCAATGGGCTTGGAGCGCGGCGGAAAATCCTTGCAAACTCCGGGCTGGCCTGACGACTACGCTTAATCACACATCGCGCCGCATGGCAAGTGGAAAAGTAACAATATTTTATCCAGGGTTGACCTTACCGCTCTAGCTTCCATACAATTAGGGATCGCCTGGGTTAAAACCCGGGCGTAGCAATATAGGGGGAACCCCAATTAGCGAGGTGTTTGATTGCGACGAGTACTGACCCACTCCGTCTTTGCGTTCCTTTTGCTAGGCGGCACCATGGGAGCGGCACCCGGCCATACAACATCGGCTCCTCTGAGCGCGCCAGCGTTTCTGCCGGTGCCTTCTGCCGAGTCATATCAGGTGTCTTCCGCCGAGCCATTTCAGGTGGGCAACGCATCCTGGTACGGCGGCCTGTTTCAGGGTAAAGCCACTGCGAGCGGCGAAGACTACGATATGTACGACTTCACTGCCGCTCATCGCGAACTGCCCCTGGGTACGTTCGTGAAGGTCACAAATCTGAAGAACTTGAAGTCCGTTATCGTTCGTATTAACGATCGTGGCCCGGTCACTCCAGGACGTATCATCGATTTATCCTTTAGCGCAGCCCGAAGCCTTGAAATGCACCAGAAAGGCTTGCAGAAGGTTCGGATCGACGTCGTCGAACCACGAGATGCAGAGATGGCGATGGCAAATCAGCCCGCCCCACCGCGCTAAAACCAGATCCACACACTCTGAACCCGGCCCTACGGCACACCCCCGCCGTCGGGCCTTTGCTTTTTACCTTGCCTTGCTCTTCGCCGACCAGCGATCGACTTCCGAACCTCATTATGAAAGACCTAACGCTTGCTCCCTCCGATCAACTCTCCTCCCCGTGCGTTATCCTATTACCATGCAGAATGGCAGAGAGAGTTTGATCGTCGCCCTCGACGTCTCCAGCCAGGAGAAAGCTCGCGCGCTGGTCGCGCAGCTTGGCGAATCCGTCAGTTTCTATAAGGTAGGCAATGAGCTTTTCACCGCCGTCGGCCCCACCCTTGTCCGCGATCTGGTCGCCAGCGGCAAAAAGGTCTTCCTCGACCTCAAGTTCCACGATATTCCCAACACCGTAGCCGGTGCCGTTCACAGCGCGGCCTCGCTCGGAGTCTCGCTCCTCACCGTCCATGCCTCGGGCGGCTCCAAAATGCTCGAAGCCGCAGCCCAGGCCGCAGCCCAATCCGCAGCCAAGCCAACTGTCCTAGCCGTAACCGTCCTCACCTCGCTCGCCTCGGCCGACCTGGAGGAAGTTGGCGTCTGCGGCGGCGTCGAGGCCCAGGTCCTCCGCCTTGCCGGATTGGCCATCAACGCCGGATGCGGCGGCATCGTCGCCTCCGCCCAGGAAGCCGCTCGTCTGCGGCAGGCGCTAGGTGGCGAATTCACTCTGGTCACGCCCGGCATCCGTCCCGCCGGGGCAGTCGCTGCCGACCAGGCCCGCGTCGTCACCCCCGAGGATGCTATCCGCGCCGGAGCCAATTTGCTCGTCGTCGGCCGCCCCATCACCGCCGCCGACGATCCCCAGCACGCCGCGCTCGCCATCATTCAGCAAATTGAGCGCGCCCGCTGACTCTGGACCGCGAAACAAAAAGTCCCCGGACAATTCCGGGGACTTGCAATTTCATCCGAATCATCTTGTCCCGCCCGAATTATTTAGCGCTCGCCGGGTCATCGCCCGGACGTGAGCCATTGTCCTTGAGATTACTCCCCTCATTTGCGCTCATTGCTCCCGGCCGCGTTGTCTCGGGCATCGTCCGCACCATATCGAAGACCGTGTTCGCAGGCCTCCACGCCTTCACCCGCTCATATTCCTTCACCACCCCCAGTTTGCCGTTTGTATCCGGATGTCCGCTGGCACACTGGCATTCCGCCAAACCTGCGCTATACGAATCGATGGCGCTCTGCAAAGCACGGCTCTGCGCCAACGCCGTTCCACTAGCCATCAGCGCGACCGTTGCTAGATAGAAAACTGCTAGATACACAAATTTGCTCTTCAAGATCACTCTCTCCAAGGGCGTTAGTCGCCGGCCCCGTCATGATTAGGACTCGTTGCCAACTTCGCTTCCCCGCCGATTTACTTCGCGCCAGCCTCGCCATCGCCTGGACGTGAGCCATTGTCCTTCAAACTGCGGGCTTCATTTGGCGTCTGTGGTGCGCTCATGGCTCCCGGTCGCGTCGTCTCGGGCATCCTCCGCGCCGTCTCGGGGACCGTGTTCGAAGGCTTTCATACCTTCACCCTGTCGTATTCCGTCACCGACGCCGCTTCGCCTTTTGCATCGGGGGGCGCGCTGGACTGCCGGCACGCTGCCAACCCTCCGCTATAGGAATCGGTGGTGCCCTGGACAACACTGCTCTGTGCCAACGTCGTTCCGCTGCCCATCGGCGCTACCATTGCTAGATACAGAATTGCTCGATACAAAAACTTGTTTTTCAAGATCACTCTCCCCGGGTTGTAGTTTTAGAGCTCTTGATCTCGGCATACGATCCATTCTTTCCAGAGTAGTAGGAGCAAGCTGGATTCTGCATTTACAGCATCGTCTTAGGTTTATGGTTTTCCAGAGCGCACATGCCGGCGATGCTCCCACCCGCTCGCTATATATAATGGTGAAGCCTTGAAATCACATCGGCTTTCGACTCTTTTCGCGCTCCTGCTTTTGCTCCCAGCCATGGCTCTCGGCCAGACCGCTCCCGGCACTCAAACCGTTCTCGTGCTTCCCTTTGACAACTCCACCCACCAGCCCGGCCTGGAGTGGATCAGCGAGGCCTTCCCCGAGGTTCTCGGCCAGCGGCTCAACACTCAAGCCCTGTTCCTCATCAGCCGTGACGACCGCCAGTACGCCTTCGACCGCATGGGAATTCCCGTCAACCTACATGCTTCGCGTGCCACCCTCTATCGCATTGCCGCTCAGCTCGATGCCGACTACATCATCCTCGGCAGCTACTCCTATGACGGTCAGATCTTCACCGCCCGCGCCCAGATTCTGGACATGAAAGCTCTTCGCCTCTCCCCCGATCAGGTTGAGAGCGGTCCCTTAAACGACCTCATCGGCATTCAGACCGCGCTCGCCTGGGACGTCCTCCACGAAATTCGTCCTTTCTTCTCCGAGCCCCGCCAGGGTTTCCTCCAGCGCGCGCCCGCCATCCGCTTGGACGCCTTTGAAAACTTCATTCGCGGCGTTGTCGCCAGCGGCTCCGCCGACAAGATTCGTTATCTCAAGGCCGCCGTTGCCATCAATCCCCAATATGCGCAGCCCATTCTCCTGCTCGCCAAAACCTACTTCGCAGCCCACGAATATGAGCCGGCCGCGCTCTGGTTCGCCAAGCTTCCATCTGACGACCCCGCTGCAGCCGAGGCCAACTTCCTCCTCGGCCTCTGCCAGTATCACCTGGGACACTTCGATAAGGCCGCCGAGGCCTTCAAAGCCACCGCCGAGCGCGTCCCCCTCACCGAAGTCCTCAACAACATCGGAGCCGCCGAGAACCGCCGCGGCCATCAGCGCGAAGCCGCCGAGTACTTCGAGAAAGCCGTCGCCGCCGATCCCTCCGACCCCGACTATCGCTTCAACCTTGCCGTTGCGCTCTACCGCAAGGGAGACCTCACCGCAGCCCAGCGCCAGCTCCGCGAGACCCTGAGCCGCCGTCCCAATGACAACGACGCCCGCCAGCTTCAGGAGTCGCTCACTGCCGCCCTCGCCGCGTCATCCGCTCCTTCAGCCGCGCCGGCGACGGCGACCCATCCCGCCCCGCTCACCTTGCCGCTCCCCCGCATCAAGCGCAATTATGACGAGAGCTCCTATCGCCAGCTCGCCGTCGAGTTGCAGAATGCCATCGAGGCGTCGATCGGCAAAGCCAAGCCCTCCGACCGCGCCGCGCTTCACCTCGAGCGCGCCCGCGAGTTTCTCGCCAACGGTGCCCCCGGCGAGGCAGAAAACCAGTTCCGCGAGGCACTCGCCCAGGAGCCATCGAATCCCAGCGTGCTCGCCGGACTCGCCCACGCTCTGCTGCTCCAGAATAAATTCTCCGAGGCCCGTCTTCAGGCCGCCGTTTCACTCGACCTGCGCCCCAGCGCCGAAGCCTACCTCGTCATCGCCCGCGCCGCTCTCCATGACAACAACCGCGACGACGCCGCCCAGAACCTGCAAAAAGCCCTTGCCCTCGAACCCGACAGCGACGACGCCAAAGCCCTCGTGCAGGAGATCCAAAGCCGCACCAACGATGGCGCCCCCGCGCGCTAGAGCCGTCTCGCACCCGCAATACCTCAAGCGATCATCGCCTTACAGCGCGGAGGAATAAGATCTTGCAGGGCGGAGGAATAAGAAATGTCGGGTGCCCCACCTTCGCGTCGTGTCTTTCGACGCCAAGGTGGGAAGCAATGACTTTCACCTCTACGGTTCCTGCTGTCGCTGCTTCTCGTGTTTTTCACGCAGCGCACGCCATCCGCGGATTCGCGCTACTGTCATTGCATCGCCGCCCGCTAAGGCGATAGATTGGTGCAGTCAAAGCTGGGCGGCCCAGATCTGCGCCGTAGTTGGCGCAAACCGGGGAGTCAGCCCATTCCCAATTTCCACCCCTTGCGCCACCGGAGGTTTTTTCCATGAAACGCTTTCGCCTGCTCCTCACTGCGTTTCTGTTGCTCATCGCAGCCCTCCCGACCGCCGCGCAGGTTCTCCGCCTGCACATCGATGGCACCATCCAGCCCATCGCCGCCGAAGAGGTCTCGCGCGCCGTCGATGCCGCCGGCTCGCGTCATGCCGCTGCTCTGCTCATCGAGATCAACACCCCCGGCGGCCTGCTCGACTCCACCCGCGAAATCGTCGCTAAAATCGAGACGTCCCCGGTCCCCGTCATCATCTTCGTAGCTCCTAGCGGAGCCCGCGCCGCCTCCGCCGGCTTCTTCATTCTTGAGTCTGCCGATGTCGCCGCCATGGCCAACGGAACCAATACCGGAGCCGCTCATCCCGTGACCATCGGCGGCGGCCAGCCCGATGACGTCATGAAGGCAAAGATCGAGAATGACACTGCGGCCTTCCTCCGCTCCTACGTCTCGCGTCGCGGACACAACGTGGAGGAAGCTGAAAAAGCTGTCCGCCAATCCATCTCCTGGACCGAGAAGGAAGCCCTCGATCTCCATCTCATCGACCTCACCGCCCGCGACGAAGCCGACCTGCTCCGCCAGCTCGATAGCCGCGCCATCCGCCGCTTCGACGGCTCCACCGCAACCCTCCACCTCGCCGGCCAGCCTGTCGAAGAGCTGCCCGCAACCTTGCGTGAGCGCGTTCTCGGATGGCTCATGGACCCCAACATCGCCTTCCTGGTCCTCGCCATCGGCGGCCTTGCCCTCTACGCCGAATTCAATCACCCCGGAGCCATCATCCCCGGCGTCGTCGGAGTGATTTTCATCCTCCTCACCCTTTTCGCCCTCAACCTTCTGCCCACCCGCTATGCCTCGCTCGCCCTCATCGCGCTGGCATTCATCCTTTTCGCCCTGGAGGCCAAGTTTCTCTCCCATGGCATCCTCACCATCGGCGGCATCGTCTCCCTCACCCTTGGCGGCCTGCTCCTGGTCGATGGCCCCATCCCCGAGATGCGAGTCAAACTCATCACCTCGCTTGCCGTCAGCATCCCCTTTGGACTCATTACCGCCTTCCTCATGTCCATCGCCTGGCGTGCCCGCCGCAACAAAATCGTCACCGGCTCCCAGGGCATCATCGGCGAACTCGGCATTGCCTGCACCGACCTCGCCCCCGGCGGCAAGGTCTTCGTCCACGGCGAACTCTGGAACGCGCACTCCGCCCAGCCTCTGTGCTCCGGGGCCCAGATCCGTGTCGTCGCCATCCACCAACTCGAACTCGAAGTCGAACCCATCGCCTAGAGCCTGCACGGAAGATGTAGCTTGCGGGTGTCCCACGTTCGCCCGTTGTTGGACGTGGGGTTGTTGACCTTTGCCCTTGCTTTTGCCTTTGCCCGCTCCAAGAACTGCGCGCGCACAACCATTGCCAGTGCAAAGGCTCTCCAAGCACATGGCTGCCCTCACGACGAGAGCTGGAGCCGCAGCCCGAGGAGAACAAGATGAACGAAGCAGCTCAGAAATATGTCGCTCGCATTTTGGGTTACACCCAAGGACACAAACCTCTTGAGGTGCAGGCGGATACCGCAAGCACACTCTCACGGCTTATAAAGGGCGTCTCTGCGTCCAAACTGCGCAGGCGTCCCGCGCCGGAACAGTGGTCGGTGGTAGAGATTCTCGCCCATCTCGCCGACTCCGAAGTTGTATCGAGCTGGAGGCTGCGTGCAATCCTAGGCGCGCCCGGAATCCCCATTGAAGCCTATGACCAGAACGCATGGGCCGCCGCTGGACACTACGAGACCCGTGATCCGCGCGAGTGCGTCGAGCAGTTCCGTGTAATGCGAAAAGCAAATCTGTCGTTGTTCAACTCACTTACACCCGAGCAGTGGAGCCACTACGGCATGCACGCCGAGCGGGGAAAAGAAACCATAGAACACCTCGTAAGCTTGATTGCCGGGCATGACCTCAATCATCTCCAGCAGATCGAGCGCATCCTTGCGTCGCTAAAGAAGAAACCGGTTCGCATCGCAGCATGAATCCCAGTAGGAGCTCTCACCGAAATTGCTCCCCAACTCCCGCTCCTTCCGGCATAATGTCTCTTTGCTTTCACCCTGCTCTTACGAACCGGGAGCTCCGCAAGCATGATGCCAACTCCGATGGCTATCCACTCGCGAATTGAAAAGAGATAAGTAATCCCATGAACCTCTTCGACTCACTTCAAATCCGCGATGTCACCTTTCGCAATCGAATCGCCGTCTCCCCCATGTGCGAGTACTCCAGCGAAGACGGCTTCGCCAACGACTGGCATCTCGTCCACCTCGGCTCCCGTGCCGTAGGCGGCGCAGGCGCGGTGCTCACCGAAGCCACCGCCGTTGTGCCTGAAGGCCGCATCAGCCCCTCCGACCTCGGGATCTGGAAAGACGATCACATCGAGAACCTCTCCCAGATCGTCGCCTTCCTCCGCCAGCACGGGGCCGTTGCCGGAACCCAACTCGCCCACGCCGGCTTCAAAGCCTCCACCGATGTGCCCTGGCGCAATCACGGCAATCCGGTGCCCGTCGGCGACGGCGGCTGGCGGCCTGTCTATTCCTCCACCTCCAAGGCATTCACCCCGGAATCCATTCAGCCCGAGGCGCTCACCTGCGAGGCCATTACCCGCCTTGCCTACGCCTACACCTTGGCCGCCGGCCGCGCCCTCGAGGCCGGCTTCGAACTCATCGAAATTCACGCCGCCCACGGCTATCTCATTCACCAGTTCCTCTCACCGCTGGTCAATACCCGCACCGACCACTATGGCGGCTGCTTTGAGAACCGCACCCGCCTCCTGCGCGAAGTCATCGCCGCCGTCCGCTTCGCTTGGCCCGAGCGTCTTCCCCTCTGGCTCCGCATCTCCGCCTCCGACTGGACCGAGGGTGGCTGGACCATCGAGGATTCCGTAGCTCTCGCCCGCCAGGTTAAGCCCCTCGGCGTCGATCTCATCGACGCCTCCTCGGGCGGCATCGTCCCCACCGCCAAGATTCCCCTCGGCCCCGGCTATCAAACTCCCTTTGCCGAGCGCATTCGCCGCGAGACCGGAATCCTCACCGCAGCCGTCGGAATGATCACCTCACCCGAGCAGGCTCAGCACATTCTCGCCACCGGACAGGCTGACATGGTCGTACTCGCCCGCGAACTCCTCCGCGACCCCTACTGGCCGCTCCGTGCCGCCCAACTCCTCAAACAGAACGTACAGTGGCCCAAGCAATACCTGCGCGCCCGCCTTTAGCCGCCACCAATACAGGCGGGTGGCCCACATATGTGGGGTTCGGAAATATGGGGCCAGGAGAAGCCGCCAGGTGCCCCACCTTCGACGCGCGGTCTTTGCGCGGCTAAGGTGGGAATCAACGTAAGCGTGGCGTGATGGCCGTGTAGACGCGGCCGATAACGAACGGCATTCTTCTCTTGTGGCGGGGCTCGAGGCCCTGTTCACAAAGAGGAGATTATGGAAGCTGTTGCTGATCCTGTTTC
>Ga0182030_10007542_pt1 | contig 22691 bp, 15 predicted proteins | sample 812S3MmetaG_FD_121299 | JGI IMG/M metagenome (GOLD analysis project Ga0182030, IMG submission 121299) | Permafrost microbial communities from Stordalen Mire, Sweden - 812S3M metaG (Illumina Assembly) | ecosystem: Environmental > Terrestrial > Soil > Wetlands > Permafrost | place: Sweden...
CGCTGTTGATGGTTGTTCCGATGCTCGCGTCGGCCGTCTGCAGCAGAGGAACAAAGTCGCCGTTCACCTGAACCGATTCCGTGACCGCGCCCGGCTGCAGCGTTACATTCACACTTCGCGGTGTTTCGGCGGCCAGTGCCAGATCGGTCACATTATTTGTCTTGAACCCTGCAGCCGTAACCAAGAGTGTGTATTGTCCTGGCGCCAATTCGCTGAAGTGATAAGCGCCTGTCTCATTCGAGATCGAGATTTGCGTCATCTGCGTCGCCGGGTTGATCAGGGTAACTGTCGCCTGGGGAATGCTGGCGCCGGTCGGGTCGAGCACCGAGCCGGAGAGGCTGGCGCCGAACTGCGCATGACCCGGCACTGCAATGGCGATAAACAGCGAGAGCACACCTGCCCAGCAGGCAATCCTGACAGGCAAGCCTCTTTCCTCTTTTCGGCTCTGAATCTCCAAAGTTTTTGAATCAATCGATTGCATAGTGGCCTCCTGACATGCGGTTGCTGTGCTGCGAATGGGGTCCGCGCCCTTTCGAAAGCGATGTGCGTTCTTTCCTGAGCACACAACCGGTTCCTTAGCGGCGAGTAGGTCCCGCTCGTGGAAATCGCGTCGTGCCTCCTGGATTCGTTCGAGGAACTCCGGCATCGAAACAAATCGGGATGGCGCGCGTGCACTTATCGGCGTTCACGTAGAACGCCCGAATTCGTATATATGTTGATTTTTTGCGGGTATCTGTTCCAAATAGCTCAGGTCGAGAGGAGAGTCTGCGCAGAGTGTGCGATTCTGCACGAATCGGCCACAGAATTCCCGTCCCAAAATGAACTCAAGGCCTTGGCAGTGCCGACGGAATGATTCAGTTAATCGCCAGGAAGCGGTTCAGGGCGAGGTAAACCGTCCGTATGCAAAAGCAGACCGCGAAGATCTCAATCGCATGTACGATCTTTGCAGTTGGAGTTGGTTCCCCTTGCCGCCAAAGCCCCGGAAGCGACGGCCTCTTCCCGGAGGGAAGACACGAAAATAGCCCATGGATGAAGTCCGCCGCCGCGGACGCAATCCTGGGACTGCATCCAGGTTAAATTGCCGCGCCCTGCAGGGGGCGCAGCGAAGCCTTTCACGAACGCCCATTCCTGTTCAATCGATTGCCCTGCACTGCAAAGGCAGCCTGCGCCCCCGCTGCCGGCAAGGATGATATTTCAACATCGAACGGAGCCCGCGCGACGACCCGCCCCAGCCCCGAACGAAGCCTCTCCAACTCGCCAGTGAATATCCTGCCCGCGGACCTACTCATGCCCCCCTCCACCAAGCCCAATATGCAAGCTCCGCATCGCTCGATCAAGAAGAAAGGTTCAACGTCTGAATTCTCTTGGTGCCGGTCCGCCATCCCCCGCCCGGGCCCCCGCCAAGGCAGTTCCCGTCAACCGATCGTCACTTTCGGATTGACAGAAATCCCGGCGGGATAGTTCATTTGCGATTAGCCGACCTCACGAGAATCGATCCTGACTCGCCAGGCGGAGTCATCGCTCTCTCAGGTCATCGTCCAGGATGGATTTGGAAGAATGAGGCGATCTTCGATTCGATTTCCGTTTTCGATTTCGCGCATGGCTGAAGCCTTTCAGCCCAATCGCGACCCGGATGAAGAGCATCCCAGGGTGATTTTTTCTGTTGATGCCTACCTGAGCCAGGGTCATGATTCCCAAATCCGTCAATCTCGAGGTTCCAGAGTGGCTGAAACCGATCTATGAGCATCGACTCGGCAAGCGGAATCCAGATGTCATCCACAACGAGAAATCGGCACTGAAAGTCACCAATGTCCAGATTCGACGCCTTGAGAATCGAGTCAGCGTGCTCTGAAAGGCGGTTGAACAGGCTGTTACCCACTGCGGACTCAAAATCCATTCCGCCCTTTCTTCCGCCCGACGGAATTGCCTTGCCAACATAAATCGGTGTGGGAACCTCCGAGGCCTTGTTGCGGGCGATCAATGGGCGGTAAACGGGCAGCGACCCTGTGTAGTAGATTGCGTAGACGCCAGCTCCTGGGAACCTTTCAGCAGGAGGAAGTAAGCGAATCTCCGCTGACAGAAGCGCATCGGCCACACTTCGGGCGAGATGGCTCTTGCTAAGCGGGTTCTTGGCCCGGAATTGGAGGATAGAATCAACAAAGAACTGTCATCCTGAGCGGAGTTTGGCGCGTTCTTTGCGCCAAACGGAGTCGAAGGATCTGCGGTTGCTTTTGTTCTTGCACTTCTCCGCTTCAATTTAGTTAGGCGAGGCCAAGAAGCGGCTTGTTCGAGTCGGCTCTGGCATTCAATCGGAACATTATCGAACGCATCTCGGAGATATTTCCGCTAAGATGTGGACAAGTTCAATGGCTGATGACGAAAAGATCGGGAAACCATGGCGGGATGACGAACTCGATGCCATTATTGCGGACTATTTCGCAATGCTCGCTGCCGATCTTGCCGGAAAGCCCTACGTAAAGTCCAGGCATAGTGCAGCCCTCATGGCGCAGATCGGTCGCACCCACCGGTCCGTCGAATTCAAGCACCAAAACATCTCGGCTGTGCTCGACGAACTGGGACTTCCGTGGATACCTGGCTATATGCCAAAGAGGAACTACCAGAACGCGATTTTCGACGGAATCGACCGATACCTGACCCTCCATCCGGAGATATTGGTGCCGGCACCGGCTCCGCAAACGGAAACAACCCCATCGTCGGCGATTTTTGTCGACCCGCCCCCGCCCGCGAAGGTGAAACAGCCGATTCCAGAAAGACTGAAACGGCTCGTGCGAAAATTTGACCCCGTAGAGCGGGATCAGCGCAATCGTTCTCTCGGGAAAGCCGGAGAGGCTTTTGTCGTCGATGTTGAAAGGAAACAACTCACTCAAGCTGACCGTGTAGACTTGGCGCGAAAGGTCAGATGGGTGTCAGAAGAAGACGGAGACGGGGCTGGTTACGACATCTACTCGTTTGATCCGAGCGGCCATGAGCGCCTAATTGAGGTGAAAACCACAAATGGAGCCGCGCGAACCCCATTCTTCATAAGCCGTAATGAATACGAGTTCGCATCGGAGCGCGCTGCGGATTGGCGCATCTACCGAGTGCATCTATTTGCCAGGCAGCCGCGCATTTTCACGATATCGCCGCCGCTGGAGGCTATGCTACTTCTCAGGCCTGAAACATGGCGCGCTTCATTCTAAGCCTTCGCAAAACGGGCGCTCTTTTTTCCACGAGGACCCGCTCCTTCTTGATCTACCCAGACCCACGCGGCGACCCACGCGCCGCGCTCTGCAACACTCACATCTGGTCTATCGTCGATTTCAATTTCGTCAGACGTAGCGTACTGGTTGCGAGCCTGGGCGATGTAGCCCGCAATTTCTGATTGCTCTTTTGGGGAGGATACTGGAAAGGCAGGCTTTGTGGGGCCCAATTCTCTGTTCATGATCGGTCCGATCCCGTTTGCGAATTAGCTAGCACAGGCGTGGAATGAAATTCGGCAAATTCTGGTAACTCACACTATCAGGATTCGCCATCCCAGAGAACGCAGCTTCCGTTGATTCCGAAGGTCCCTTTCCCGATTCTGCAATAGCTTCTTTGTCCAGAAACCCAATCGGGACTTCGGCTGTCTTCCGCATCCCGGATGCTGGTGCCAAAAACAACCATGAACGAAAACGATCTTGCCCAATCTCGGGAAGACCATGTCAGGAGTTCCGGGAAGGTCGCGTGCATGAAGCCTGTATCGAAACCCCAAGCCGTGCACTATCCGGCGGACGATCATCTCCGGCCCGGTATCCGCACACTTAATGCGGGACATCCGCTCACTTCGCTCCTGCCTAGACAGATTATCCATGGGGATCGGACGATCCTGGTGAAGATTCTACCTCTGTGATTCTTTTGCGCCCTGTGGATATATGGGACCATTCAACCAGTGATTTCCGGGGACCGATTAGTCCTCCAGAACGCCGTTCCACCCATCATTCCCCCCGCCAACCCAGACGCCCCCCCATTCGAGCCACACCCCTCGATCCTGGCACCCACTCGTCGTTCGCCAACACGACCCGCCGGGAGACAAGCTGGGCGCTGGCAGCCCGAACCTGCTTTGCCGATAATTACCCTCCCTTGGCGCACACTATCAATAGAGCGGATCTCCCGCGCCCGAGGAACCCTTCAACCATGCGAACCGTCCGAAACATCACCGTAGCCGTCACCCCCGAGCTCTACCACCAGACCCGGAAGATCGCCGCCGAGTACAACACCTCCGTAACCGATATGGTCAGGTTTCTGCTCCTGGCGCTACCGGAAGCCGTCAAAGCCGCCCTCTACCCCGGTGGCCGCCCGCAATTCGGCCGCGCCGTTTACCTTAAAGCCCGCGCCGCCGCCCGCGCCGCCGCGCAGACCCAGCCCACCCCCTCCCCCTCCCCAAAAACCGAAAATTCGCCCTGTACTCCAGTAAACCCCACTCAACCCCCTGCTCTTTCAGCAACTTGCGAAGCCACACTTCCCGCCCTCACAGGCGCAGTAAATCAGTAGGCCTCAACTAACAAGTCTGCTTTCAATGGCTTACGAACACACGTCCGACCGCGGCACAGTTTATGTAAAGCAGTAAAACAGCCGGCAAAAAATCCCATAAATCTCATAAAGACAGTCCCTTACGTCAAAAATCCCCAACACCGTTATCATGTGTGGAACGACTCAACGGTCAATGTCACGCTCATGGGTAACCGATAGACTCCGATATTCCTGCGCTCAGCGCAAGTACCATTCGCTGCAACGGTATTGAGCTGTGCTTGATGGAAAACGCACTTCCCAGCCGCGCTATTTGAGTCCGCGCGTACCCCGTTTTTTGCCGGTAAATCGTCAAACGGGGGGAATCGGCGGTTCAAGCCTCGTCCGGGGGAATCTCGAAGTTAATCAATTCGGCGCGGAAGCCGCGGGTGCGAAACGCCCCGTAAGCGATACCGGCAACCAACCAGACGACTCCCACCAGAAACGCGGCATGGCTGAGATTGAGCCAGAGGAAGGCGCAGATGAGAAAGCCAAGGAGAGGGATGGCCAGTCCGATAGGCTTTCTGCATTCCGGGTGGCGCCAATGGTAGATAAAGGAGGAGGCATTGACACCCATGAAGGAGATGAGAACGCCGAAGTTGAGTGCCTGTGCGCCGATTTCATAGGCGCCTCCGCCCAGCTTGTTCGAGAAGAACTCCATAAGACCGGCTCCGGCAAGCGCCACGAATCCGATAAGCAGGATGTTGTTGCGCGGAATGCGGTGTTTTGGTTCGATCACGCCGAAAAACGATTTTGGAAGCGCATTGCCTCGTCCCATGCCGTAGAGGAGTCGTCCGGCGGCGAGTTGCGAGCCCATGCCTGAACCCATATTGGCGATCAGCAGCGTGAAGTTGACAATCTGGAAGAGAATCATGCCGCCGGCCTTGCCAGACACCATGGCAAAGGCCGACTCGACCTGACTGCTGGCGAACGGCTTCGATCCCCAGATGAGTTGCGCCGCGTAGACCTCCAGTCCGGAGAGAAGGCCGGTAATAAGACAGACCAGAACCGTGGCCAGCATAATATTACGGCGGGGATTCTCAACCTCCTCCGAGAGCGTGGAGATGGCGTCAAAGCCAATATAGGTGAGCACGGCGACGGAAGTACCGGCAAGAAGATAGCGGAGATGGAAGTTCGCCGCCTCATAGAACGGATGGGTGAAGTAGCCGGGATCGTGTTGAATGCCCCAGACCGCGTGGATCACGCAGCCCAGGAAGAGCAGAACCACCACCACCATGCCAGCGCACAGGGCCTCATTCAACCGTGCCGAGGTCTTGATGCCGCGCAGGTTTGTCCAGGTGAAGAAGCCCGCGAAGAAGAGAATCCAGACGTAGTAAGGAAGACCCGGAAGGATATTCATGGCGGCCTTTGCGCAAAAGGCCGTGCAGATGAGGGGATTGAGGAGATAAGCCATCACCATGCCCCAGCCGACAATATAGCCGAGGGCGGAGTGTATCTCCTGCCCGACGTAGGTGTAGGCCGAGCCGGCGCTGGGATAGACACGCGACATGCGGCCATAGCCGATAGCGGTAAACAGCATGGCCACCATGGCAATGAAGATGGTTGTGACAACGTGGCCATGGGCCTTGTTGCTGATGACGCCGTAAATCCCCATGGGCGCGGTCGGCTGGACGATGACCATGCCGATGATGATGAGGTTCCACAGGCCGAGAGTGCGATGGAGGCGAACCGGCCCACCGGCAGAGGCCGCGGCTGAGGCATTTAGTTGGTTTTGCTGCGCCAAGATGGGTCTCCTGGGAATCGTTGGAAGAATTGCATCGGAGGAAAGCGCTCAACAGAGCCAGGAATCGGCAATATCGGAGCTGGGGTGGGAACAAGACTCGAGACTCCCACGCCCAACTCAATCGGCTCGCGCGCTCTTATTGGTTTATGAGCGCGGCCTCGTGCGGACGCGCCTTGTGAATCCTAACCCCTTGGACGACTCGGTTGATTACACCGTCGGGACTTGGGTTGTCAGGGTTCAATCCAATGCGCAGACTCAGGTGATATCCGATCAGTTGCGGGCCCACAATCTCAAACGGAGTACGCAGCGCATCGTTTGCCCGGGGGGCAATGGCAGGAATGACCTCGTCGAACAAACCATTGGATTCGGCCGGGTCCGCGATGCCAACTATGTATCCAATCTTCTTTGAGCGAAGTTCCTGGATCAGGTCTTTCTCATATAGGCTCCGCACTGGGTCGCTGGACAACAAGCACAATACAAGCGTGTCGGCCTTCACAAAAGACATTGGGCCGTGGCGAAGCCCAAGAAACGTCTCCGTGATAACAGGGAAACGGCCGACCGTCATTTCAAGCAACTTGAGCCCTGCCTCACTTGCCCAGCCAAGCAAAGGAGATGAGGACAACACAACCACCCGGTCGCCGATATGAGCCGCCGCACGCACGCACGCCTGATCGATTTCAGGCAGCAAAGCGGTTGTACGCCGGCTGAACTCGTCCACGAAGGCCGACACGGCATCGGGCTGTGCCAGAACCAGTCCGGCAAGCACCAGGTTTGAGAAAGAGCTGGTCATCACAAGGCTTTGGTCGTTGGTGCGGGGGTCAAGGACAATGAGCCCGTCCAGCCCCGAATGAGACAAGGCGCCGTCTTCATTGCACACAATGCCCAACTGGAAGATGTCTGGCCGGAGTGCGCGAATTCGCTCCGCAACCGCAGCGCTTTCAGGACTATTGCCAGACCGGGCAAGGGAGATCGCAACGTCCACGCCGGGCAGGTAGCGTTCCGGATCGACCAGCAGGTCGGTACTGGGAACGGCTAGTGCCCGGGGCCACGCCAACGCAATGGCGCTCGCGGCGTAGGCCGAAGTTCCGGCTCCGGTCAGCAGCACACGAGCATCTTGAAGCTTGGCCGGCAGTTGCAATTGCTCCGATGCTAACCGAACATCCTTAAACGTGGCAGGCCACAGAAGGGGCTGGCGCAAGATCTCCGGCAATGTGTATTGGGAAGCGTGGTGGATGCTTTTCTCCGCTGGTGCTTTGGCATCTTGTGACATCGAAACTCCAATTCCTCAATCGGGCGAATTTCACAGCGCGTGAGAGTTCGTCTCGTCGAATAAGGCTAATATGAAACACTTCGTAAGTCTATATGGCCATTTCGTAAACGTCAAGCCTTTCACTTGATAAATATCGAAGACAGAGCGTAGGTATGTAGTATGCCGGACCAGAACAAAAGAAGGGCGTTTAAGCCGTGGCTTAATGGAAACGAACTGCCCCGCGAGGAAACAAATACCGAAAAGTCGGATTCTATGGAATTGCCCTCTGATCGTTTCTGGGTGGCTTTCCTCTCAATCCAGACACCTTAGCAGCCGCAAGAGTGCGTCGAATCGATCGAGAATTGCAAACGCGTTTCGCCCTTTGTGCGTAGTTCCTTGCGGAAGTGGGGGCCCACGGAATGAGTTGCCCGGTGAACTCGTGGAGCTTCTCCCCCGGTCTTTCCGGATACGGTCAAGCACCTGGTCTGCCTTTCTCTGAAGGCGCCTTCCAAGAGTTTTTCACGGATCGGAGCCATCCATGTGTGCTCCAGGTGGATTCTTCAAGGATGCAGATTCTTACACGTATATGACTTATTCTAAGTATTTTAACGAGAGAGGTTAACATGCGCCGACTGACGCGAGGCACCCCTCACCAGCGAAGCAGGTTTGGTTGTTTCGAAGGGTTCTCCTAGTTTTCTGTTGACACAGCATGGTTTCATTCGTAATATAGCGAAACAGCTTATGCTTTCGATATTCATGAAAGCATTGTAAGTCGCAATCGTTCGAAGCAAATTGACGGCTACGTACCAAAAATTGGGTTAGACGCACCCTTCACCGAGTCAGGACAGCGTGTTGCCCTTAACCTTCACACCGGATCGTCTTCCGACCGGCGAATTCCATTTAAGGAGGGGTCCAAATGATTAGAACACTCAATAGACAAGGTGCACTCTGTCTGGTCTTGCTCGTCCTGGCCAGTTATCCATTGGTAGCACAGAGAGATGCTGCCACACTCGAGGGCCGTGTTGCCGACGTAACGGGAGCCACGATTGCGAACGCTTCCATCGCGGCCGTAAATGTCAGCACGAATTTCGTCTATCATGCGCAGAGTGATGCCTCAGGAGCCTGGATCATCAGCCCGGTACGAATTGGAATATACCAAGTTACCATTTCGGCGAGCGGCTTCAAGCAGACTGTTGCCGGGCCGATTACGCTGGATGTTCAGCAACGCCAACGTGTGGACGCAACGCTTCAGTTGGGCGAAATCACCGAACAAGTTGTAGTCCACGATGCTGCGCCACTACTCGAGACCGATTCCTCCGAGAGCGGCCAAGTCGTCGACAGCCAATCCATGGTGGGCTTTCCGCTGAATGGCCGCAACCCGGTTCAGCTGGCTCAGCTTACCGTCGGTGTAACCACGAGTGAGCCGGGCGCCCGCGATTCCGGAGGCTACGGCTTCAGCGCCAGCGGCTCACGCTCCCTGGATAATAACTTTCTTCTCGACGGCGTCGACAACAACTCGAATCTGCCCGACCTCCTCAACGAAGCGAACTACGTTATCATGCCTCCGCCAGACGCATTGCAGGAGTTCAAGATCGAAACAGGCAACTACGACGCTGAGTTTGGCCGGTCTACCGGCGCCATCGTCAATGCAACGACTAAGAGTGGAGCCAATGCGTTCCATGGCTCGGCTTATGAGTTCCTGCGCAATCAGAAAGTCGATGCAATGAATTATTTCGACACGACCCACCAGCCGTACCATCAGAATCAGTTTGGTGCGACGCTGGGTGGAAGAATCATTCGGGACAAGCTGCTCTTTTTTGTGGACTATGAAGGCTTGCGCCTCAGCCAAGCGCAGACAACCACCTCTCAGGTTCCCACCGCCGCGCAAGCGGGCGGTGACTTCTCGAGCCAACTGGACCTGACCTCTCCTACCGGCGTAAATGACTGCAACGGCGTGCCGACATACCAGGGAGAAATCTTCGACACCACAAAGACTCAACAGCAAGGGGCAGGATACTGTGGAGTTCCGTTCGGATATGTCAACGGATCGCCGAGCAATGTTGTTCCGTTACAGAGTACCGATCCGCTTGGACTCAAACTCATTAAGCTCTTCCCTGCCGCGAATGCCAGCGGGGTCGGCTATAACTTCCTGTCCGATCCGATCACGACGCAAACCACAAACCAGGGAGATGTCCGGATCGACCAGGTGATCTCCGGTCACGACACAGCGTTCTACCGTTTCAGCATGAGTAGCAGTCCGGAGACCATAGGTTCGCCGTTCACGGGAGTTGCAGACGGGGGCGGATTCTTCGACGGTATTCAGCAGATAACCGCCTACGCCGGCGTAGCAAGCGAAGCCCATGTCTTCTCACTGCGGAAGGTGAATGAAATCCGCTTTGGCGCAAACAAGATCAGGACCAGTAGATATCAGGAGAATTACAACCAGAACATCGCGGCCACCGTCGGATTTCCAGGTGTCCCGTATGCCGCCGGCACCGATAATGGTGGCCTGCCGCAGTTGTCTTTCAGCGATGCATCCAACCTCGGGAGCCCCCTCTTTCTGCCGGCAATCGAAAGGCAGACCACCTTCATGCTCTCCGACACTTTTACATTTATCTCCGGCAACGACACATGGAAGTTCGGTGGAGAGATACGCCCTGAACATTTCTCCATCTATGAGCCGGCCTACCCTCGCGGCGATCTGAGTTTCAACCATCAATACACCGACAATGCGGGCGATCCTGGGTCTGGTGGAAACAGCCTGGCAGATCTGCTGACCGGACAGCCGAGTGGCGGTTACATCAACAATCTCAACAATATCGATTACTCGCGCCACACATATGCTCTTTTCCTCCAGAACGACTGGCGCGCCTTGCCCAAACTGATGATCAATATGGGCGTCCGCTACGAGTATTTCTCGCCGGTGTTCTCAAAGAACAATGCTCAAGCTAACTTCAACCCCATCACGGGAGTTCTGGATATTCCCAAGAGCAGCAATGTTAGCCTGACTCCAACCCTGGCTCAAATTCTCCCCGTAAACCACAATGCCTCCGATGCTCTGATTGGAGCGGACTACAAGGACTTCTCGCCACGCGTAGGTTTGGCCTATAACGCGACCAAACGTTTTGTCGTGCAGAGTGCATTCGGGCTCTTCTTCAACGGCGATGAAGCGGGGCCATATAGCAATCCAAGTCCTGGATTCAATCCCCCGTACTTCATTAGTCAAACTTTCTCCGCCCCGTGCAGTTTGCCCTCCTACGCATCCGTACAAAACTGCGCGGTCCCTGGGATAAGCACTCTGTCTCAAGGGTTTCCATCAACGTCCCTGGCAGATCCGAACACACCGACGTTGTTCTCGCTGGAGCCAAATCTTCGCATGCCCTATGTGATTCAATGGCACCTCACACTCCAGTATCAGTTGACCGACAAAACCATGTTTGAGACCAGCTATGTTGGTTCAAAGGGCGTCCGCTCGTACATCTATCTCAACGGCAATCAGGCTCAACCAACTGCCGATCCTTCGGCTCCAACCGCCCCGCGGCGTCCCTTCCCGTATGTGGACGCTTCCACCGGCTATTTGAAATCGGCTGGTTTCTCGAAATACAATGGCTTGCAGACTTCGTTGACGCAGCGCCTGAGTCACGGTTTGGAGTATATCGTCAACTACACCTACAGCAAGTCGCTGGGCAACGCCAGCAGTGCGGACCTTGGATCCCAGAACAACGACGGATTCCGGAACAGCCTTTATCCGAATAAGGAACACGGACCGTTGGATTTCGATGTGCGCCATCACTTTGTAGCAAGTTATCTTTATGACCTGCCTTTCGGTAAGGGCCAGCGCTTTGCGACTGGAAATCGGATAATCGACAACGTGCTTGCCGACTGGAACTGGTCTGGCATTGTTACACTCTCGTCGGGCACCTGGTTCACAGTGACCGACGGCAATGGCAGCTTCGCCAATTCCGACGGCCAGCAGCGGCCCGATGTTGTCGCTGGAGTCAAGGCGACATCGAAGCCTTGTATTGCGGGCACGTTTTTTAATACCTGCGCATTCCAGAATCCTGCGCTCGGCTCCCTGGGTAACCTGAGCATCAATAGCCTTGAGGGACCGGGAGAAAAAAATGTGGACTTCGCGCTTTTGAAGAAGATTCCATTAGGAGAGTCCAGGCGGCTGGAACTGCGGGCCGAGACTTTCAATGCGTTCAACCATCCAAACTTTCAATTTGCCGCACCGGGTCCTCAAAACTCCATCAACTCGACAATCATGGGAACGCCGAGTTTCGGCTACCTCACAGGTGCTCTGCCTCCCAGGCTTGTTCAATTTGCAGCGAAGTTCTATTACTGAGAACGTCTTACTTCCGCAGCCCGGTTCGGAGAAAGGACCGGGCTGCACTATGCGCGATAGGATTCAAGTACCAAGGTACGAAGGAGTCCAAGTGGAACAGAGACTTAAGCGGATTCTATCTGCGATGCTCGCGACGGGAGTTCTGGTGGGCGGGAACCTCGCATTCGCGAGCAAGCATGCACAGGTGACGCCCAACGATAAGGCGAACGCGTCAGGCACGATCAAGGGGAAAACCCTGTCGGTGAATATCCGCGCTGACGGGTCCTACGAGATAACGCGACCTGGGATTTCTGGAACGGTCGTGCGCTCCGACGTAGAAGCCGACGTGGACTCCCAAGTACTCCGATCGTCTGCGTATCCGCAACACAACGTGATGCAGTCTGAGTTTCATGACGAGTTTGGTGCGGGATCGATACTAACTGTAACTCATACCGGACTTGCCGGAACGCCGGATCTGGTCTGCATCATGCGATTGTATCGGGATCAATCGTGGGGCGACATAGAAGTCAAGGTGCTCAACACTACCGATAAAACTATCTCTGTTCAGGCGATTCGGAGCCTTCATGCAACGGATGCCCCCGTTGTGAGTCTGAATGGCCCTGCCTCTGCAGACCGCATCTTATCTGACAGCTACAGCGAAGACAGGCCGCAGCTAGCTATTCGTGAGCTCGGCGACGCTCCGGAAGGAATGCACCGTGCCGTGGGTAGCCAACTGATCTATAACCGCCAGAGCGGCGAAAGCCTGTTTCTTGGCGCACTTACTTCCGAACGGCTCTTGACCATCTTCCATCTTAGAGAGCAGTCCGCGAGAGGCGCAGCGCAGATCGTATCCTACGAAGCCGTTGCCACAGGCACAACCGAAATCATGAAGGGCGAGTCACTTAAAGAATCGCCTGCCTCTGAACAGGTAAATCTTAGCCTTCCGGTGAAACCAGGCGACAGCCTTTCGTCCGAGCGTCTTATGTTTGCGGAGGGGAACGACTACCACGCGCAACTGGAGCAATATGGAAATGCAGTCAGGGTGCTGCATAAAGCTCGCGTAAGCGCCCCGACACCTATCGGCTGGTGGAGCTGGACGGCCTTTTACTTCGGGCTCAACCAGGGAGCCGCGACGACGAATGCGGAGTGGCTCGCTGAGAATCTAAAGCAAATGGGCTACACCTATTTTCAGATGGATGAGGGCTATCAGTATGCTCGCGGCGAATACACTACCCCTGACGCAAACCTTTTCCCGCGCGGTATTGCATACACTGCGGATCAAGTGCGTCACCACGGCCTGACCTTCGGGCTCTGGACCGCTCCCTTTGAGGTATCGGAAAGAGCGTGGGTATTTCAGAACCACAAAGACTGGTTGCTTCATAACTCATCCGGCCAGATTATCCATATTGGTTATGTCACCAATCACAATGATCCTCTCTATGTCCTGGATACGACGAACCCGGGCGCCCAAAACTATCTGAAGCAGACTTACAGCACACTCTATAACTGGGGATTGCGCTTTCTCAAAATGGATTTCATGGACGACTCGGCCGTCGAGGGAGCCTACTATCTCCTCAATACCACCGCCCTGGAAGCGCAACGGACTGGCCTGGAGATTATCCGGAGCGCTGTTGGCGAAGATGTGGTCCTCGACAAGGACGGCAGTCCGATGCTGAACCCTGTTGGACTCGTGGATGCGGGGCGTATCTCTCAAGACACGGGACATACCTTTGGAGCGACCAGGGACGCCGCCTCGGGCATCGCAGCACGGTACTATATGAATCGCAATTTCTTCATTGCCGACCCCGACGCATTCACTGTCTCGACTCAAACCGTAGATGACCAGTCGTGGCACGGCGGGCAGCATCCCCTCACCCTGGACGAGGCAAAGGCATCGATTGCCCTCTCGGCGGTCTCCGGGGGCATGTTCGAAGTCGGTGACGATCTGCCTTCCCTTGGAGAGTCCCCAGATCGGCTGTCTCTCGTAAAAAACACTGACCTGCTTGACATGGCCCGTCTCGGACGGGCGTCCATACCGGCAGATCTGATGACCTATGCTCCCAGCGATGAGCAGCCGAGCATCTTCCTATTGAAAGAGAATAGCCGGCAGTCGGTTCTTACGGTCTTCAATTGGACCGAGGGGGAGCGCAAGCGCTCAATAGCTCTGTCGAGCCTGGGCTTGAAGGACCCTGATAACTACCAGATCACTGAGATATTCGGCGACCAAGGCTGCTGCAGCAACTCATCAAACTCGATCAATTTGGTTCAGAAGCTCCACTCTGTCACCATGCTCAAGCTGATAGACCGAGCCTTATCTTCCGCGCCGCCTCCATTTCGTGTAAATTCGGCAACCACTGCAAAGGCGGGGGAGACCATGACCTTCGGCATTGTTGCGTTGTCATTGGATGCGCCAATCCTTTCCTGCCACTGGGATTTCGGTGACGGAAGCAAGGCAGACGGTTTGGAGGTGCGCCATACTTATACGCGGGCAGGCGAGTACGACGTGCATGAAACCGTCACGGGACTGGATGCGATTTCAAACTCTAGGAACCTCAAGGTGTCGATATCCGGAAGCCTGTCGACACGGTTTGTTCCTGCGGATAAGCGGCGGCCTGAATAGAGCGATTGTGTCGATCCAGGTCGCGACAGGCAGCAAGAGACGATCAAACGATGAAGCCCGTTTAAGGCTTGCCACGGATTCGTTCCATGGGTGCAAAGGAAGACAGCGCCGGTCTGACAAACTGAACGATTATGAATATGGACTTGGAGTTAACGATGGATACAAGAGCGCACGATGTTGACCCGCGCCGGCCGGATTTCGCGGTCGTGGGCGAGCTCAATCCCGATCTGATTGTCTACGGCCTGCCTCGAGAACTGCCTGAGGAGCGTGAGATTCTGGCCACTGGCTCTACCCTCACACTGGGTAGCTCGTCTGCCATTTTCGCTCACAATCTGGCCCTTCTCGGCAACAAAGTGACCTTCAGCTCGCGAATCGGTCCCGATGTGCTGGGAGAAATGTGCCGTCAAAAGCTGCAGGAGGCCGGCGTCGACACCAGCCACGTGCGCCGCTCGAATTCAGGCAGCAATACTGGGATAACTCTGATCTTGCCACTTACAGAAACTCGCCGCATCTTGACTTATCCCGGCACAATGTTTGAAATGGAGATCGGGGACCTTGACCTCGATTATTTGGCGGCCGCAAAGCACTTTCATTTATCCTCGCTGTTCCTCCATCGCAAGCTCTCGCGAGATATTCCCGGCCTGTTCAGAGAGATGAGACGCCGCGGACTGACCACATCCCTCGATACCAATGACGATCCGGAAAACAAGTGGGAAGGTGTGCTGGAAGATGTGCTGCCGCTGGTGGATGTGTTGTTATGCACGGAGGAAGAGTTGGTCAAGATTGCCAAGGTAGAAGACGCTGTCGAGAATGTGTCGAGCAAAGTGCCCTTACTGGTTGTGAAGCGCGGCGCGGATGGCGCATCAGCCTATGGATCTGGCTTAAAGATCGACGTGCCATCGCTACGTGTGGATGTGAAAGACTCCGTCGGCGCCGGCGACACTTTCGATGCAGGCTTTCTGCATCAGTGGGTCCGCCAGGCTCCCCTGGACACTTGTGTCGCCTTTGGAAATCTGGCCGGTGCCCTATCAGTCACACGCTCAGGCGGCACCGATGCATTTGCCGATCTGGCTTACCGCCAGAACTTCTTTGAACGGCATTGGCAACAAAACAAGCTCGTGCAATGAGCCGGATTGTGTGTCTCGCAACATCGGCCCTTGCAGTCAGAGATGCGGGAAACGTCCCAAGCTCCGGCTCGATCGAAGTTATCAACAAGACAAGGCGCGACCATAGCAAACATTCCTGTTCCATTCAAGTGTCGCACCGAGATGGCAAAGACCTGGATCGACCGATCTATTTTGGGGTGCGCACACGATCGCGAAATAAGGACAATGTCTAACATGGCTGACATGACAACTGACTCTCAAACACCAACGGCATTCGATCCCGCAGTAATAGAAATGCGCCGCCTGTTGATGGAAAACCGTGCCGGAAGCCGGAAGGGCATCTACTCGGTGTGTTCGGCAAATCGACTGGTGCTCGAAGCGTCGTTCGCCCAGGCGGCAAGAGACCAAAGCCTACTCTTGATTGAAGCTACATCCAATCAGGTAAATCAGGATGGCGGTTACACCGATCTGACGCCGGCGCAGTTCCGAGATTATGTTCATGGCATTGCGAAAGAATTTCAGTTTCCCACGGAAAGACTAATCCTCGGCGGGGACCATCTGGGTCCCTACCCGTGGCGAAATATGGCAGTGGCGTCGGCCATGAAGAAGGCATGTGCAATGGTGTCCGCGTATGCCACAGCCGGATTCAACAAGATTCACCTCGACGCGAGCATGTCGTGCTGCGACGATCCAGTGCCCCTCGCTGACGAAGAAATTGCAAGGCGCGCGGCGCAATTATGCGAGGCAGCCGAGGCGGCGGTGAGTGGTTCTTCCGGCAAGCCTATCTATATTATCGGGACTGAGGTCCCGACCCCAGGTGGTGCGCAGGAAGAGATGGAAGTTGCCGTAACCACAACGGCGAGTCTGCAGCAAACTCTGGATGTGCACCATGAAGCATTCTCACGCAAGGCGCTCTTGTCCGCATGGGACCGTGTCATTGGCGTTGTTGTTCAGCCAGGAGTGGAGTTCGGCAATGAAACCGTCGTCGACTACGTGCCGGAGAAAGCCCTGCAGTTGAGGAGGTTTCTCGGCCAACACGAGGGCATCGTCTTTGAAGCTCATTCCACCGACTATCAGACTGCGGAGTCGCTGCGAAACCTCATAAGTGACCATTTTGGCATTTTGAAAGTTGGTCCTGAACTAACATTCAAGATGCGGGAGGCAATCTTCGGCCTGGCCCGCATCGAGGAGGAATGGATTGCCGCGGAACGTCGCTCAGACATCCGGGGAGTTATCGAGCGAGTTATGGTTGAGTATCCCGAGCACTGGAAGGCCTACTACCATGGGGATGAAAGCCGAGTGCGATTTGCCAGGGCGTACAGCTTGAGTGACCGCATCCGCTATTATTGGCCTCACCGACAGATATCCGACGCGTTGGCACTGTTGACACAAAACCTGCAAGAGTATCCAGCGCCCATGCCCCTTATTGCCCAATATCTTCCTCGTCAAGCGGACGCTATTCGGGCCGGCACGATACAAAGCAACGTGCCAGCACTCATTCGTCACAAGATCCAGGAATCTCTGTCGCGCTATTCGGATGCATGTGGATCGATGCCTCATGCAGGAGTTGGTTCCGGTCTTTAAGCAGGAATCGACATCACCGAGCGGCTGCCGAAGGCGGCGCAACGAGATGCTCGACGCACCCGCCGCGTGGCCGTGGCTCTGGAACAGATCACGTTGCCATTGGGAGGCGCCGCAGGATGTCGATTGGCACCGCTACTCGGAACCCCCTGGCCAGCGTCGGCACCGATTCATCCCGTTCGAGCGCTGGCGCGGTGCGGTGTGAATTGCCCGTCACGACTGCACCATCTAAGCCAGGATCAGATTGCAGCCCAACAAACGCAGCTTCTCCTGGATCTCTTCGCCAAGCCTCGTGTCACTGATGACCGTATCGATCTCGGCGAAGGGCGCAATGCGCGACATGCTGCGTTTGGAGAATTTGCTGGCGTCGGCCACAAGAACGATTTCGCGCGCGATTCGCATCATGGCCCGGTTCACCATTGTTTCCTCCAAATTCGCGCCGCTCACCCCAAACTCAAGATCGCATCCGGCTCCGCTCAGAAATAACTTGTCGGCGGAGAATTGGTCAAACATTTCTTCGCTGAAACGCCCGCTGATCGAAGCCGATTCTCCTCGCACCGTGCCGCCGATAATGAAGGTCTGCACATCCCGCGCATCCAGCAGTTCGGCAGCGATGTTGACACCGTTGGTGATGATATGCAGCCCCTGTTTCCTCTTGATCTGACGGGCGATTTCAAGCGTGGTCGTCCCCGAATCCAGGATGATCGTCTCGCCATCGTTAATCAACGTGGCAGCCATGGCACCAATGCGCCGCTTCTCGTCGGAATTCGCATTCAACCGCTCATGGACTGGGGATTCGCGCAGAATGGTATCTGGCAGCACCGCGCCTCCATGCGAGCGCAGCACCATGCCCCGCTGATGCAGGTCATTCAGGTCGTTCCGGATGGTAACGGCCGACGTACTGAAACGACTGGCAAGGTCATTCACTCTTACGCGGCCCGCAGAGCGCACAATCTGCAAAATCTGCGTCCGCCGCTCCTCGGCCATCATTCCGTCCAACGGTGTTTCGGCAGCCGTGGACGTCGACACCCCCTCGTGGTGGATTGCCCCCTGATACTCGCTTGAATTCGAGTTGTCCTTTTCCATTCTCAACCTCGCAATCACCACTATCGCACCATAACGCCAGAATTGATGCTGCAAATGAAAGAAAAAGAAAGCAAGTGGAATCACCAGGGCGGACATCCCAGCCGTACCGTCCCACCGGGCCACCTCTCCTGGCCAAAGCACTTCACCATAGCTGCTAAAGGAGACGGAACGGTCCCTTCAGGCTGATCGATCCATACAGGATCGGCGATCAATGACCATCCCAGCCGTTCATACCAGGGCCGGACCGCATCCCTGCAAAAAAAGCAGGCCGAAGTTTACGTCCATGTGCCGGCGCGCAAACTCCTCCGCCTTCTGCATGGCCAGTTGGCCAAACCCCTTTCCTCGGCAATCCTGCCGGGTGAGCATCCCGCCAATCCCGGCCACTCGAACCAGGTGGTCGCCCACCGTGACCGTGCACGTGAGAAGCCCCACATGAGACACAATGATTCCGGATTCAACGACATTCACATGCAGTGTTTTCGGTTGCCATTTCAGGCTGAGACTGGCCGTCTGACTCGGATCACTGTCCCCGCCGGAAAGACTCAGCCGGTCCGCGGCCGTGTAGCTCTCCACAACGCGAATCTCAATCGAATCTGGACTCATGTTGCCGATCTCCAATGGAGTATCCGCAATCGCTGTGCCAATTATTTCAGCTTCTTGTGAAGCCCGGCTTCTTTTTGTGAGGGTTTTGCGGCACCCTTCGACTTCGCTCAGGGCAGGCTTTGAAGTCGTCCCCTGTTACAAAGCTCGCTTCGATGGAGTCTTTGCAACAGCCGGACACGTTCGCTTGCCCTGAAAGTTCAAGTGCGATTACCCGGGGGACGGGATGCAGTTCGATTGACATCGTTCAGTCCGATCGGTAACGCTTGGATAAAGTGCATGCCGCTTTTCCCCCCGGCGCTTCCCTGTCACTTTTCTTTAACGTGAGTGCCTAAGAGCAACCAGCAATCCCAGGTCTGTTGTTATCTTCTCTCAAAGGAGAATCGATGAGCGGGTCCGAAGCATTGCTGACCTTCAACGGCATCAACGGCGGGACCGGCAGGTACGACATCGAGCCGATGCCGGCCGAGGCGTTTTCCCAGTTCGCGATTGGGACTGCCCCTCTAACGCCGGGCGACAAGGCTCATTTGGAGGAGTTGGAACGGCGCAGGCTGCGCGACACCGAAGCGCACTATGCGCCCAAGGAAGGCGTTGACCCCAAGAAGCTGGAAGAAACCGGCTGGGGGGTGATCTTTGCTTTCGGCGCGGATGCGGCGGTCTATGAGGCCCTGTCTCCATTGCTGAAGCTGCGCAAGCAACAGGCCGGCGACCGGTATCGCGAGTATCTCGGACCCGACGCATACAGGCCCGCCGAGAGCAAGCAGGACTTCCTCAAGCGCCACGGCGCGGGACCGGGGCCCGTGGATCCGTCGATCGTCCCCTATTACTTACTTATTGTGGGCGATCCCGACTCGATCCCCTTCCGCTTCCAATACCAACTGGACGTACAGTACGCGGTGGGACGGATTCACTTTGAGTCGATTGCCGATTACGCGGCCTACGCGGAAACGGTGGTTGCGGCCGAGACCGGCACACTTGCCCTGCCCAGGCGAGCGGCAATCTTTGGCGTCGCTAACGACGGCGATGGCGCGACCCGGCTGAGCCACGACGAACTCGCTCAACCGTTGGCGGAATGGGCCACAACGCAGAACGGCTGGACTGTGGACAAGTATGTCGACGGCGACGCCACCAAAGCCCGTCTTGGTTCATTGTTAGGCGGCGAGGCTCCGGCATTTCTGTTTACTGCGAGTCACGGCATGTGCTACGACAATGGAGACACGCGGCAAGCCGCGTTCCAGGGAGCGCTGCTTTGCCAGGATTGGCCGGGTCCAGCTTTTCAGGGAACTTTCTCCAACGATTTTTTCTTTGCCGGTGAAGATGTTGAGCCCGATGCCCGGATCTTTGGGATGATTGCGATGCATTTTGCCTGCTTCGGAGCGGGCACTCCGAAGCTAAGCGACTTTTCGAATTCGGGGCCACCGCCTGAGATTGCGCCGAAGAGCTTCCTCGGCCGTCTGCCGCAACGCCTCATCGCCCACCCGCGCGGCGGCGCGCTGGCGGTGATCGGTCATGTCGAGCGTGCCTGGGGGTGCTCGTTCCATTGGGACGGCGCCGGGAGCCAGACCGAGGTATTCAAGAGCACGATCAAGCGGCTCATGGAAGGTCATCCGGTGGGCTCCGCGCTCGAATACTTCAACGGCCGCTATGCCGAGCTATCTTCCGATTTGTCTACCGCGCTTGCGGACATCAAATATGGCGCAACCGTCGATCCTTACCTGCTGTCCGGGCTATGGACCGCCAATAACGATGCCCGCAGCTTCGCGGTGATTGGCGATCCGGCCGTCCGCCTGATGCTGGCTCACGATTCACAACCGGTCAACCGGCCGGTCCTGGAGGTTAATTCCATGTCCGTTGCTCCCGATCCCTCTCAAACCCCGGCATCGCAAACGTCCAACCAGCCCGCGGTCAATGCTGCCCAGATGGATTACGGCGTAATCGACTCAGTTCGCGGCGCGGCCGCCTCGCTGCAGGAAGCGGCGCAGAAGATTGGCGCCTGGCTGGCGGACTCATTTCAGACAGCGACCAGCGTTCACGTCAGCACCTATGTAAGCGACAGCATCAAGGATGTGAAGTTCGTGGACGGCGTTTTTTCCGGCGCCGAGTTGCGCGCCGTCACCATTGCCAGCCTCGACGGCAATACGGTGGTTTGCGTGCCTGAGCAGGATGGGAAGGTCGACGATGCGCTGTGGAAGATCCATTCCGATACCTTCGACAGAGCCCTGGCGAACCGGGTCGAGTTGCTCAAAACAGCAGCGGCGGCCATCGCAAGCTTTGTTCCCGGAGTGAAGGCGCTATGACAGCCGTGGATTCCCAACTCGCCGATCTGTCGCGGATTCGCGGGGAGATTGAAGGGATTGACCGGGCCGCGCGCGAACCGGCAACCGCGACAATGGGACCTGAAGGCACTTTGAGCTATTCCTACGGAGGGCTTTCGAACCTCTCTCTGTTTCACAGCGCGGAGCAAACTGTGGCGGAGATCGCCGCCACGATTGGGGTGATCCTTGCAAGGTTAGCTCCGGTTGCGACGCTCGAAACGTCGAGTGACGGAATGACCGTAAGGACCGTGATCAATTACACGGGACGAGCCACATCGGTCTGGAGCAATTCGCCGCCAACCGAGTTGGCGGCGGCGCTGGCAGAAGCGCATCTGGAGTCGGTCAAAAGAGCCTATGCTCTCCGCGCAGCCTTTGCGGGAGTTGTTGCTGCGGCGGGCAGCGCACTGGTCTCCATTGCGGCAGCCATCGCAAACCCACTGACGGTGCTCCACGCATTGGCCTCCGCAGCAGCGCTCAAGCAGTCTTTGCAGCGCCTCGTCACATCGGTCTGGAGTGGGGAGTAAAAACACAGGGCTGGTATTGCGAGAGAGAGTCGAAGCGATGAGCCGATACGCCGATCTCGAGATCGTTTTCAGGAAGCACGATGAGCAGTCGTATGCGCTGAGCTTTCGCTTCAATAGTCCCGACGACGCGGCGGAAAAGCGCTCTCTGGTTGAGCCCGTGATTACGATCGATGCCTCCGTGCCGATGGGTGACGACGCACGGGCTTACGCGGACTGGTTGAGCGACGCGTTCTTCACGCTAGAGGTGCGCGCCGAGTTTGGCAAATTCCGTGCCGCGGCCGCGACCCAATCTGCAATTCTCAGGGTGCGGCTTGCAATCGATCCGAACGCACCGGAGCTTCACGCCATTCGATGGGAAACTCTGCACGATCCGGACCAGCCTGCGGATGGCAAAACCCAACTTTTTACGGGCGAACAAACAGTTATCTCCAGATTTCTGAATAGTGGTGACGACTGGCGCCCAATCCGATTGCATCCCAAGGGGAAGCTGCGCGCTCTGGTGGTGATTGCAAACCCGGCCGCGTCGAGTGGTTACGGGCTTGAGCCGATCGTGGTTGCGGAGGAGTTGGCTCGAGCCAGGGATGCAATGAGCGGCGTGGACGTGACCGCTCTTGCGCCCGGCGGCGCGTTGCCGCTGGCCGATTTAGCTGCCAGGCTTCGAGAAGGATTCGACATTCTCTACCTGGTCTGCCACGGCAGGCTCGTGGACCAGCAGCCTTATCTTTACCTGAATGAGGGGCCACCGGATCCAGGACTCGAACTGGTACAGGCTATTCGCGAACTCGATCAGCGACCTCGCCTGGTTGTCCTCGCGTCCTGCCAGAGCGCGGGCAAGGGTGGGGTGGGGCTTGCCGGTCTTGGGCCTCGCTTGGCGGAGGCCGGTGTTCCCGCCGTTATCGCAATGCAGGGAAACATCTCCATGGCCACGGCCGCGGCCTTCACGAAGCGATTCTTCACCGAGTTGCTGATCGACGGGCAAATCGATCGCGCCATGGCC
>Ga0182030_10007543_pt1 | contig 22691 bp, 24 predicted proteins | sample 812S3MmetaG_FD_121299 | JGI IMG/M metagenome (GOLD analysis project Ga0182030, IMG submission 121299) | Permafrost microbial communities from Stordalen Mire, Sweden - 812S3M metaG (Illumina Assembly) | ecosystem: Environmental > Terrestrial > Soil > Wetlands > Permafrost | place: Sweden...
ATCGAAGAATATCTGAGCGACCGCTACAAGGTGACGTCATGGCTGACGCTGATTGCCGGCCTGCGCGAATCGCACTTCACTACACGGGGCACCACCGAGAACGCGACCGATCCGCGGCTGGGAACGAGCATCAAGTTGCCCGTGGTAGGTTGGGTGTTGCGCGGGTTCTGGGGAAAGTTCTATCAGCCTCCGCCGCTCGAGACGATCTCTGGACCGCTTCTGGCCTATGCGCAGAGCAGTGCGCTGGGATTCCTGCCGCTGCACGGCGAGCGCGATGAGGAGTATCAGGTCGGCCTGACCATTCCGGTCAGTGGTTGGACGATTGATGTCGACCACTTTCGAACACAGTCGCAGAACTTCTTCGACCACAATCCGATCGGCGACTCGAACGTGTTCTTGCCGATCACAATCACCGGAGCTTTGATCGCGGGAAACGAACTCACGTTGCGCTCGCCTCGGTTCTGGACCGGACAACAGGTGTACGCCACCTACTCCAACCAGACGGCTGATGCGACCGGGACCATCACCGGCGGCCTCACGGACTTTTCACCTCCCAGTGGCTATTACGCGCTCGATCACGATCAGCGCAATACACTCAATGTCGGCTTCCGCACTGATTTGCCCTGGCAGGCCTATGCCTCGGCGAATGTCTACTTCGGCTCCGGTTTTTCCAATGGCGATGCTCCTCCTAGTCATTTGCCAAGCCATGGAACACTGGATGGCAGTCTCGGGAAGCAGTTCACCACGGCTCTCGCGGCCGTGCTCACCGTGGTGAATGTGACCGACAAGCATCTGTTAATCGATAACAGCCTTACCTTTGACGGGTTTCACTGGGACTACCCGCGCGAGATCTACGGAGAAATCCATTACAAGTTCGGTTACTGAAGGCGATGAGTGGCCATCGGGCCTTTTCGAACCAGAATGTCGGCGCCGGGAGAGCGCCCTACTGTTGCATGCCTCGAACTTACAGCTATATTATACCTCTGATCAAGAGGTGTCCGGATGACGCGCACAACCAATCCCAATTTCATGGCCGGGGTTCCGGAACTGATGATTCTGCGCCTGCTGCAAAATCGCCCGATGTATGGGTACGAGATCGTCGAAGCGATCCGGACGGAGAGCGGTGATGTCGTGAGCCTCGGCGAAGGTGTGGTGTATACGGTGCTGCACGCGCTTGAGCGGGAGGGGGCATTGAAGTCGCATCGCAAGACGGTCGAAGGGCGTAGTCGCGTTTACTACACTTTGACCACCGCCGGACTCAAGCGATATGGTGACCTGGCGCAGAACTGGTCTGCGCTTGCTGACGCCATTCGAACTGTCATCAAGGGAGGTCGCCGTGTCCCTGCCACTTGAGAATGTACGTCAGCAGTTGTTGCGTGCGGGCATCCCGCCGCGCTGCGCCCGGCGCTACGTCACTGAATTGCGCGAACACCTGGCCGATTTGACGGAGCGCGAGCGCAAAGCCGGGCTCAATGCAACAGCGGCAAGCGAGCGTGCACGCGAGCTGCTGGGGACCGATGCCCAGTTGACGCAGGCCATGATCGAGACGGCTCCCCGTACGCTGGCTGCCCGCGCCCCTTGGGCAGTGTTCGTGCTGTTGCCGCTGGTGGGTCTACTGGCCGTCATTGCGGCCATGGTCGAATTCATGTTCCAGCTGTTGAATCCAGTGTATTCAGCATGGCCCGGAGGGGTCCCGACTACCTATGTCGGGATTATCGCTGGCGCGAGTTTCGTCACGACCTATCTGCTCGGCCCCGCAATGGCTGGCGCGTGCATTTTTGTCGCGCTGCGACAGCGCCTGTCGTCGCCGTGGGTCTGCATCGGCCTGGTCCTGATCGCACTCGCGAGCAGCCTTTTCGGGTTTCACATGCACGTGTTCCCGCCCCTCGGAGCCGATCCGGGCGGCCCCAAATTCTCCGTCGTACCGGCCGTCTATGTGGATGGGCATTTAAGCGCCGCCGCTACGTTGTCACTGGTGGCGATGCACGCCACGGTCCTGTTTGCCGTCGCGGCTTTCACTCTCCACCTCCTGCGGACACGCGCCACGCGGGAAATCACCACCACCCCGCCACAGGTACAGTAAGCGAGGGCTATGAGTTCGAAGCCGCCAAGCAAATAACCCCTAGGACGATGCTCAGCGCGCCGGTCACCCGTCTCAAGCCTGCCGGCTCCTTGAGCAACCGACTCCCAAAATAGGCTCCTACCAGGGTTGCAAGTTCGCGCGTCGGAGCCACGTGACTGATGGGGGCAATCGTCATCGCCCATAGCACCAGGATGTAACCCAACGGGCCCAATACGCCCACGATTGCGGCTGCACGACCAAATTCGCGTATGTCCCGACGCAGCTGCAGGCGGTTGGTCAGTGCGCGCGGGGCCAGCACGATGGCGCGAAATAAATTGCCACTGTAGTCCACCAGGATCGGCGAAATCGCCAGATATTTGACCGCCCAACCATCATTCAACGTGTAGCAGGCGATGCACGTGCCGATGAGCAGACCCCACAGGATTGCGGCCCGCGGCGAATGCAACCGCGTCCGTCCGAGGTCGGCGACCAGCACGATGCCGTTCACCACCAGCAGCACTCCAAGCAAGGGCAACAAACCCGGCCGTTCTCCCAAAAGCAACGCCGCGCCGGCAAAAGACAGCAATGGGCCGGTGCCGCGGGCAATCGGATAAACAAGCGACAGGTCGCCAGCGCGGTATCCGGCCTGCAGCGCGAGTGAGTAGGCCAAGTGAAGCAGCGCGGTGCCAACCAGTGCCAGCCAAGGCAGTGGGCCGGGGTGCCAATGCGCATGCGCCAGCACCCAAATCACCGGCCCCGTCCAGATCAGTAAAGAGGCCATCGAGTACAGCCAGACGAAGTGCGCTGATCGCGCCGCCGTTTTCGCTACCAGATTCCAGCTTGCATGGGTAAAGGCAGCCAGCAGTACGGCGAGAAATGCGGCGAGAGGCATTCATTCTTCCGGGAGGGTGGCAGAAGCCATCCTAAACGTTGTCGACGGCTGCAGTCATGGCACGACCGAAACGGGTGCGCAAACCCTGACGCTGCGTCGCACAAGGCTTGCGGATAGCCACCGGCACGGGAGATACCTCGAGCTATCCGGGTATCAAAAGCAGCGGTTCAGCGCTTCGGGTAGGCTATGGGCACGCGAACAAAGAGCCCATGAATGGTCATTCACGCCGACCCTGCAGGCCCCGTGAAGGCCGGTGCGGGGAGTCTGTGGACGGACAGCGGGCCGCCATTGAATGTCTCTACAGGAAATATGGTCGAGACGAAGAACACTCTCAACTTGCCTGCCGGCATCATGGTCGGCGCGCTTTTGGCAATTGCGGTGGCGCTCGTGTCTCAATACCGGTTCAACGTGCAACCTTGCCCATGGTGCGTGCTGCAGCGATTGCTCTTCCTGGCCATCGCGATAGTCGGCGCAATCGGATTACCGCTGCGAATGCTCCGTTACAGGGCCATCGTTGGCGGGCTGGTCTTGATCCTGGCTTCACTGGGCGTTGCGGCCGCGGCCTGGCAGCATTTCGTGGCCGCCAAATCAAATTCCTGCGACCTGACCTTGGCATACAAGATCGTCAGCATGGACCTGCACTTGGACCGGTTTCTGCCAAGCATCTTCGAAGCGCGCGCCACCTGCGCTGACGCTGCGGTGAATCTTCTTGGCATTCCCTACGACTTCTGGAGCCTCGCGGCGTTCGTGGTTATGGGGTTGGTTGCCATCCAATACATGCGCAGGTCAATGGTCGCGTAGTTGTCAGGGTGGGGCGGGAAGGCGAATCAATTCCTCGCGCTCAGCGAATGGAATATCCTCTGCCGCCATGGCGGCCGCGACCGCGCGTCTCTCACTCTCGGGTCGCTGCTGGCTGGCCTTGAACTTGCCAATTACTCGCGCCACCACGATTTCGAACGATACAATGCGACTCAACATCGGATTGATGAAATCCGCGGGTGCGTCCGCGACATTCCACGGTTTGGCCCGCCGTGCTTCCTGGCGATCCACAAGTTCGCTGACGTGGCGTAGATTGAGATCGCGATCCGCAAAGAAGCGAATGCTGCCGTGGGCGTGCACCACAGAATAATTCCAGGTTGGCACGAGCCTCCCGCCGTCTGCCTTGGCGGGATACCACGACGGTGTAATGTAGCGATTGGCACCACTGAAAATTGCCAGGACCGGCGTGTCCGGCACCAGAGCCTTCCAGAGCGGATTGGCTCGGGCGACATGCCCATGAAGTACTCCCGGAGTGCCTGCCCGGGCCTGCCAGATCATCGGGATGTGATTTGCAGTGATGCCATCCGCGGTAACCGCAATCAGTGCACCGAGCGGATGCTCTGCAACGAACGCCCACAGTACCTCGGGGCGCTGCTCGCGAAAGAAGTCAGGGATATACATCGCGCTACGCCTTCCTCTCATTTGCACCAGTAAGGTCAGCTTGCCAGTTTCAGGATCATCGGCACATATGCGCCGCCATGCCTTTCGACCTTCGGCGCCGCGTGGTCCGCATTGAGTGATCCTAAATCTACAGGTCCCCGAGCTGCTGCTGGATGATGGCCAATGCCGCAAGCGCCGCGGTCTCCGTGCGCAGAATCCGCGGCCCCAGCGACAATCCCTGAAATTGTGCCGCGCGCGCCGCGGTCCGCTCGGCATCGGACAAGCCACCTTCGGGCCCGATCAATAACGTTACGGCGTTGCCTGCCGGAAGATCTCGCGCTTTGAGGCCGCCATCCGGATTGGGCAGCAGCCGCAGCCCATCGGGCAGGTCGGACACCAGAAATTTCTGCAGGGCCATGGGCGCGGTGATTTCGGGCACATGATTGCGACCGCATTGTTCACAGGCGGCAATCGCGATGGCGCGCCAGTGGCGCAGACGATTGGCGGCCTGTGCCTCATTCAGGCGCACGACAGCGCGCTCGGTCAGCAGCGGGACGATGCGCCACACGCCCAGCTCGGTGGCCTTCTGCACCACCACGTCCATGCGCTCGCCCCGGGAGATGCCTTGTGCCAGCGTGACGTGCAAGGGCGATTCGCGATCGGTCGGCAGGTACTCGCCCACCGACACCCGCACCGTGTGACGAGCAAGCGAGACCACCGTTGCCGCGTATTCGCCCCCCGCGTTGTCGAACAGGATCAGCGCATCCCCGGCGCGCAGGCGCAGCACGCGGGCGACATGATTGGCGGCGGTGCCGTCCAGATCCAGATGAACCCGGCCACCGACCGGAACCTCCACATGGACCCGGTTCACTCGCATGTTGCCAGCTCCAGCCCTTCGCGGGCGACCTGCACCATCATATCAATGTGTTCCGGCTCGATGATGTACGGGGGCATGAAGTAGACGACATTGCCGATCGGCCGCAGCAGCACGCCGCGCGACAAGGCATGTCGATACACGCTCAATCCGCGGCGCTCCTGCCAGGGATAGGGGTCCCGGGCGCTCTTGTCGCGCACCATCTCGAAGGCCGTGATCATGCCCCGCTGGCGCACTTCGGCCACATGCGGATGATCCTTGAGCGGCGCGGTCGCTTGAGCAAACAGCCGCGCGAGGCTGCGATTGCGTTCGAGCACCGGGTCCTGTTTGAAGATTTCCAGGGTCGCCAGCGCTGCCGCACAGGCCAGGGCATTGCCGGTATAGCTGTGTGAATGCAGAAAGGCGTTGAGCTTCACATACTCGTCGTAAAAGGCCTCATAGATGTCGGCGGTAGTGAGGACCACGGACAGGGGCAGGTAGCCACCGGTCAGGCCCTTCGACAGGCACATGAAATCCGGGCGGATGCCGGCCTGCTCGCAGGCGAACAGGGTTCCGGTGCGACCAAAGCCCACGGCAATTTCATCGGCGATGAGATGGACGCGATGCCGGTCGCAGGCTTCGCGCAGCAGCTTCAGGTACACCGGGTCGTACATGCGCATGCCCGCTGCGCACTGCACCAGCGGTTCGACAATCACCGCGGCGACTTCATGCGCATGCTCGGCCAGGGTCCGCTCCATGTGCGCGAACTGCCGCCGCGCCCAGGCCGCTTCGCTGACACCGGCTTCGCGGTCGAAGGCATCCGGGGAGGGCACCGTGATCACATCCATCAGCAATGGCTGGTAGACCTGCTTGTACAGTTCGACATTGCCTACGGCAAGCGCGCCGAGGGTCTCGCCGTGATAGCTGCCCGAGAGCGTGACGAAGCGGCGTTTGGCACCGTGACCCACATTGCGCCAGTAGTGAAAGCTCATTTTCACGGCCACTTCGACCGCCGCGGACCCGTTGTCCGCATAGAAGCACCGAGTCAGGCCCGCGGGTGCGAGCGCGGTCAATGCCTCGCTCAGGCGAATCACCGGTTCGTGCGTGAAACCGGCCAGGATGACGTGCTCGAGGCTGTCCAGCTGCGCGCGCAGGGCCGCATTGATGCGCGGATTGGCATGGCCGAACAGGTTTACCCACCAGGAGCTGATCGCATCCAGGTAGCGCTGATCCGCGAAGTCGGTCAGCCACACGCCACTGCCGCTGCGGATTGGAATCATGGGCAGCAGCGAGTCGTGGTCCTTCATCTGGGTGCAGGGGTGCCACACGTGGGCGAGATCGCGCTCCCGCCAGGGGAGGTTGGCGGCCGCGCCCGGCTCGTTGCGGGCGACCGGTTCAGAGGGTGATTTGGGTTGCGGCATTCGGGGACAGAGTTTGGCATGATCTGGTCGCATGGACACGGCGCGCATCAGCCCCCTGCATGTCGAACCGAGCACCGGCCTGCTCATCCGGACGCGGCAGGTGCTGTCGACTCATTTTGATGACCGACCGACGGGGTCGGTGCCGGAACTCATCGTCGTGCACAGCATCAGTCTGCCACCCGGCGAGTATGGCGGTGCGTGGATCGAGCATCTGTTCACCGGGACGCTGCCGCGGCACGTGCATCCGTACTTTGCGACCATCCCGCCCGGCCGGGTCTCGGCCCACGTACTGGTCAGGCGCGATGGCACACCGGTGCAATTCGTCCCCTTTGGCGCGCGGGCCTGGCATGCCGGAGTTTCGGAATATCGGGGTCGGCCCGCCTGCAATGACTATTCGATTGGCATCGAACTTGAGGGCACGGACCACACGCCGTACGAGGATACCCAGTACCGTACGCTCAGTGCGGTGATCGCGGCGCTCCTGGCCTGCTATGCGACCTTGGATGCGACGCGCATTGTCGGGCACAGCGACATCGCTGCGGGCCGCAAGCTCGACCCGGGTGCGAAATTCGACTGGCCATACCTGAGGGGGCTGGTGGCGCAGTCAGCCACGGCCCCGATCGTGGCGCCATAGGACCTCGCTGCCGCGTTCGTGGCGCACGAGCACGCGGGCCAGGACAAACAGCAGGTCCGACAGCCGGTTCAGATATTGGGGCAGTGCCTCGGCCACCGTCTCCGTCCCCTTCAGCGTCCATACCCGTCGTTCGGCGCGCCGGGCAATGGCGCGCGCCAAATGACAGGCGGCGGTTGCGGCTCCCCCGCTGGGCAGTATGAATTCGCGCAGGGGCGGGAGCTCATCGTTGAAGCCATCCAGCGCCTGCTCCAGGCGGATGATGTGATTGGGCCCCAGGATGGTGTGGCCCGGGATGCTCAGTTCACCGCCCAGGTCGAACAGATCATGCTGCACTTCCAGCAGCAGGCCCACCACCGGAAGCGGCAGGTCCGGCACCGCGAGCACCATCCCCACGGCGCAGTTGAGCTCATCGACGGCGCCAATGGCTTCGATGCGCGGGGAATCTTTGGGCGTGCGATTGCCATCACCCAGACCCGTCGTGCCGTCATCGCCCGTGCGAGTGTAGATTTTGCTCAAGCGATTGCCCATGTGCCAGCATAGCCGCTGGAGAGCCCCGAAAAAACCATCACGAAACCATGCCGACCCACTCCGCCGAACTGACGGCCGCGATTGATGCCGCCGAGGCTGCCGCCGCAGTCATACGCGCTCTGTACCAGCGCAACCTTGCCGTCACGACCAAGGCGGACCAGTCACCGGTCACCGAAGCGGACGTGCGCGCCGAGGAGGCTATCCACGCCGTGTTGCGGGCGCGGTTCCCCGGGCATGGCTTCTACGGCGAGGAGACCGGCCGGCACAATCTGGACGCCGAGAGTGTGTGGCTGGTCGATCCCATCGATGGCACCAAGTCCTTCGTGCGCGAGTGCCCATTCTTTTCGACTCAGATTGCGCTGCTGCGCGGCGGGGAGCTGGTGCTGGGAGTATCGAGTGCGCCGGCCTATGCGGAATTTGCCTGGGCCGAGCGCGGCGCGGGCGCCTACCTGAACGGCCGGCGCATCCATGTGAGCCAGACGGTGCAGCTGGCCCAGACCATCATCTCGACCGGCAATCTGAAGACACTGACGCGCTCACCGGCAGGCTGGCGCCGGCTCGGCGAGCTCATCGGCCAGGTCAGTCGCAGCCGCGGCTACGGTGATTTCGTGCATTACCACCTGCTGGCGCGTGGCGCGCTGGATGTGGTGATCGAGTCCGATGTGAACATTCTGGATATCGCCGCGTTGACGGTGATCGTGCGCGAGGCCGGTGGCATTTTCACCGATCTGGAAGGTGGTGCCGTGGGCTTAGGCACCACCAGCGTTCTGGCCACCAACGGGCTCCTGCAGGCGCGCATTCATGAAGTGCTCGGCGGCACGGCCTAGAGGCTCGTGAAAACCCGCCGCGTGCCCACGGCAACTTCGGTCAGCGGCGTCTCGTACAGCTGACTCAAGGCCGGCGCACTGAGCACCTGCGCGGCCGGGCCGGCCCGCCAGTTCCCATCCCCGTACAGCAGCAGGGCCGAGTCCGCGAAACGCGCGGCCAGGGTCGGATCGTGCAGGATCGCGATGACGGTGCGCCCGCGTTTGGCCTCTTCCTTGAACAGCCCGAGCACGGCCAGCTGCTGGTGCGGGTCGAGATGATTCGAGGGCTCATCCAGCAGGAAGACCTGGGGGTCCTGGGTGAGCAAGGCGGCCATCGCGCAACGACGTTGCTCACCGCCCGACAAGGTCTGCAGATTGCGGTCCTCAAATCCGGCCAAGCCCACCTTGCCCAGGGCTGCCCGCGCCAGGCGCCGATCCTCGGGGCCCTCCCGCTCGAGCAGTGACAGGTGCGGATGCCGGCCGATTAGCAGCGATTCCATCACGGTGCTGGTGAAGCCATCCTCCAGATCCTGGGGGAGCAGGCCGAGGCGCCGGGCGATGTGGCGGCGGGACAGCTGGGACAATCGCTCTCCGTCCAGCTGCACCAGGCCTGACAGCGGCGGGCGCAATCCCGCCAGCGTATGCACCGTCAGGGACTTGCCGCAGCCGTTGCGGCCGAGGATGGCCACGAATTCACCCGGCGCGAAACTGACGTTGAGGGCGCTGACCAGGCGACGCTCGCCGGCGCTGATACTCAGATCCCGGGCCTGCAGGCAGCCACCGTTAAGGTTCAAGGTTGAAGTCGGACGACCGACCACGGTCCGGGCTGCATGCTGCCATCCGGCGCCCGACCCAGGGTGCGGGTCCAGCGGGCACGATCATGGATGCGGGCCTCGCCCTCGACCCACAGCTCGACGGCTTCGGCCCATAACCGGTAGCCGCCCCAGAAACTGGGCCTGGGCACCTCACCAGTGGCGAAGCGTGCCGTGGCCTCCTTGACCTGTGCCATCAGGGCCTCGCGGGAGCCGACCGGCCGGCTCTGCGCGCTCGCCCAGGCGCCAATCCGGCTTTCGCGGGCGCGGGACGCAAAATAGACCTCGCTATCGGCGACGGGTGCCGTCTCAACCAGGCCTTCGATGCGCACCTGGCGGTGCATGTGGTCCCAGTGCAGCACGGCCGCCGCACGCGGATTGTCCGCCAGCTCCAGGCCCTTGCGGGACTGGAAATTGGTATAGAAAACGACATAACCGGGCATGCCCACCACATCCTTGCACAGCACAATGCGCGCCGCTGGCAAGCCCTCGAGTGTGGCCGTGGCCAGGGTCATGGCGTTCGGATTAGGCTGCAGGCGCCGTCGCCAGGCCTCGGCCAGCCATTCGCTGGCCAGCAACAGGGGCTGTGCGGGCAGTGGATTACCCAGGATTTCGGTAGGAAGTTCGCCCATGCCGCAATGGTAAGCCGTCCGCGGGGCGCTTGCAGCGCCCGCGCGGCCCCCGTACAAGAGGGGTTACCGAAACGACAAGCCAGACCATGACCCGACCAGATGTAACACTTGATGAACTGCGCCGCGGCCTGAACGACCTGGACCGTCAGCTGTTGACCATGGTGGCCGAGCGCCAGCGCGTCAGCCGCGAAGTGGCCCGCGTCAAACGCGATACGGGCTATCCGACCCGGGATTACGAGCGCGAGCGCACCGTGATTCTTGGCGCCCGCAATTCCGCGGCGGAGCTGGGGGTGTCGCCCGACCTGGCCGAAAACCTCATGCGGCTGCTGATCCGCTCGTCGCTGGCGACCCAGGAACAGATCAGTGTCGCGACCAAGGGCAGCGGCTCCGGCCACCGCGCGCTGGTCATCGGCGGCAGTGGCAAGATGGGCCGCTGGTTCGTCGACTTCATGGCCTCGCAGCGTTTTACGGTGGATGTGTTCGATCCGGCCGGCGCACCGCCCGGAATTGCCGCCATCCCGGACTGGCACAAAGCCGACCTGTCCGGCTACGACTACATCATCGTCGCGACACCGCTGGGCGCCACCGGCGGCATACTCAAGGAGCTCGCGCTGCTGCGGCCGCCCGGCATCATTTTTGATGTGGGTTCATTGAAATCGCCGCTGCGTGCGGGTCTGCAGGCCCTGAAGGCCCATGGCTGCCAGGTGACATCCATTCACCCGATGTTCGGTCCCGATACCGAACTGCTTTCGGGCCGACACGTCGTGTTCGTGGACCTGGGATGTCCGGTCGCGCTGCAGAAGGTGCGCGACCTGTTCGCCGCGACCATGGTCGAACAGGTGGTGACCAGTCTGGATGAGCATGACCGCCTCACGGCATACATCCTGGGGCTGTCGCATGCGCTGAACATTGCGTTCTTTACCGTGCTGGCCAACAGCGGCGAGGCTGCGCCGCGACTGGCCGAAATGTCGAGTACGACATTTGATTCGCAGCTGGAGGTGGCCACACGCGTGGCGCAGGAGAGCCCGGAACTCTATTATGAGATCCAAAGTCTCAACGATTTCGGGGCCGAACCGCTTGCGGCACTGGCGCGGGCCGTGGAGAGTATCCGCACGGCCGTGCTGTCCGGGGATCATGATGCCTTCGTGGCATTGATGAACCGCGGCCGTGAGTACCTCGAAGACCGACGCAGCGTTACCGCGAAGCGGGCCTGACCGGGAGCTAAGTCCAATGTCGAAGGCCTTGGCCGGAGATTCACCTGCAGCCCAGGACCGCGAACGCCTGGAGGTGCTGGAACGCCAGAATCGCGAACTGGTCGCGCGACTTGCCGAGGTAACCGCCGCCGCCGCACTCAATGATGAAGTGCGCCGCAAGACGCAGGAGCGTGAGGTGGTCCTGCTGCAGACCGCCTCATTGTCGCAGCTGATCGATCTGCTGCAATCCGGACTGCGCAAGTCGTTCAACCTGGATGCAGTGTCATTGATCCTGCTTGATCCCCATCATGAGATGCGCCATCTGCTCATCGGCGAGCCGGCCTCCTCGGGTACCCGCGGCGTGCAGTTCGTCGACTCGATGCTCGCGGTGGCCCCGCAGCTCGCGAACCTGGAACGCCCCTGGTTCGGGCCTTTCAGGGAGGCCGAATTTGCGCTGATGCTGCCGCAGGCACGCCCCGTCGCCAGTGTCGCGCTCGTGCCGCTGCGTCGCGGCGAGCAACTCGATGGCGTGCTGGTGTTCGGTTCGCGCGATCCGGAGCGGTTCACGGCGGAACTGGCCAGCGACTACCTGGCGCACCTGGGCATCATTGCGGCAATCTGCCTGGAGAATGCGGTCAATCGCGCCCGCCTGGTGCGCAGTGGGCTGACCGATTTCCTGACCGGATTTCACAATCGCCGCTACATGCAAACCCGGCTGCGCGAGGAGCTGGCGCGGGCGCAACGCGACAAGAACACCGTGGCCTTCCTGATGATCGATGTGGATCACTTCAAGCGCATCAATGACGCGCACGGGCATATGGCCGGAGATTCGGTATTGCGCGAAGTGGCAATGCGCATCGACTCCGAAATCCGCATGAGTGACACGGGGGCCCGCTTTGGCGGGGATGAGTTCGCCATCGTGCTGCCGGGCGGCAAGATCCGCGATGCGGAGGCGCTGGCGCGCCGCATTCTCAAAACGGTCAGCAGCCGGCTGGTGCTGGTGGCGCCGGGTGTGACTGCAACGATCACCTTGTCGATCGGCGTCGCGGTGGCCGCCCCCACGGGAAATACCCGCGACCCGAGGCCGCTGGCGGAGCGTCTGGTTACCGAAGCGGATGCGGCCCTGTACAGATCGAAGGCGGCGGGCCGCAACTGCGTGACAGTGTCGGCGACCGTTGTGAACTGAAGCAAGCCCGGTGGCGAACCGTTATCTGGCGCGCGCCTGCCGCAGCAGCAACAGGAACAACGGCGTCCCGGCGACGGCCATGATGGCGCCGACCGGTAGCTGGCGCGGCGCCGCGACGGTTCGCGCCACCAGGTCCGCCAGCGCGAGCAGCGTGCCGCCGAGCAAAGCGGCAGCCGGGGCGATGATGCGGTGGTCATGAGTACGGAACAGCAGCCGCGCAAAATGCGGTGTGATCAGACCCACGAACCCGATGGTTCCGGCGCTCACCACCGCGATCGCGGTCAGTACTGCGGCAACGCCGTACACTACTGCGCGCCACACGGCCACATCCAACCCGACGCTGCGCGCCCGCAGATCACCCGCCGCCAGCACATTCAGCGGGCGCGCCAGCAGCACCGCGCCGGCGAGGGCGAGGGCGGCAATGCCCACGCCCAGCAGCGGATGGGTGTCCCAGGACAGATCACCGGCCAGCCATAACACCATGCTGCGCACCCGGCCCTCATCGGCACTGGTCAGCACCAGGGTGACGAGGGCGCCGCAGACGCTGGCTACTGCGACGCCGGTGAGCAGGACGCGCGTGGCACCGGCCTGGCGGGCCAGCGCCCACACCAGTATCAGCGTGAGCAGGGCACCCGCCGCGGCCGCGCCCTGCACGGCGATGGCGGCCAGACCGGCCGCCATGGCGCAGATGGCGCCGAAAGCGGCGCCACCGGAGACACCGAGGATGTAGGGATCGGCCAGTGGATTGCGGAACAGGGCCTGCAGTGCCACACCGGTCAGCGCCAGCAGGCTCCCAACCCCCAACGCGTTCAGCAGCCGCGGCAGGCGCAGGTCCAGTACCACGGCGCGCGTGAGTGGATCGCCACCGCCGGCGAGCGCATGCAGAACCTGTGTGGGAGTCGCAAAGGTGCTGCCGCAGACCAGCGACAGCGATATGACAACGGCCGCGGCGAGCAGCAGAGCTGTGGCACGCAGCCGGGTGTTTGCAGACCCGGCCATTCGAGGACCTCAGTGACCTGTCATTGTGGCAGACTTCACCGTGAAACGGCATGAGTGACGTAATCGACACCGAAGGCTTTCGCGCCAACGTCGGCATCGTTTTGATGCGCGGCGACGGTTTGGTATTGCTGGGCCGCCGCGCCCGGGGCGGCGGCTGGCAGTTTCCGCAGGGCGGCATGCAGATCGGTGAGGTGCCCGAACAGTCCCTGTTCCGCGAACTTCACGAAGAGATCGGTCTTAGCCGCGAGGATGTCGAACTGGTCGGCGCGACCCGGGACTGGATTCGCTACCGATTGCCCTCCCGCTACGTGCGCCGCGACCAGCTGCCGCTGTGCATCGGCCAGAAGCAGCGCTGGTTCCTGTTGCGGCTGCGCGATGAGGCCGCGAAATTCGCCTTCACGTCCACCACGGAGCCCGAATTTGATCAATGTCGCTGGTCGGGATGGTGGGAGCCGGTGCGCGAGGTGATTTCCTTCAAACGCCCGGTATACGTGCAGATGCTGACGGAGCTTGCATCATTGGCGTTTCCACACGGCGCGCCGCCATTGCCCGCCTGGTGGGAAGAATCCGGCGCGCGCGAGCTGTAATTCATGGCCGAGGCCACTGACAAGTTCATCATCCGGCGCCACACGCCGGTCCGTACGCGGCTGCTGGGAACGGCGGCCCTTCTCATCGGCCTGTTCGCTTTGTACGTGGTGTTTGAATTGGGTCGCTACAGTGCCGGTTTTGACCGCCACACGGCGGCGGCACAGCGCCGCGATCTGCAGCAGGTGATCGTCGGGCTGAAGGGCCAGATCCAGGACCTGCATGCCCAGATGGCGCAGCTGCAGATGCTGCAGGCCGGTGCCGCGCGCGAGCATCAGGAGGTCGGCCGGGAGATCGCGGAACTGCAGGCACAGATTGATCGTGACCGGCAGGATCTGGCCGTGTACCGAGGCGTCATCGCCCCGACCTCCAGCGGCAGTTCCCTGCAGGTGCAGCAGCTGCGCATCATGCCGGGCAATGCAGCCCAGCACTTCGTGGCACATCTGACGCTCATGCAGGGCGGCAAGCCGGATGTCATGGTCAATGGGGTCGTGAGCGTGCGCGTCACCGGCCAGTTGAACGGCGCGACTGCCGTTGTGGACGGCATCGGTAGCACACCCACGGGCGCGGTCAGCTTTCGCTACTACCAGGCCGTGGATTACCAGATCGAATTGCCGCCCAGGTTTGCGCCAACGGCGGTGCAGGTCACACTGCGCGACGGCCGCAGCGATGGCAGCGTTGCCACCCAGAGTTTCCCGTGGAGGGTCGATGTTCAACCGTGAGTTCCGGGCGCAATCGCGCGTCGATACCCTCATCGGGGCGTCGGCCCGCATTCACGGTGATGTGGAATTCACCGGGGGACTGCACGTCGAGGGCCATGTATTCGGCGGCGTGTGTGCCTACGGTAAAGAGGAATCCTCGGTTTCCGTCAGCGCGACCGGCATTGTCGAAGGTGGCATCGTGGCCACCCATGTCGTGGTCAATGGCGTGGTCCGGGGCGATGTGCTGGCCACCGGCAAGGTCGCGCTGGGCCCGAAAGCGCGCATTGTGGGCAACCTCCAGTACGGCATGATCGAATCCGCAGCCGGGGCCGAAATCACCGGTACCTTGGTCCAGGCGAAGGCAGCAGCCAAGGGCTAGGCCCCTGTGGGCCGCTGTGGGCCCCGATTACGCACTGATTTTGTCCCGGGCGGCCCTTGGCATACACTATGCAAGTACCCATATCTGCCATGACGGCAGCTGCAGGACCCATTCGATGAGTGCTTCGTCCGAAACAACGACTGATGCCCCGACCGCGGATGCGCTGCATGCCGGGCACGACGCGCCGGCTGCGCTCATTTTCACGGATGCGGCCGCCCGCAAGGTCGGTGACCTGATCAGTGCCGAGGCCAATCCGAAGCTGATGCTGCGCGTGTACGTGCAGGGCGGTGGCTGTTCGGGCTTGAGTTACGGGTTCGAGTTCGACGAGAACCTGCAGGACGGGGACCTGTGTGTGGAGAACCAGGGCGTGCGGCTGCTCGTGGACCCGATGAGCGTGCAGTATCTGATGGGCGCCGAGATCGATTACCGCGAAGGGCTCGATGGTGCGCAGTTCGTGATCCGCAATCCCAACGCCACCACCACCTGCGGGTGTGGGTCCTCGTTCACGGCCTGATGGCCGCGCGACCGCAACTCGCACAGACTTCGGTCCTCTCAACCTTCCCTTCTCTGCCGCGATCGCGCATGGCCGCCAATCCGGTTCCCGACATCCTGGCAGCCGTCGATCTGGGATCCAACAGTTTCCACATGGTCGTGGCGCGCTATATCCACGGCCAGATCGTCATCATGGACCGCCTGCGTGAAATGGTGCGCCTGGGCGCGGGTGTCGAGGAAAACGGTCGCATCGACAAGGATGTCGCCGCACGCGCCATCGGCTGCCTGCAGCGTTTCGGCCAGCGCTTGCGCGACATGCACGCCGACAGTGTGCGCGTCGTCGGCACCAATGCCCTGCGCCGCGCCCGACGCAAACAGGCCTTTCTGGAACGCGCCCGCGAGGCCCTCGGCCATCCCATCGAAATCATCTCCGGCATGGAAGAGGCGCGCCTCATCTATTCGGGCGTGGCGCATACAGTGCCGACCGAAGCGGGCCGGCGGCTGGTCTGCGACATCGGCGGGGGCAGCACGGAGCTGATCATTGGTGAGGGCAACGAGCCGCTGGAGCTCGAGAGCCTGCAAATGGGCTGCGTGTCCTTGAGCGAACGCTTTTTCAGTGACGGGAAGCTGTCGCTGAAGCGCTTGAACAGCGCACGGGTGGCTGCGCGGCTGGAACTTGAGCCCATACAGGCGGCCTATCGGCGTCGCGGCTGGCAGACCTCCTACGGAAGTTCGGGAACGGTGCGCGCCATTGGCGATGTGGTCCGCGAGCTTGATCCGACCGCGACGGCCATCACGGTCGCGGGCCTGGAGAGAGTGTTCCGGCACGTCGGCGAGGTGAATCATGTGCGCGAGCTGAGGCTCGCCACCCTCACCGAGGATCGCCGTCCGGTGTTTCCCGGCGGTCTAGCCATCCTGATGGAAGTGTTGAGCGTACTGGAGATCAAGGAGCTGCGCATTGCGGATGGCGCGATGCGCGAGGGTCTGCTGTACGACATGGTCGGGCGACTCACGGATGAGGATGCCCGCGAGCGCACGGTGCGCGCGATGCAGCGCCGCTATCACGTTGACATCGCGCAGGCCGAACGCGTGGAAGCCACGGCCATCGAATTTCTGGGAGCGACACGCGAAGCGTGGAAGCTCACCGATCCGCTGGCCGACCTGGGGCTCAAATGGGGCTCACGCCTGCATGAGATGGGACTCGATGTCTCCCACAACGGCTATCACCGGCACGGCGCGTATCTCACCGAGAACGCTGACATGCCGGGATTCTCACGCGAGGAGCAGCGGCTGCTGGCGCGGCTGATCGGCGGTCATCGCCGCAAGCTCACGCTGGAGGGCCTCGAGGAGCTGGTGCCGCCGTGGGATCGCAGCGCGCTTTATCTGATCGTGCTGCTGCGGCTCGCGGTGCTGCTGCACCGGGGGCGCAGTCCCGCCGCCATGCCAAACATCGAGCTCACCGCCAAACCGCGCAGCCTCGAAGTGAAGTTTCCCGCACGCTGGTTGCGCGAGCATCCGTTGACCAGCGCGGATCTGCAGCAGGAGATCGATCATCTGAAGCCGCACGGCTTTCGCCTGCGGGTGTTCAGTACCTCGCGCGCCTGAGGCTCACACCACGCTGCCGGGGCCGGCCGCATAGTATTCGAGCAGCTGCTTCTGGGCGCACACCGGCTCCTCGGTTCCCGGCTCGCTGCGCACGTAGCTGCCATCCGAGTGCAGAATCCACGCCTGGGTGTTGTCGGCGAGATACAGCTGCAGGTCGCGCAGGATGCGCGAGCGCAGAGCGTCGCGCGGCACCGGGAAGCCCACCTCGACGCGCCTGAAGAAATTGCGCTCCATCCAGTCGGCGCTCGCGCAGTACAGCTCCGATTCGCCGCCATTCTCAAAGTAGAACACCCGCGAGTGTTCGAGGAAGCGGCCGATCACCGAGCGCACCGTGATGTTTTCCGAGACCCCCGGCAGGCCCGGTCGCAGCGCGCAAATGCCGCGCACGATCAGATCGACTTTGACTCCGGCTCCGGAGGCCCGATACAGCGCCTCGATGGTCTGCGGATCCACCAGCGCGTTCATCTTGCAGATCACGCGTGCGGGCCGACCGGCGCGGGCGTGCCCGGCCTCGCGCTCCAGGCACTCGATCATGCCGGTGTGCAACGTGAACGGTGACTGCAGCAGGCGGCTGAGCTTCGGGGTCTGGGTAAGGCTCGTGAGCTGCAGGAAAATCTCATGGACATCCTGCCCGATGTCCCGGTCACAGGTGAACAGCCCGTAGTCGGTATAGGCGCGCGCCGTGCGCGGGTGGTAATTGCCGGTACCGAGATGGCAGTAGCGACGGATACCCTCGGGCTCACGGCGCACGATCATCGTGAGTTTGGCGTGTGTCTTGAAACCCACGACGCCGTACATGACGTGGGCGCCGGCTTCCTGCAGCCGGTTCGACAGTTCGATATTGGCTTCCTCGTCAAAGCGGGCGCGCAGTTCGACGATGACGGTCACATCCTTGCCGGCCTGCGCCGCGGCCACCAGGGCATCCACGACCGGAGAATCATGGCCGGTGCGGTACAGGGTCTGCTTGATGGCCAGCACCTGCGGGTCCTGCGCGGCCAGGCGTACGAAGTCCATGACCGGCGCGAAGCTCTGGAAGGGATGATGCAGCAGCAGATCCTTGTGGCGGACCACCGAGTACAGATCGGTGGTGCTGGCCAGGCGCCGTGGCAATCCGGGCGTGAACGGCGGGTACTTGAGGTCGGGGCGCTGGATGAGGTCGTAGAGCGCCGACAAACGGTTCAAGTTGACCGGTCCGGGCATGCGATACAGGTCCACATCGGCGAGCGCGAACTGCTGCAGCAGGAAATTGATCATGTCCTTGGGGCAGTCGCGCGCCGTCTCCAGGCGTACGGCAGCACCGTAACGTCGATGGGCGAGTTCCCCTTCCAGGGCGCGGCGCAGATCGTCGATTTCTTCCTCATCGACGAACAGGTCGCTGTTACGGGTGACGCGGAACTGATAACAGCCCTTCACCTCGATGCCCGGAAACAGCCGCGGCACGAAGGCCTGCACGATGCTGGTCAGCAGCACGAAGCCGCGCGGCTGGCCGGGCGTATCGTCCGGCAGCGACACGACACGCGGCAGGGAACGCGGCGCCTGGACAATCGCCAGTTCGCTGTCGCGCCCGAACGCGTCCTTGCCGTCCAGGTGCACGATGAAGTTAAGGCTCTTGTTCTGGATGCGCGGGAACGGGCGCGCCGGATCAAGGCCCAGCGGACTCAATACCGGTTCGACCTCGTTCGCGAAATATTTCTCCAGCCAGCGCCGGGTCTTGGGCGACCAGGCGGAGCGCGATTGCAGACTCACCCCGGCGTGGGCCAGCTTCGGTAACAGGATCTCGTTGAGACAGCGGTATTGTTCGGCGCACAGGTTCTGGGCCTGGGTGTGGATGCCATCCAGCTGCTCCGGAATCGACATCGCATCCGGGGTCTGCTGGGTCTTGCCGAGTTCCTGCAGATGCTTCAGGCCTGCGACCCGGATCTCGAAAAACTCATCGAGATTGCCCGAGCAAATACACAGGAACTTCAGCCGCTCGAGCAGCGGCTGACTGTCATCGAATGCCAGCGCCAGCACCCGGTGATTGAACTCCAGGAACGAGAGTTCACGATTGATGTAGCAGCTCGGCGCCTTGAGGTCGGGGACGTCCACGTTATTACCATACACAAACGGCCATGGGGATTGAAGGAGCTGCTTCTCAGCGCGAGACCAGGCTCGCCGCGGGCGGCGGATTCAGGGAGGCCAGCAGGGGGGCGGACTTGGCCAGGAAATCGGCACGCTGCGGCCCATCGATGGGCAGGGCTTCGGGCAGCTTGATGGTCTGCGGATTCTTGAAGACGCCGTCGACCCGGTATTCATAGTGCAGGTGCGGGCCGGTGGCCAGGCCCGTCATGCCCACGAATGCGATGACCTGCCCCTGGACGACATGCTGGCCCTGGCGCAGGCCCTTGGCGAAGCGCGAGAGGTGTCCGTACACCGTGGTGATGCCCCGGGAGTGGTCCAGCTCCACCAGGTTGCCGTACCCCCCGCGCACGCCGGCGAACAGCACGCGGCCATCGCCCGCGGCGCGCACCGGTGTGCCGATCGGCGCGGCGTAGTCGACCCCCTTGTGGGCGCGAATGGTGTTGAGGATGGGATGCATGCGATGCAGGTTGAACGGCGAACTCACCCGCGTGAACTCCAATGGCGCGCGCAGGAACGCCTTGTGCAGACTGCGGCCCTGGGGCGAGTAGTAATCGGCGTTGCCCGAAGGGCCAACATAGCGCACGGCGAGGTATTCCTTGCCCTGGTTGACGAAACGCGCCGCCAGCACCGGACCGTCCTGCAGATATTTGCCATCCTGCAGCACTTCGCTGTAGGTCACCGTGAAGGCGTCACCGGGCCGGATATCGAGCACGAAATCGATGTCGTACCCGAAGATATCGGCAAGGCTCAGTGCGGTCGGATCATGGCCACCGGCGCTGGTCACCGCTTCGAAGAGCGAGGAGTCAATGCGGCCGCTGATGGTGCGCGCGCGGGTCGCCAATGGGTTCTGCAGCACGTTGGCGCTGAAGCCGGCCCCCGACCGGTCGACTTTCAGGGTCTGCTCGATGTTCAGGCGCCGCTCCAGTCCCACCAGGGTGCCGGACTTTGCGACCAGCGTCAGGGTTTCACCGGGGTGCAATGTATCCAGATGGGCGCGGATGCCCGGCAGGCTGCGCAGGGATGCCAGGTCCGCCAGGCTCAGCGCGAGGCGGCGAAAGATGTGGTCCAGCGTGTCGTTGCGGCTGACGATGACGCGGATGGTCGACAGCTCGCTGGGGGTCACCGCATGCATGACGGTGGCCGAAGCGGTCGCGGCCGCCACGCGCGCGGGGGTCGGCGGGGTCGGGGCGCTGGCGGCGGGGTGCGCTGCGGCGACCATGCCCCGTGGCGCGGGGCCGCGGGTCATCAGCACGCGCAGAGCCACGATGCCCGCGAGTGCGCATGCGACCACGGCCACGATCTGCAGCCGGGCGCGGTTATTGGCGATTTTCGGCATCTTGCTTTGCGTCACTCGGGCATCGGCTAGACTTGCACGTTTGCGGTGTATTGAGAACCATGGTGGAAGTTAACCAGCACCCGGGTGCGCCACTGGCCCAGCAATTGGCCGAGTACAAGCGCGGCATCCACGAACTGCTGCCCGAGGCGGAATTCGTCCGCAAGCTGGCGCAGCAGCGGCCACTGCGCATCAAGGCCGGATTCGATCCGACGGCACCGGACCTGCACCTGGGACATACCGTGCTGCTGAACAAGATGCGGCAGTTTCAGCAGCAGGGCCATGAGGTCATCTTTCTGATCGGTGATTTCACCGGACTCATCGGGGATCCGACGGGGCGCAACGCGACGCGACCCGCGCTCACACCCGCCGAAGTGCAGGCCAATGCGCTCACCTACCAGGCGCAGGTGTTCAAGATCCTGGACCCCGAACGCACGCGGATCGAATTCAATTCGCGCTGGCTGTCGAACATGCCGGCGCCGGATTTCGTGAAGATTGCCGCGCATTACACCGTGGCCCGCATGCTCGAGCGTGATGATTTCGCCAGGCGCTACAAGGCCGGTCAACCCATCGCGATCCACGAGTTCCTGTATCCGCTGGCGCAGGGCTATGACTCCGTCGCGTTGAAGGCCGATGTTGAGATGGGCGGCACCGACCAGAAGTTCAATCTGCTCGTGGGCCGCTCGCTGCAGGAGGCCTACGGTCAGGAGCCCCAGGTGGTGATGACCATGCCACTGCTCGAGGGCACCGACGGCATCAATAAGATGTCGAAGTCGCTCGGCAATTACATCGGCATCACCGAAGCGCCCGATTCGATGTTCGGCAAGGTCATGTCCATTTCCGACGATCTGATGTGGCGGTATTACGAACTGCTCAGCTTCCGCAGCCTGGGCGACATCGCGGCCCTGCGGATTGCTGCAACGCAGGGTCGCAATCCCCGCGACATCAAGTTCGAGCTCGCGGCCGAGATTACCGCCCGATTCCACGGGGAAGCGGCGGCACGGACTGCGCAGCAGGGCTTCATCTCCCGCGTCAGTGACAAGGCCGTGCCGCTGGACCTGACACCGATCGTGATCCCGGTCGCGGCCGCGGGCCTGAGGGTGGCCAATCTGCTGAAGGCCGCCGGACTGGCTGCCAGTACCTCCGAGGCGAACCGCAAGATCGATGAGGGGGCCGTCAAACTGGACGGGGTGCGGGTGACCGACCGTAATCTGACCCTGCATGCCGGAGCGGATCATGTGCTGCAGGTGGGGACCCGGCGTTACGCCCGGGTGCAGCTGATCGGCGGCCAGGATGGGCAGGATGTCAGTTAAGGCTAAGGCTAAGGTTAAGCTTGTTCTCGTATTCGGGGGGCTAAAGGCTTGGAAACCCCCCTCACTGCCGCAATAAACAGTCCCGTGACGGGGCGTGCGAGCCTCACCGCAGCCGCAGCATTGGACGGACCCGCCGGGTCCGCTCGGTGTGGCCAGCCGCGGTGCAGATTCGGCTGCGATACGACGACAGCGGCACCTGTGGGCCTGCGCATGCGCGTGTCGGCAAACCCACCACCAGCGCGCGAGCGCGGTCCGCCACAGTCGCGGCGAGCCCGGTCAAAGAGCTGCTTTTTACGGCCTTTTCGCGTGCCGCGAGCCCACCCGATAATTATTTTGTGACACCGCGTTGACAGCCCAAAGAGCTTGGCTATACTGCGCGCCCTCGAGTTGATCGGCGCCTGTGGCGAAAGCCACCAAGCGCAGCGAAACGAGCCCAAAAAAGGGGTTGACGGTAGGCGGTAAGCGCTTATACTTCGCCCCCCTTTCGAGGGAACACCTCCTGGCCCTTTGCGACCAGGACGCTTTTTAAAAATTCGGCAGGTAACTTGTGTGGGGACTCGCGTCAAAGCCTCGGAAGAGTGCAGATGACCGAGTGACCAAAGAAGTCCAGCAATGAGTCTTTTTTGAGCCATTCATTTCGATGTTCAAGCACTTCAAGTGAAGAGTTTGATCCTGGCTCAGATTGAACGCTGGCGGCGTGCCTAACACATGCAAGTCGAGCGGTA
>Ga0182030_10007544_pt1 | contig 22690 bp, 18 predicted proteins | sample 812S3MmetaG_FD_121299 | JGI IMG/M metagenome (GOLD analysis project Ga0182030, IMG submission 121299) | Permafrost microbial communities from Stordalen Mire, Sweden - 812S3M metaG (Illumina Assembly) | ecosystem: Environmental > Terrestrial > Soil > Wetlands > Permafrost | place: Sweden...
ATTGCTCAGGCTCCGCTTTCTAAGCTCCAAAACGCGTGAGCGCCGGCACGTCCAGCGGCTCACCGGTGACCAGCGCAGTCAACGCTGCATGAAAGGTATCGGCCGAGGGCGGGCATCCGGGCAGGAAAACGTCCACCTTAACAAACTCGTGGATCGGACGCACCACGCGCAACAACTGCGGCACCACGACGCAAGGAATCTGCTGCTGCACATCGACATTCTCTATGTACGCGCGATCGAGAATCGCTTCGGGCCCAATGGGATTGCGCATCGATGGCACATTGCCCGCCACCGCGCAGTCGCCCATCGCCACCAAAAGCTTCGAATGCGCGCGAATCTTCTTGATCTTCTTCTCGTCATCGACAGAGGCAACAGCGCCTTCGACGAGAGCGATGTCCACTTCATCGGGGAACACCTTCGTGTCCACGATTGGGCTATAGACCACATCCACAAGCTCTGCCAGCGCGATCAACCGCTCGTCCATATCGAGGAAAGACATGTGGCAGCCGGAGCAGCCGTCAAGCCAGACCGTTGCCAATTTCAGTTTGCTCATTGCGCTTCCCTCATCAGGTTCAGGTAAGGCAGAAAATCGGGGTATTTGGGATGATCGGAGCCGACCTTGCTCTTGTCGAACAGGGCGCCGGTGGGGCATACCTGCACGCACTTGCCGCAGCGTGTGCAACTGGATTTTCCCCACTCCTCGTGCAGGTCGGAGATGATCATTGAGTCAATCCCGCGGCCCATCACGTCCCACACGTGCGCGCCCTCAATCTCCGCGCACACGCGTACGCAGCGGGTGCATAGGATGCAGCGATTGTGGTCCAGTGTGAACCGTTCGTGCGAAGCATCGACGGGCAGCTCGGGGTTGCGATAGGGCAGGCGAACATGCGTCACGCCCTGTTGCTGCCCAAGGGTCTGCAGCTCGCAATGTCCGTTGGCCACGCAGACTGAGCAGATGTGGTTGCGCTCGGCAAACAATAGTTCGAGAATAGTCCGGCGATGTTTCTGGAGCCGCTCGGTCACGGTGGTGACCTCCATGCCCTCAAAGACGCTGGTCACGCAGGCGGGAAACAGCTTGTTGTTGCCTTTGATCTCAACCACGCACAACCGGCACGCGCCTACGTCGGTGAGTCCGTCAAGATGGCAAAGAGTAGGAATCTCGATGTTGTGTTCACGGGCAACTTCAAGGATGGTCTGCCCGGCGCGGGCGCTGACTTCCTGACCATCAATGACAAGGGTTTTGACGTCAACAGCGGCGCTCATACCAATGCCTCCACCGGGGATTCAGCAGCCACCGGAGTTTCTATGTTGCACACGCCTGCCGGACAGCGTTTATGCACGATGTGGTCGATGTACTCGTGTTTGAAATACTTCAGCGTGCTCAGAACCGGGTTGGGAGCGGTTTGTCCCAGCCCACAAAGGCTGGTCTCCTTTACGGTGGCGCACAGTTCCACAAGCAGGTCGAGATCGTCCATGGTTCCACGACCGGCACAAATACGAGTCAGGAGCGTGTGCATCTGGGCCGTGCCGGCACGGCATGGAATGCACTTGCCGCACGACTCGGTCATGCAGAACTCAATGAAGAAGCGCGCAACGTTGACCATGCAGGAGGTATCGTCCATGACGATCATGCCGCCCGAGCCCATCATGGCGCCCACCTTCAGCAGTGCATCGTAGCTGACACCGATGTCCAGCATCTCGGCGGGCAGACAACCACCGGAAGGACCGCCGGTTTGGACAGCCTTAAAGGTGTGTCCATCGGGTACGCCGCCACCAATACCTTCAATGATCTTCCGCAGGCTGATTCCCATCGGCACCTCAACCAAGCCGGTATTGGTGATCTTGCCGGTGAGTGCAAAGACCTTTGTTCCTTTGCTTCTCTCCGAGCCAATACTGGCGAACCACTTGCCGCCCTTGCGAATGATGGGCGCGATGTTGGCGAAGGTTTCGACATTGTTAATCAGCGTAGGCCTGCTATTGAGTCCGCTCACGGCCGGATAAGGCGGCCGCGGCTTGGGAGTTCCGCGTTTGCCTTCGATCGAGGCAATCAACGCCGTCTCCTCGCCGCAGACAAAAGCTCCCGCACCCAACCGAATCTCGACATCGAAATTGAACGGCGTGTTGCAGATGTTGTTGCCAAGCAGGCCGCGCCGCCGCGCATCGCGCAGGCAGTTTGCCAGCCGCGCCACGGCCAACGGATACTCGGCGCGGACGTAGACGTAACCTTTGCTCGCGCCCACCGCATAAGCGGCAATCGACATACCTTCCAGCACGCGTTGCGGGTCGCTCTCCAGAACGCTGCGATCCATGAACGCGCCGGGGTCTCCCTCGTCGCCGTTGCAGATGACATACTTCAGGTCGCCGCCGGCTTTTGCGACCGTGCCCCACTTGAGACCGGTGGGATAACCGCCGCCGCCGCGCCCGCGCAGCCCGCTTTCCGTGATCTGCTGGATCACGTCGTTGGGCGACATCTCCGTGAGCGCTTTGAGGAGAGCCTGATAGCCGTCGCGCGCAATGTAGTCGTCGATCTTTTCGGGATCGATGTGACCGGAGTTTTCCAGCACCACGTGGACCTGCTGGTCAAAATGCTCGCGCAGATCGCACTGCAGGGCCGCCACGGGTTCACCACCAAGGCTCGCTGCAACTGCTTCCGCGTCGCTTGCTTTTACGTGCTGATACAAGATCTCTTTGGGGTCCACGAGCACCAACGGCCCGGCAGCGCACAGCCCCATGCAGCCGGTGCGCCGCACGAAAGCTTTCTTGCCTGTTGCCTCGACTGCTTTCACCAACTCGTCCTTCAGTTTGTCCGAGTGCTGGCTCAGGCACCCAGTGCCCATACAGACATTGATCTCGTGATCGAACTTCGCGTTTTCCGCGCGCACCGATTCGGCGATTTGTTCAAGCTCTTCGATGGTCATTCAACCGCCCACCTTTCCAGTTGTGCCAGCATCTGCTCGCCGGTCATCTGGCCCTGCAGTTCACCATCGGTCAGCACAACCGGGGCACGGCCGCATGCGCCCACGCAGCGAGCGGTCATCAGGCTGATCTGGCCGTCCTTTGTAGTCTGCCCCTGAGGTACGCCAAGCCTCTTTTCGGCCGCGGCCACCAGCTTGTCCGTGCCCTTGATATAGCAGGCAGTGCCAGTGCAGATGGTCATCGTGTGCTTGCCCGGCGGCTTCAGACTGAAATGGTGGTAGAAAGTCACCACGCCATAGGCTTGGCTCAATGGCACCCGCAGAGATTTGGCTACAAAACGGATCGAATCGTCGTCGAGATATCCGAATGAAGACTGTACCGTGTGCAGCGTCTCAATCAACGCATGGCGCGCAAATCCATTCTTGCGCATGGTGCCGTTGACGATCTTCCATCGTTTGTCGTCGCTCGGAAGCGGCGGAGGGATAAAGGCTTGCACGGTTCCTCCATGGGCAGACAGTCGATGGGAGCCAGACTGTCTGCGCTTTCGCGGTGCGTCTAGTCTAGTTGTAAAAGAAGGATCTACGAACGCATGGTGACATTCATCACGCGGGACGAAATCGCATCCCACGCTGTGGCACTGCTGTCCTCATTCCTCGGCAGCCTTACCGATTCCCGTTGACCGAGACAGGGAGCCGCGCTCACCCGATTCCTTCCCGCATTGCGGACTTTAGTGACGCAACTCACGCGGATTTGAAATGCCGGCTGCGATAATTGCACCAGGTGAAAATTGCGTCGCCACGGCTGTGGGCATTGTGGAAAACGGCGGCGGGCGATCGCCAAACGTGGTCAAAGTCACAGGGGGGCAGGAATGAAGGGAGTCTTCGTCGTGGGCGCAGGACCGGCCGGCATGTTTGCCGCCCGCCAAATCGCTCTCGCAGGGTACGAAACCTACATCTTCAACCGAGATATACGGCCCGGCGGCCTGGCTCAATACGGCATCTATCCCCTCAAAACCAAGATGAAGTCGGGGCTCCGCAAGCAATTCGATCAGACCCTGGCCCTTCCCAACGTCCACTACTTCGGCCATGTCCAAATCGGCGCTGCCTACGACCTGTCCCTCGCCGATCTCGAAGCCTTTCGCCCCGCCGCGATTGTCTTTGCGTCCGGTGCCCAAGGCGCCAAGAGCCTCGGCCTCCCTGGAGAGAACGCGCATGGCATCTACGCCTCCAAAGATTTTGTTTACAACTATAACCAGCTTGAATCTCATGTTCCACGTGACTTCTCCGCGCATAAGCGCATCGCTGTCATAGGCGTTGGCAACGTGGCCATCGATGTAGCTCGCTGGCTCCTCCTCGACAAGCCCGCCAAATACACCGAGAGCGTGGTCATCGTCGCCCGTCGCGGCCCTCTCGAAGTCAAATTTGACAAGAAGGAGATCGAGCACGTCGAACCGCACATCTCGCGTGACGAGTTGGCCGCCGAACTCGAGCGTGTGAAGGACCGCTGCGCCAAAGCCAATCAGGATGTCTCGCCCGAAAAAGTCATCGCCACGCATTTTCCCCACATGAACGACCCGGCCTTCGTGACCATCCCGCCGCGCCTCTCGTTCCGTTTTCTCTCTTCGCCAAAAGCCTTCGTGGCCAATGACGAAGGCCGCGTGACACAAATGATCGTCGCCGAAAACGAACTGGTCCTAAAGAGTGACGGCACCACATCGGCCCGCACCACCGACGCCACTTCGGCTATTGAAGTTGACACCGTCCTCTTCGCCATCGGCGACACGCACGATCCGCAGATCGGCCTGCCCATGGGACCCGATGGCTACGCCACACGTCCCGATGCCAACCAACCCAGCGCACCTTCCCCCAACCCGACCGCCCCTTCTTTTGAGGTCTGGGACCCAGCAGGTGGCAGCGTTCGTCCCGGCCAGTTCGTCGTCGGATGGGCTAGAAAAGCCAGCACAGGGCTCGCCGGCCTGGCACGCCACGACGGCGAATTGGGCGCAAATAAGGCGATCGAATTTCTAAAGGATGCACCCGACCCGAACACATTCACCGAAGCCGAAATTCGCGCCCGCCTCACAGCCACAGGCCTGCGCATTGTGGATAAGCAGGACTTGGCGTTGCTGGCACGTGCCGAAGAACGCGAGGGGCCAATCACCTCGCCCAATTCTTTCCATTTCATTGAGGAAGAAGCAATATTCAAAGCGATGGATGAAGAGCAGAGTCGAGCCGCTCACGCCGAAAAAACGCCTGAGGTCGCGGCAGACTAAAGCAGATTTAGCGAGCGAAACTCGCTGGACACCGTTCCAGAGTTAACCGCCTAACCCAGCGCGGGCAGCTTGTCCGAAATGCCAAACAGAAAGATCAACCCAATCACGCAGCTGTAAATCGCCCCGGTCCAGGCAATCGCATGGTAAAAGCGTGGATGTTGCCCGCTGACCCGAAACGCCCCGCCCATCGAAGCCGTCATCAGGGCATTCATCGTAATCAATCCCAACGCAAATGCAGCCAGACCCAGCATGCCCCGTGAGGTCCCGCCAAGATTCGCCGTCAGGAAAAAAAGTGCCAACTGGCTCGGCGTCTCCGCACCCACTCCGTGCAGCACGCCGATCAGAAACACCGATTTGCCGTTGTACATCCACTGGAAGCGCTCCGGCCGCGCCACCGCCGGATTCCATATCCGTCGGACCCGCCACGCTAGCCAGAGCAGTCCGTTGATCGCGATCGCCAACCGGCTCTCGATGCGGCTGTGCGCGTGCCCGTGCGCATCCCTGCGCAGAATCCCCGCCACCACGCCGATTCCCAGCACGATCAGTGTCAAGCCGATGAGCCTTTCGGTCCAATGATCAAGCCCCTCGGGCAGTCCCAAGTGCAGTTCAAGCACGGCGACACCCAGCGCAGCCACCGTGAACGCGTGCCCAAGAGCGTAGGTCATCCCGAGCCGCAACCCGCTCCACCAATTCCGCTGTACCGCCGTGATATCGGAAATCGCAGCCAGGTGATCGTAGTCGAAGCCATGCCGCAGCCCCAGCAGCAGGCAGGAGCCAAGAGCGGCATCGAGTTTCCAGTCACCAAAAATTGGCGTCACGCTGCTCAGTATAGAGCAGGTGAGAACCGGTTGGAGGGTCATCCATCACTCCAATTCGACAGCGCAATCGCAGCCATGGTGCTCCACAACCGGGGTCCCCAGCGACAGGTCTACGTCCGTGGGGTGGCTTTGCACGTCTCTTGCGCAAGGGTGGGAAAGCACGAATAAAAAGTTGTCTCCTGCATTTACGAACCCGTCCGAACCTCAATTTCATAGTTACTGTAATCGATAGCCACAACCATCCTCCCGTAGAGAAAAGTGCTTGACTCGGCGTGCGCGTGCGTTGCCATCGAGAAGCCCTGCACCAAGGCATATTGCCGCATCATGTGCGTAACTCCAGCAAACACAGAAGGCGCCTTCGAGGCCACTCCTTCCAGCCGCACAATCGTATAGTCCTTTGCATCCACCCACAAATTCCCGACAAGCAGGTTTGGCGCCTTTCTCTTCGGATTGATCGCAACCACCAGGCACTCCCGTCCATCAATCGTCTGCGCCCCAGGCTTTAGCGTCATCTCGTAGTTCGCCGATGTAATCCACGATTGCGCCACATTGACCGGCAGGTTAATGGTTCTTTCGTTTTCCAATATCGAGTCGAGCCCGAGCCGCCGCACCAACGCCGAGCCGCTGGAAGAAAGCACCTCATAGCTCTTTCCCGTCTCCTTGCGGTAGGTCGTTTTCACGGTCATGTCTGCAACAGAATGTGTTTCGTCCTGCCCTTTGAACACGGCATAATGCTCCGTCACCGTATATCCTGCAATGCGATTCACCCGCGAAAACACCGCAGCATCAATCTGCCGAATCACGGATGCGGGGTCGGGCTGCTGCGCAGCAGCTAACGGTGCATTCCCAAGCCGTGCCAGGAGCAAAACGGCAACACACCCCCCAACCGCAAACAATCGCCTCAGTCGAATCACTTGATCGCCCCGTCTCCAATCTTTATTGCACAACGCTGTTGCCCTGAGCGAACTTCTGCGCACCATAGCCAAATCCAGTCGTAGGGGCGGCAGTTTCGAAAGCTTCAATCCCCGTGAAAATGGGTGCCCCAGGTCTGTATTTTCAGACCTGGGGAAACTGAATGCGCTGGAGCCTCCACGAGCATGTGCGCAGAGCACTTCAATCCTTGGATGCTCCCTGGCGAGACCGCATACTCTATTGTTGACTACGGCGGCGCCGAATTGATCGAAGCAAAACATCCAAAGCGAGAAGGGCGCGAACTGCTGCGGCGCGGTGTCATGGTCTGCGGCATTGTCCAGGGCGTCGGCTTCCGCCCGTTCGTCTACCGCCTCGCCACCGAGGAAGGACTCGCAGGCTCAATAGGCAACGACACCGACGGCGTCTCCATCGAAGTCGAAGGTCCACCGCAAAAAATCGAAGCTTTTTTGTCGCGGCTCCGCATTGAAACCCCGCCGCTCGCTCGAATCGATTCGGTTGCCCCTCGAGACCTTCCGCCCATCGGTGAAAAGGGCTTCCGCATTCTATCGAGCAACGTAACCGGTCAGGTAAGCACAGGAATTCCCGCAGACGCCGCTACTTGCGCGGACTGCCTCCGCGAGCTCTTCGATCACAAAGACCGCCGCTATCGATATCCCTTCCTCAACTGCACCAACTGTGGCCCGCGTTTCACCATCACACGCCGCATCCCCTATGACCGCCCGCAGACCTCGATGGCAAAGTTCACCATGTGCGCAGCCTGTCAGGCCGAATACGACGATCCTCTGAACCGCCGTTTTCACGCCCAGCCCAACGCCTGCCGGGAGTGCGGCCCGCAGCTCGCCCTCGAATCCCCCGACGGATCGCCGATCCCAACAGCCGATCCCGTCGCAGCCGTCATCGAACGCCTCCTCGCCGGAGGAATCGTAGCCATCAAGGGCATCGGCGGATTTCACTTGAGCGTTGATGCAACCAACTCCGCCGCCGTCGAGCGTCTGCGCCAGCGTAAACACCGTTACGGCAAGCCTCTCGCCGTCATGGTCCGCGACATCGATGCAGCCCGCGTACTCTGCAAGCTGATGCCTGAAGAAGAAGCGTTGCTCCAAACGCCGGCGCGCCCCATCGTCCTGGCCCGCGCACACGAAAGCAACGGAATCGCCCCGGAAGTAGCTCCCGGCATTCCCTGGCTCGGCGTCTTTCTGCCCTACGCTCCGCTGCAGCACCTCCTCTTTGCCGACAATCGCATCACAGCTCTGGTCATGACCTCGGCCAACCTCAGCGAGGAACCTATCGCCATCGACAACGACGAAGCGCGCACGCGCCTGGGTAACATCGCCGACGCATTTCTGATGCACGACCGCGAAATCCTGCAGCGCTGCGACGATTCCGTCGTCGCCCTCGTCGATGGTGCCCCGCAGCTCATTCGGCGCGCCCGCGGCTTCGTGCCTCTCGGCATCGAACTCCCCTTCGAAGTGCCACCATTGCTCGCCGTCGGCGGTCACCTCAAAAGTGTCTTCACCCTCGCCCGTGGCCGATTCGCCTATCAGAGCCAGCACCTGGGCGACCTGGAGAATCTGCCCGGTCTCGATTTCTTTCAGGAGTCCCTCGCCCACCTCATGCGCACCTTCGAAATCGAGCCCGAAGTGGTCGTCTGTGATCTGCACCCCGGCTATCTTTCTTCCTCGTGGGCGAATGACTGGGCAACGGCACGAGGGCTCCCGGTTATCGCTGTCCAGCACCATCACGCGCACATCGCCGCCTGCATGGCCGAGCACAGTCTCGAAGGTCCCGTAATCGGTCTCGGCCTGGATGGCACCGGCTACGGGACAGATGGCAAGATCTGGGGCGGGGAAGTGCTGATCGCCCGGCTCGACACATTCGAGCGCTTCGCCCATCTTGAATACGTGCCCATGCCCGGCGGCGAAGCGGCCATTCGCGAACCATGGCGCATGGCATTCGGGCATCTCCGAGCAGCGGGGTTCAGTCTGGAGGAAATCGAAAGCCTGACGGGCGTGGCCACGAAGGAAGCGCGCGTGATCGAGCGCATGATCGAGCGCAACGTGAATGCCCCGCTGACATCGAGCTGCGGAAGGCTCTTCGATGCGGTTGCAGCCGTAGTATTCAATCGGCGCGAAGTCGATTACGAAGCGCAGGCAGCGATTGAGTTCGAAGGCATCGCCATCGGCGAGCCTGACACAATCACCGGCTACTCCTTTGAATTAGCGGAGGACAGGAGCTTTGTAACAGGGCACGACTTTATTGGTTCCCCAGCGACAGGTCTTCGTCGTTGGGGTGGCCTGAGTCGTGCCGCAAATGCCGGAGAAAGACACGGGGTTTTAGCCCCTGCGGGAAATGTGATCCGCGTCGCGTCGCTATGGATCGAATTGCTGGCCGATCTGCGCACCGGCGTAAGTCCCGAACTAATCTCCGCGCGCTTTCACGCAGGCGTAGCCAGCGCATTCATCCTGGCGGCATTGCGCGCCCGCTCTGCCACCGGGATTCGTCAGGTTGTCCTGAGTGGAGGATGTCTCCACAACCGCCGTTTCGCGCGACTCCTGCGCGAGGGCCTGCAAAAGCAAGGCCTCGAAGTCTTCCAGCATCACAAGGTCAGTCCCGGCGACGGCGGACTCAGCTATGGACAGGCCGTGGTCGCGGCTGCCATCCTCAAAAATTGGCGGGGCCGGGGCCTTCAGGCCCCTGAAAGAGTATAGGAACCATCGAGGGCTTTAGCCCCGGAGGAATTATCGTCGTGGACGATATGGAGAGGACGAAAAATGAAAATGCGCGAATTGCTTTGGACAGGCCTGAGAACCGCTGCCGGCGTGTGCAGCCTGTTTGTCTCCCTGCACGGCATCTATGAGATATATGGATTGGATTTCCGCGTTGACACGCTAGTATCGACAATTTATGTCGTGCTCCCTGTCGCGAGCTTCTTCATCTTTCTCTTCGTCAAAGCCCCGGAGCTCGAAGCAACTCTGCACACCATCGTCGCCGTCGGATATTTGACCACCTTCTCAATGCTGAATTGGAGAACCTGCGCCGAGTTTGGCTACTGCGAATCCGTTGCCTCTACAGTGCTCGAAACGCTCAAGACCAAGCCCGTTCTCGCCGCTTTTGGAGTGATCGTCTTCAGTGTAGCCGCATCCTTCGTAGACGCCCGCCGCATCAAAACCGCAGATCACACTTCCTCGAAATAATCCGCAAAATGTGGAAATGTGGTGTGCCAAACTGCACAATTGTTCCACGTGGAACAATTTCGCAGCCGTGGAACGACCTTTCGTTCTCACAACAGGGCCGCTTTGCCACGCGAAGCTGTTGCCTGGACGGCCAGTCCTCAGCCGGAGAGACGCACTAGCTCCTGCGCCTCATGGCGCGGCCCAAGAATCGAAATGCGCGGAAGCCGACCGCGGACCATCGCCACTTCATCGCAGCGATGCAGTCGAGGGCAACTCTGGCAGTCCTTAAAGATCTTGTCCGGCAATTCCGATTTATCTTCAACGATACGAAATCCAAACTTGAAGAAGAAGTCCGGAATCCGCGTGAAAAGACACACCGATTGAATGCCGTGCTCCTCGGCTTCTTCAATCAGCGCGCCAAGAATCCGTCCGCCTGCGCCTTGGCCTTTGGCTTCCGGCTTCACCACAATGGAGCGCACTTCCGACAGATGCGGACCGTAAAGATGCAGCGCGCCGCAGCCCAGGAAAACGCCACCATCGGATTCGGCAACCGTGAAGTCGCGAATGTTTTCGCAGATCTCCGCAAACGGTCGCTTCAGCAACGTGCCGTCGCCTGAGAGAGAATTCACGAGGTCGTAGACATTCGACGCATCGTGTAAGAGAGCCTTACGCACCAGCATGAACAACCTCCGGCGTAAGGGAATGAACCCGTGCTAGCGCCTCGTCGAGCGCATGTTGGACGCGCTTCGGTGCGGTTCCGCCAATCACATCGTGGCAATCAAGTGTTGCTTGGAGCGTCACTGCAGCATAGAAATCTTCGCCAAACTCATCGCCAAACTGCCGCAATTCATCCAGTGTGAGATCGCCGAGTTCAACGCCCTTTTCTATTGCAAACCGAACCGCATTCCCGATCTTTTCGTGTGCAGTGCGGAAGGGAACTCCCTTGTGTACGAGATAAGTGGCTGCGGCCATGGCGTTCAAATATCCCGACTCCGATGCTTCGCGCATCCGATCGAAATTGAACTTCAGCGCGGCAGTAAAGCGCGCAACCAGCGCCAGCATCTGCGGTACAAAATCCACCGAAAATGCCGGCTCCTGTGTCTCCTGCATATCCTTATTGTAGGCCAGCGGCAGGCCTTTCAACTGTAATGTGACAGCTTGCGCAGCTCCGTTGATACGTCCCACCTTGGCGCGAATCAACTCCGTCAGATCGGGATTTTTCTTCTGCGGCATCGCGCTCGATCCCGTCGAAAACGCCTCGGGCAGAGCAACGAATCCGAATTCCGCAGTTGCAAACAAAGTCATCTCTTCGGCAAACCGGCTTAGATGCAATCCAACGAAAGTCAGAGCCTGCAGATACTCAAGAATGAAATCGCGATCACTGGTTGCGTCCATGCTGTTTGCGGTCGGCGCAGTGAATCCAAGCTCTCGCGCGGCGATGTATCGATCAAGTGCAAGCGTTGCACCGGCAACAGCTCCCGACCCGAGCGGGCAATAATTCAACCGCGTCGAGCAATCGCGCAGACGAGTAGCATCGCGCAAAATCATCTCAACGTAGGCGAGCAGCCAGTGAGCAACGAGAACGGGCTCCGCGCGCTGCAGATGCGTGTAGCTCGGCATAGCGGTTTCGCCCACAGCGCGCGCCTGCTCGATCAGCGACTCGGCCCAAGCAGCAAGCGATTCGACGACCTCTTCGATCTGGTTGCGCACATAGAGGCGGAGATCAGTCGCGATCTGTTCATTGCGACTGCGCCCCGTGTGGAGCTTGAGCCCGAGTGATCCGATGCGTTCGACCAACGACAGTTCGACGAAGTGATGAATGTCTTCGGCAGTCGGATGCGCGCGCACCTGTTCTTTGCCCGCGTCGGAAGAATGCGCCGCGGCAATTGCGTCGAGAGCGCTGCAAAGCTCCGCTGTTTCCACGTCGGTGAGAATTCCGGCTGCCCTGAGAGCCAGAGCATGCGCTTTGCTGGCGGCTATCTCTTCATCGAGGAGCCGCCAGTCAAAGCCGATGGAGCGCTGCCATGCTTCGAATTGTGGATCGGCGGCCGAGCGAAAGCGGCCCGACCACATCTTTGCGTGTTGTTTGTCAGTTGCCATTGGGTTGAGGTGAGTTTTCCTGTCTTTCCGGATCGTTCTTAACTACGCTATTCCTTCTCCCTGGCACCGGTCAGTTGGGGCATTTCGCTGCCTTTGCTGAGGGTGAGGAGGCCGGTTTTGGCGTAGGTGAGGAGCTTATCGCGGGTGTCGGTGATGTCGAGATTTCGCATGGTGAGCTGGCCGATGCGGTCGCGCGGGGAGAAGGTGGATTCGGTCTTCTCCATGCTGAGGCGCTCTGGATGGAAGGTGAGGTTGGGCGAATCGGTGTTGAGAATGGAGTAGTCGTTGCCGCGGCGCAACTCGATGGTGACTTCGCCAGTAATGGGTTTGGCGACCCAGCGCTGGGCGGATTCGCGAAGCATGATGGCCTGGGAGTCGAACCAGCGGCCCTGATAGAGCAGGCGGCCGAGTTTGCGGCCATTGTCACGGTACTGCTCGATGGTGTCTTCGTTGTGAATGCCGGTGATGAGGCGTTCGTACGCGATGAAGAGAAGGGCGAGGCCGGGCGCCTCGTAGATGCCGCGGGATTTGGCTTCGATGATCCTGTTCTCAATTTGATCGGACATGCCGAGGCCGTGACGGCCACCGATGCGGTTGGCTTCGAGAAGAAGGGCGACGGGGTCGTCGAATACGCGGCCGTTGAGTGCGACGGGAAAGCCCTCTTCAAAGCGGACGGCGACCTGTTCGCACTGGATTCCGACATCGTCGCGCCAGAAGGCCGTGCCCATGATGGGAACGACGATTTTGATCGACGAAGAGAGATGCTCCAGGTCCTTTGCTTCGTGGGTTGCGCCGAGAATGTTGGAGTCAGTGGAGTAGGCCTTCTCGGCGGACATCTTGTAAGCGAAGCCGGAGGCTTGCATGAACGCGGACATCTCGGCGCGGCCGCCGAGCTCGTCGATGAACGCGGTGTCGAGCCAGGGTTTATAAATTTTGAGGCCAGGATTGACGAGCAGGCCGTAGCGGTAAAAGCGCTCGATGTCGTTGCCTTTGAAAGTGGAGCCGTCGCCCCAGATGTGGACGTTGTCCTCCTGCATGGCGGCGACCAGCATGGTGCCGGTGACGGCGCGGCCGATGGGAGTGGTGTTGAAGTAGGGGACGCCGGCAGTGGTGATGTGGAAGGCGCCGGACTGGAGCGCGGCGATGCCTTCGCGCACGAGCGGGCCGCGGCAGTCAATGAGGCGGGCTTTTTCGGCGCCGTATTCGAGGGCGGCGCGCGGGATAGCGTCGTAGTCTGTTTCGTCGGGCTGGCCCAAGTTAGCCGTATAGGCGTAGGGGATGGCGCCCTTCTGTTTCATCCAATGCAGGGCGGCGGAGGTGTCGAGCCCCCCGGAGAAGGCGATGCCAACCTTTTGACCGACGGGCAGGGATTCGAGAATTACGGACATGCTTGCGAAACCTCAGAGGGGTCGGGCGTCAGTTCACCTGCGCCTGACGCAAATTAGTTCTGCTGAAAGCTGGCAACGTTGGCCAGACCACCGAGCAGCAGCAGCAGCAGCGCCTTCTGCACGTGGAGCCGGTTTTCAGCCTGATCGAAGACAATGGACTGCGGGCTGTCGATGACGGCGTCGGTGACTTCGTCATTGCGGCGCGCGGGCAGGCAGTGCATGAATACTGCGTGCGCCGCGGCCTTTTGCATCAATGCCTCATTGACCTGGAACGGGCGGAATATAGGTGCGCGCTTTGTCGATTCATGCTCGAAGCCCATGCTGACGCACACATCGGTGTAGATCGCGTCGGCATTCTCGGCTGCAGCTTGCGGGTCTTGCAAGAGGCGCAGTTCGCAGTTATTCGCCTTTGCCATATCCCGCGCAATAGTGACGATTTCGATGTCGGGTGAATAGCCGCGTGGCGTGGCGATAGTGACATTGGCGCCAAGTTGTGCGCCGGTCAGCATCAAAGAATGGCAGACATTGTTGCCGTCGCCGACATACGTAAAGTTCAAACCGGAGAGGGAACCGAAGTGCTCTTCGAGGGTCATGAAGTCGGCCAGTGCCTGACACGGATGCTCAAAATCGGAGAGAGCATTGACCACCGGCACGCGCGCGTTGGCGGCCATCTCCGTGATCGTATCGTGGGCATAGGTGCGCAGCACGATCACATCGACCCAGCGCTCTACATTGCGCGCGACATCGGAGATCGACTCCCGCTCGCCGAGGGGTGAGTTGGTGTGGTCGACAAAGATCGCATTGCCGCCCATGGTGTTGATTCCGGCCTCAAAGCTCATGCGCGTGCGCAGGCTGGCTTTCTCAAACATCATCACCATCTGCTTGGCGTCGAGAGCATGGCGGTATTCGCGTGGATTGCGCTTCACGTCGTGGCCCAGCTTCAGAATCGCGCGTACTTCGCCGCTGGAAAGATCGGAGACGGAACACATGTCCTCACCGGCCAACCGCGCGGCAGCGGCCAGAATATCCTGATCCTTCTCGACGGGAATCGCTGGCTCCCGATGTTCGATGGTTGCTCTGCTAGCCACGGGTGTGTCCTCCTGCGGATTGGGTTGCCGCTTGTGTTGCGTGTTCGCTGAAGATTTCGTCGAGCGCGGCGATGGCATGATCGACATGCTCGCGCTTGAGGATGAAGGGCGGCAGGAAGCGCAGCACTGTGTCGCTGGTGCAATTGATGACAATGTGACGCTTGAGCATTTCGGCCACGGTCAGTTTGGCAAGATCGGCCGAATCAAGCTCGGCTGCGATCATGAGGCCCTTGCCGCGCACATCCTTGATAGCGTCATGCCGCGAAGCGAGCGCGCGAAGCTGCGCCTGAAAGTAATCCCCGACTTCGGTGGCATTTTGTAGCAGATTCTCTTTTTCAATTGCGTCAATCACGGCAATTGCCACAGCGCAGGCCAGTGGCCCGCCGCCAAAGGTGGTGCCGTGCATGCCTGCGTGAATGGCACGTGCGGCTTCTTCGGTGCACAGGATTGCGCCGAGAGGAATGCCGCCCGCGAGCGGTTTGGCCAGCGTCGTCACGTCGGGTTGAATTCCGTGATGCTGATAGGCACACCATTTGCCGGTGCGGCCCATGCCTGCCTGAATTTCGTCGACGATGAGCAATGCGCCGGTGGAACTCGCGAGGGCGCGCGCTTCGGCGAAGAACTCGTGCGTCAGCGGCCGAATGCCGCCCTCGCCTTGGATGGGCTCGACCAGGATGGCGCAGACCTCATTCGAGAACTTTGCACGCAGATCGGCGACGTCATTGAAGCGGACGAATTCAACGCCCGGTACGACGGGACCGAAGGGTTCACGATATTTCGGCTTGTATGTCGTCGAGACCGACCCAAACGTGCGGCCGTGGAAGCTCTGCTCAAGCGCGAGAAACTTTGTGCCGATGTCTTTTCCCACGCTGCGGAGTAATCCCGCATGCGCGCGAGCGATCTTCAACGCGCCTTCCCAGGCTTCAGTGCCGGTGTTGGCGAAGAAGACGCGGTCGAGGCCCGTGCGCTCGGTCAAGCGTAATGCGAGTTCGGCCTGTCCCTCATGGAAGAACAAGTTCGATGTATGAAGCAGGGCTCGGCTCTGGCGGGCGATGGCTTCTTCAATTGCAGGATGCGCGTAGCCGAGCGCATTGACGCCGATGCCGCTGAGCAGGTCGAGATAGCGGTCACCGTTCTCGTCGATGAGGTGAACGCCCTCGCCGCGGACAAAGAGTATAGGGTTGCGCTCGTATGTAGGGAGCAGCAGCCGTTCTTCCGCGGCACGAATTTGATCGAGCTTTGTCATTTGTTCTCCTCAGGCCACCATCACTTCAGTGCCGTGAGCCACACGCGAGTTGCACAGATCGGGCAGGGAAGCGGCAGCCTCAGCGGGCAGAATTCTTACACGCTTTACACCATTCAATAGAGCTTCGCGGCACGCGTTGAGCTTTGGCAACATGCCGCCAGTAATGATGGCGCTTTTGGTCATCTCGGCAATTTGGTCGATCGAGAGCCAGCGCAGCACTTCACCGTCAGAACCTTTGACGCCGGGAACGTCGGTAAGGAAGACGAGAGCATCGGCGTGACAGGCGGTAGCGCAGGCAGCGGCCATCTCGTCCGCGTTGATGTTGTAGTACTCGCCATCGAAGCCGAGCGCCATGGACGAAATCACGGGTACGCCATTGAGTTGCCAGATGGCTTCGATCCAGCGCGGATCGCTCGATACAATCTCACCCACGAAGCCGAGGTCAGGCGCGGTGCGTTTTTTTCTCGCGCGAAACAAGAGGCCATCGCCGCCGGACATACCGACCGCCGGCTGGCCGAGTGCGCCAAGAGCGGCTACCAGTCCCTTGTTTACCTTGCCGGCGAGGACCATCAAGGCCACGTCGCGCGTTTCGGCGTCGGTGATGCGCAGGCCGGCGATGAATTCGCTTTGCTTGCCGAGTTGCTTTAGGACGCGGGTGAGCTGCACACCGCCGCCATGTACGACAACGACCTGATTGCCGTCGCGCACCAGTTCGGTAATTGCGCGCACACATGCGTCGTAGAGCGAGGGATTTTCAAGGCCTGCTCCACCAAGTTTGACCACGTACTTCATTCGAGCCCCTCCGCTTCGGACTTCATTCGAGACCCTCGGCTTCGCCGTAGCCCAGCATCACATTGAGATTTTGGACGGCCTGTCCGGAAGCGCCTTTCAGCAGATTGTCGAGACAGCTCACGATCACTGCGCGGCGGCCATCGGTGGATAATTGGAATCCGATGTCCGCATAATTTGTGCGCACGGAATGTTGGATTTGCGGCAGCGTCGCGTCGTAGATCCGCACCATCGGACTGCCCGCAAAGAATTGACGATAGATCTGCGCAACGGTTTCGCGGGACTGCGGCTCGCGAAGCCGCACATAGATCGTGGAGAGGATTCCGCGCGGAATGGGCAGCAGGTGTGGGGTAAACACGATTTCATTGGTGCTTATTCCAATCTGCTCCAGAAGCTCGCCGGTGTGGCGATGGGAGAAGACACTGTAGGCGGAAAGATTGTCGGCGGCGTACATGTAGTGAGTCTTTGCGGAGGGCGCTTTGCCCGCGCCACTCACGCCGCTTTTCGAGTCGGCGACGATTCCGTGTGTTAGATCGATGAGTCCGGAGGCGACGAGCGGCCGCAGAGCGAGGATCACCGAGGTGGCGTAGCAACCGGGGTTGGCGACGAGCTGCGCGCCGGCGATTTCGTCGCGATGCAACTCGGGCAGTCCATAGACGGACTGGGCTTGAATCGAAGTGGCGACCGGAGAGCCGTCGTCCTCGAAGGCATAGACGGCGCGGTTGGCGGCATCGTTCAAACGCCACGCGCCGCTTAGGTCGATTACACGCAGGCCGCGTGCGAGAGCTTCGGGAACCCATGCGCGAGACTGTTCGTGCGGCGTGGCGAGAAACAGGACATTGACACCGCGGTCAGCGAGCAACTCCCACGAAAAAGGCTGGAGCCTGAGCGTACCAGTGCCGTTATTGTCGCCGAGTTGAGGATGAATTTCGATGAGTGGAATCCCACCACGCGCTACGTCGCCGGAATCGACACGACCGGCGAAGACTGGCGGCGTTCCTTTGAGCCGGGGGTGGTGGAGCAGGAGACGAGCCAGTTCGGCGCCTGCGTAGCCAGTGACGCCAATAACGGCGGTTTGAACTTTCTCGGTCATGACTCCAACATCGTCCTAAGGCGTGACTCGACTTCTGCGGCTTTGCGCTGGTCGGGACAGATCACGAGTACGGTGTCGTCGCCAGCCACGGTGCCCACCACTTCGGGCCACTCCTCGTAATCGAGTGCCGCAGCCACCGGCTGCGCGCCGCCCATGACGGTGGCAACTACGACCTGGTTCATTGCCTGCTGTACACGTAGGCCGAAGCTCTCGATCATTTCGGATACCGAGGGTGGGGCATCATCCTCGATTGCGATGGCGTTCCCGTTGGTATGTCCATTCGGCAGCGAGTAGCCCCCTGGGCCCTTGGACAAGCGCATCTCATGGATGTCGCGCGAGAGCGTGGCTTGCGTGACCGCGAACCCTCGACGGCGCAATTTGCGGCGCAACTCGTCCTGGTTGGCGACGAGCGCGTGGCCGATCAGTTCGCGAATCGCATTGTGTCTTTGCAACTTCATAAACTTTTCCAAACAAAGCGAAAGCGCGGCTGCAGTCTGCGGTCGCGCTTGCATAAATATACAGCCATCGTGTATAAGTATGCAAGCTGCTTCCTCATCTTTTCAGAACAAATCCAAGTGTCAACTCCCAGTCGGGAAGGCAACGCGACACTGCCGGCGAACCCGGAAATGCGTCGTGCGACGATTCCTTCGGCGACGCGCAGGACGGGCCAGGATTCTCTAAAAGACGGCTCTGGAAGCGGAAATCTATCCGCAAAGGTCGTATATTGGGTCATGGGCTTCCCCGCTCGTACTTCATCCACGCCTAAAGATGCTGCTCTCGTGGAGCAGAGTGCAGACCGTCCCCGCAGTCGGAGGCCGGCTTATCTCGGCCAGAGCCTTGTCGACCCCCGTTTCGACTTTGATTCCTGCGGTGTGGGATTTGTTGCGCGGCTTTCCGGTGAACCGTCCCACGGCATTCTGCAGCATGCTCTCACGGCGCTGGCTCGACTAGAGCATCGCGGTGCGGTGGCGGCGGACGGAAAATCGAGCGACGGTGTCGGGGTTACTGTCGTGATTCCCCGCGAGTGGTTGCTTGCGCAGACGGGTGTGATTCTGCCGGAGTGGAAGCCGCTCGGTGTCGGGGTGATTTTTTTGCCGGCTGACGATGCGGCATCGCGGGCTGAGGTCGAAGCCGCACTTACGGCACAAGGGCTGGAACCGTTGATGTGGCGGCCGGTGCCGGTGCGGCCCGAGGCGCTGGGTGAAATCGCCAATTCCACCCGGCCCGCGATGTGGCATCTGTTGATTACTACAGATGAGCCTGCGGGCTTTAATCGACGACTCTTTTTAGCGCGCAAGCAATTCGAGCGCTCCGGGCTGCCGGGATATATCGCGAGCATTTCTTCCGCCACGATGGTTTACAAGGCACTATGCGCTGGCCGCCTGCTTTCCGATTTCTATCCTGACCTGGCCGAACCAGAATTCAAGACTGCGATCGCGCTTTTTCATCAGCGGTTCGCCACCAATGTTTTGCCTTCGTGGGACCGGGCGCAGCCGTTTCGAACTCTCGCACACAACGGCGAGATCAATACGATCTGGGGCAACCGTTCCAATATGGAAGCGCGCGCGGCCACGATGGCGCTCGATCTGCATCCAGTTCTGACCTTGGGCGGCTCGGACTCGACTTCGCTGGACGAGGTTGTGGAACTGCTGGCGCACAATGGCCGTACGGTTGGGGAGGCTATCCGGATGTTGGTGCCTCCGGCGAACCCCGGGAACAAGTCGTCTTTCCTCCAATATTGCGGGGACTGCATCGAGCCATGGGATGGGCCTGCGGCATTGGCCTTCACTGATGGCAGGCAAGTGGGCGCAATTCTCGATCGGAACGGATTGCGGCCGTGTCGATTTGCTTTGGATGACACAGGACTCGTCGTGGCTGGTTCTGAAGCTGGCCTTGTCGATATGGACCCCGCGCGCATTGTGCATAGCGGACGACTTGGGCCTGGGCAAATGATCGTTGCGGATCTCGATTTCAATCGCTTTTTTGAGAATGATGAGATTCTCCGCATCTACGATACGAAGCGGCACTATCAGGATTTGATTCAACTCGACACACCGCTTGAAGATTCCGATGAGACGCCGCACCCGATCGACACCATCGAACTCAATAGCCTGCAGCGTCGTTTTGGTTTTACGCGCGAAGACGTGCGGATGATCTTGCAGCCGATGGCGGCCGAGGGCAAGGATGCTGTTTGGTCGATGGGAGACGATACGGCGCTCGCTCCGCTCGCCCGCGCGCCGCGCCCACTGTATGCGTTTTTCAGGCAACGGTTCGCCCAGGTTACCAATCCACCGATCGACCCGCTGCGGGAGACCGTCGTGCTGCAGATGCACACACGCCTGGGTCCGTGGCCGCATCTGCTGGAGATTCGCGAACCGTTGCCGGGACTTTCGCTTCGCTCACCAATTCTGACTTTGGGACAAATGCATGCGCTGCGTCATGCGCACCACGGGCAGGCTGGAAAGATGCCGCACGCGGTGCTGAAGTGTCTCTACTCGCCTGACACCACGCTTGAGATTGCGGTCGATATTCTGGCGCGGCGTGCCATCGACTTGGTCGCGGCCGGAGCGTCTTTGCTGATTCTTTCGGATCGCGCCGCGTCTCCCGAGGCAATTCCGATTCCGATGGCGATGGCGGCAGGCGCTGTACATATGGCCCTGACCCGGGCCGGTGTGCGCGCCGAGGTCGGTCTTGCCGCGGAGGCCGGCGATTGCCGCGAGATTCATCATGTGGCTGTATTGCTGGGCATGGGTGCCGGCGCAGTGTGTCCGTGGCTGGCGCTGGAGACGGCGCGCGGCCTGAATCCGGAAAAAGGCGAAGAGAACCTGCTGCACGCGCTTGAACTGGGCCTGGCCAAGGTGATGTCGAAGATGGGCATCAGCGTGTTGGACAGCTATTGCGCTGCACATCTTTTCGACGCGATCGGGATTTCGCAGACTGTGGTCGATAAATGCTTCGCCGGGGTTCCAGCACCGATTGGCGGATTCGGGTTCGAAGAGATTGAGGCCTACGTTCGCGATCTCTGGTTAGGCAAAATCGATACGGAGGAGCCATCGGACGGAGACACTGCCGTCGTCTCGGCGACGCAGGTGCGGGAACTTCCGGACTACGGGTTCATCCGCTTCCGAAAGGCCGACGAGGCGGAGTCCCACTTGTGGCAGCCCCAAACGGTGCGCGCGCTGCAAACAGTTGTGGGCTCGACGAAACAAGGCGCGGCGCTGGCCCTTTCGCCCTTTTCGAATTTCGCGACGCAAGCTGCCGAGGCGAATCCACTCAACCTGCGCGACCTTCTGGAGATTCGTCCTGCGGGGCAGGAGCTCGCCCTCGACCAAGTCGAAGCTGCGGGCAATATCACGAAGAGCTTCATCGCCAGCGCCATGTCGTTTGGCTCGCTTTCGCCCGAGGCTCATCAGACGATTACGCAGGCGATGAACCTGCTTGGCGCGCGATCGAATACTGGAGAAGGCGGAGAGGACCCCGCGGTTTACGCGCCGATTGACGGGGTTCCATCGCTGCTGAACAACAAAATCAAACAGGTTGCGAGTGCCCGATTTGGTGTGACTGCCGAATACCTCGTGCATGCCGAGGAGCTGGAGATCAAGATCGCCCAAGGCGCGAAGCCCGGCGAGGGCGGACAGCTGCCTGGACACAAGGTTACGGAGCTCATCGCGCGCCTGCGCCATGCGCAACCCGGCATGCAGTTGATTTCTCCGCCGCCGCATCACGATATCTATTCGATCGAAGATTTGGCCCAGCTCATCTACGACTTGAAACGGGTGAATCCGCGCGCGGCAGTGGGTGTGAAGCTGGTATCGGGTTGCGGTGTTGGCACCATCGCTGCTGGCGTCGCCAAGGCGTACGCGGACTACATCGTGATTGCCGGCCAATCGGGCGGCACCGGTGCATCGCCGCTGTCGAGCATCAAGTACGCAGGCAATCCCTGGGAGCTCGGATTGGCCGAGGCGCAGCAGGTGCTGATTCACAATGGACTGCGGGGGCGCGTGCGGTTGCGGACGGATGGCGGCCTGCGCACGGCGCGCGACATCGTGATGGCTGCGCTGCTTGGCGCCGACGAGTTCGCTTTCGGCACGGCTGTTCTTGTTGCGCTTGGATGCGACATGGCGCGCCAATGCCACTTGAATACCTGTCCCACTGGAATTGCCACGCAGCGACCGGAGTTGCGCGCGAAGTTTCGCGGAAAGCCGGAACACCTGGTTCGCTTCTTCGATGAGCTGGCGTCGGAGGTTCGGCAGTTGCTGGCCACTCTGGGTCTGGCGTCGCTGTCTGAAGCTACGGGTCGCACGGATCTCCTCGAACAGATCCGGTGGGATGCGAATCTGGATCTGAAACCATTGCTCGCCGCGACGGCGATCGCAGCGGAGACGGGCGGGCCGGTCCGGTGGCAGGGCGGACGCAACGACCGTCCAGAGGAGAAGCAGCCGATCGACGATGCCTGGGTCGCGCCCGCGCTCGATGCATTCAAGGCCGGTATTCCGTACCACGTTGAGTCGCATGTTTCGAATGAGGATCGCACCCTGGGGGCTCGTCTTGCTGGGCAGCTCGCGCTGTTCCGTACGCAGAACCCGACGACAACCGGCTCAAATCTGACTTTCACACTCACGGGGATTGCGGGTCAATCATTTGGCGCGTTCGCGACCTCGGGGATGACTTTGCAGCTTGAGGGATTGGCGAACGATTTTGTCGGCAAGGGATTGTGCGGTGGGGAACTCGCGCTTCGTGGACGGGGACGCGCCGCGCGCGAGAGCGAAAAGCATACGCTGCTGGGGAACGTGGCTCTCTATGGAGCGACCGGCGGATGGCTCTTTGCCGCAGGCCGCGCAGGCGAGCGATTTGCCGTACGAAACTCAGGCGCG